>Ga0310345_10005044_pt1 | contig 11828 bp, 10 predicted proteins | sample HC15DNA20500_MG_FD_204667 | JGI IMG/M metagenome (GOLD analysis project Ga0310345, IMG submission 204667) | Marine microbial communities from station ALOHA, North Pacific Subtropical Gyre - HC15-DNA-20-500_MG | ecosystem: Environmental > Aquatic > Marine > Oceanic | place: Pacific Ocean: North...
TGAGCGCGACGCCCTGATTGGTGGTCAAGGGCTTGCCGCCACGCTGATGCAGCTCGCCCGCCTCACCGCTCTTGTTGCTGGTGTCGGTCACGGCACTCTCCTGTCCTGATTTGTGATCCGGCATCCGAAAGGACGCCCGGCGAACAACGCAGGTGATGGCTGACCGTTCCCGCGAAAGACGAAATCCCGGATCAGCGGCGCCGCCCTTGTCCGGCGCCGACGCGCGCCGTGTCCGTGATCGGGCGATGCGAGACCGCCCGCAATGGTCGGTGGCGACGGAACGAAGCGCGCGCGGAGGGCGGGCCACGACCGCCCTTGGCATCGTCGGCGCGCGTCCTGGAAATGGTTGACTGATGCAAAAAATGCGAGCAACGTGCCTGCGGGGCCGACTCTCGCTCCGGCTAAAGCCTTTCGACACCGCCGTTTTTTCGACCGGACGGCGCATGGCGGAAAACTGCCCGGAACATGCGACCCCGCCGAACGGAAGGGGAGGAATGTCGTGACGGACATAACCAGTACCCGGGACATGCCACCCTCCGGCCGACATCCAAGCGACCTGCTGGAACCGATCCATCATTACAGCGACCGTGCCGCGCGAACCTGGCTTTACAGTTCCGTCTTCTGGCTGATGTTCGTCACCCTGGTCGGCCTGACCATCGCGACCGAGTTGATCGCGCCGAACATCTTTGCCGGCATCCCCTATCTGGTCTTCAGCCGGATCCGGCCGATCCACGTGAACGGGGTCATCTTCGCCTGGCTGTCGATGATGTATTTCGGCGGTGCCTTCTATGTCCTGCCGCGGCTTCTGGGCTTGCGGGAAATGTGGGGCGAAAGCCTTGCGGTCTGGATGGCGTGGGCGTGGAACCTGACGATGGCCGCGGGCTTTGCCGGGCTGTCGATGGGATATACCCAGGGGCGTGAATATACCGAACTGATCTGGCCGGTCGATGTGGCGGTGGTGGTCGTGCTGCTGATCAACATCTACATCATCCTGATGACGGTGCTGGCGCGGCGGATCAGGCCGCTTTACGTCACCGTCTGGTGGAGCGTCGCCAGCCCGATCTGGCTGGCCGCAGATTATTTCATCGTCAACGTGATGTGGCGGCCGGGCACGTTGCTGGGCAACGGCATTCCGGGGGCGCGGCTGTCCGGCGCGCTGGAAGACCCGCTGGCCGACGGAATGCTGAACTGGTGGGGAAACCACAACCTGTTCGGATTGTGGCTGACGCCGATGATGGTCGGGCTGATGTATTACTTCGTGCCCAAGATCACCCGAACGCCGCTTTACAGCCACACCCTGTCGCTGGTGTCGTTCTGGGGCATCGCCTTCTTCTACACCGGGGTCGGGCACCACCATCTGTTGCAGGCGCCCATCCCCGGCTGGCTGAAGACCTTCGCCACCGTCAACTCGATCATGCTGCTGGTTCCGGTCTTCGCCTTCGTGGGCAATATCTGGCTGACCATGCGCGGCAACTGGGACAAGTTCTTCGTCAACATTCCGCTGCGCTTCATGCTGACCGGGTTCCTGTTCTATTTCCTGGTCAACGTGCAGGGCTCTTTCATGGCGGTGCCGGCGTTCAACAAGATGATCCACTTCACCAATTTCATCGTCGCGCACGCCCATCTGGCGCTGCTGGGGGCGTTCACCTTCTTCGGCATGGGGCTGATCGAATACATGGTGCCGCAGATGGCGCGGCGGCCGGTCTACAGCCGCAAGATTTCGGAATGGACCTACTGGCTGCTGCTGACGGGCTTTTTCGGCTTCTTCTGGGTGCTGACCATCGCCAGCTTCCTGCAAGGCGAAAGCTGGGCGCGGGGCGAGCCCGAGGTCAACGTTCTGGCGATGATCCGGCCGCAATATATCGGCCGCGCGATCTTCGGCGCGCTGATCGTGTTCTCGACCTTCACCCTGGCATGGAACGTCGTCGCCACCGTGTTCAGCGATACGAGCGCCGGCACCCGCCGCGCCTTCCGCCGTGCCGTGGCCCTGGAGCCGGGAGAGTAGCGACATGGACAACCGCAACCGCATCCCCGAACACCCCCCCTACCCCGAAAAGCTGCTGCGCGCACATCGTGGCCGCCGGATGCTGATGACCCCCGGCATGGTGGCGATCGGCGGGCTTCTGGCCTTTTTCACCGTGGTGTTTTCGGTGGTCGTCCTGCCCACCAGCACCTACAAGCCACAGGTATCGCCCAACTGGCTGCCGCTGGACGATACCCAGGTATCAGGCCGCGCCGTCTATCTGGCCAATGGCTGCGTTTATTGCCATAGCGGCTTCAGCCGGCCGCAGGATGTCTTCACCGGATCCTCGGCGCTTTACGCGCGCGCCTCGCAGCCGGGCGACTATGCCGGCATCAGCCAGAGCCCGAACACGCTGGGCAGTATCCGCACCGGGCCGGACATGTCGAACGAAGGCGGCACCCATCCGGATGGCTGGCACCGCTCGCATTACTGGAACGCGCGCAGCACCACACCGATGTCGGTGATGCCCCGCTTCAGCTTTCTCAGCGCCGACGAGACCGATGCGCTGATCAGCTATACGCAAAGCCAGGGCGGCAAGCTTGCGGCACTGCGCTATGCGGCGACGCAGACCGGCAACTACCTGATGCGGCTCAATGCCGGCAAGGCGGGTCTGGACGATCCCGGCGTGCCGGTGGCCGATCTGGTGGCGCAGTTGCGCGGCACGGGCGAGCTGCGCGAGAACGGCACGCCCAAGGACAAGGCACCAAGCGGCATGAGCTGGATGGACGTCTGGCACATGAACAGCTTCTCGCGATCCTACTGGCTGACCGACAACCCGCTGGAGGTCAATGCCGAGAACCTGATGCGCGGCAAGGCGACCTATATACAGCGCTGCGCGGGCTGTCATGGCCGCAATGGTGACGGCAAGGGGCCGGGCGCCGAGCGGCTGAAGGTCAAGCCCTTCGATTTCACCCAGACCAACCTGCCCTATGACACCGGCACCTCCAGCGGCATGATGTATCACCGCATCCTGACCGCCGGGCCCGGCACCGCGATGGAGAATTTCGGCACCCGCCTGTCGGTCGCCGAGATCTGGCGCACGGTGATGTTCCTGCGCACCATCCCCAATGGCGGACTGAAGGAAACCCTGCCCACCGTCGAAATGTACGAACGCTGGAATCCCCCTGAAACCGCGCTGCGCTATATCGCGGAAAACCCCATCGACGAGACCTATACCGACCTGCCGAAGACCGATGACCCGTTCATGCAGGCCGCGCGCTGGATCGCGCCCGGCATGACCGCGAACGACACGATCTATGTCGGCGGCAAGCTGCCCATCACCCTTGACCGGCTCGCCGGGGTGATCGGCGGATTGTACCGGGCCGACATCCAGCGCCGATACGACGACGCCACGGCGCGCGGCGAGGCGATTCCCGCGCTTGCCGAACTGCAGGATACGGAAGGGCTGGTGTTCCATGCACCCTGATCATTTTCAACCGCGCCAAACGGCCGCCGCCTGCGCCGCGGCCTCCGCCCTCGCCATGGCCGCCGCACCGGCATGGGCCAGCGTCTCTCCAAAGGGCGCGGAGTTCGTCATGGCGGACTGGATGCTGCTGTCGTTCCTGTCCTTTGCCGGCGCGGCGCTGGTGGTGTTCCTGATCGCGGTCCGGCGGGGAATGTTCGTCGGCATGGAAGAGGCGAAATATCCGCTGCTTTCGGTCGAAGAGCCCGATTACTACACGCCCGAATGGGCGAAGGAGGACGGTGATGCAGCCCAGTGGAAGTGATCCCGCGACGGTGGATGCGATCAACCGCTATATCTATGCCCAGTATATGGATCGCATCCCGACCGATCGCACCGAGATCCTGTGGCGCGGGCCGATCTATGAGGTGCTGTTCGCGGTCACCCTGATTGCATTCTTCTTTTCGGTTGTCTTCCTGATGCGGCTGACATTCCGTCAGCGCGCCGAACTGACCGAACTGACCTCTTTCGCCGGCCAGTTGACCGAGCGGGCGGGCATGATACGGCTGTTTTCCTATGTCGTCTGGACCGCGACGACGGTCTATGCGGCCTATTTCGCGGTCACGGCGATCTTCCGCGGTATCATCTATTGAGGTGGGTCCATGGCCGAAGGTCATTCCTATAGCTACGTCACCACCGCCACGCTGTCCGGGGATACATGGGCGCGGGTACAGCCGCTGCTCGAATCCTGGAAGCCGGTGCTTCAGGATCTGCCGGGATATGCCGGAAGCGACGTGATGGCGCGCACGACCGGGAACGGCGCACTGAGAATGCATGTGCGCGTCACCTGGCTGACCCGGGAGCAGTTGGAAGAATTCGCGGATTGCCGCTGGGAAACCGAGCGGATGATCGCCGCGACCGGGGCAGAGCCCGGCGACATGCGCTCGGAGACGTTCGAGCATTTCATCTGAAGCGACGGAAGGGCAAGATCATGGCGCAGATTTCAGCGGCCGACGCACCACCGGTGGACCTGCCGCGCCCCTTCAGCGACGACGAGATCGACCAATCCTTTCAAGTCGAGGACGACCGCTGGAGCCGTCGGGCGCAGATCGGGGACTGGTTGATCCTGGCGGCGATGATCGCCGTTTCGCTGGGCTATCACCTGGCGATCTTCGCGTTGCAGCCGGGCCTGCGCTGAGCGATGCGCGTCGAAGACATATCCAACCTCGATGCCTTGCTGTTCGTGCTTTTCCTGGCGGCGGCGTCGCTGCTTGTCTTCCGGCTCGTCCCGCGTGCCGGTCCGCGCGCCGAGGCCGAGACCTTTTCCGCCGCCGAGATCGCGCGCTATGACGGCGCCCTGACGAAATATGCGCTGACCGTCGCCGGGGCGCTGCTTGTGGGCAGCCTGCACCTTGCGGTCAAGTCGCTGCCACCCGTGGCCCGCTGGCTGGCACAGGCCGGACGCGGCGGCCACCTGGCCGCCAACATCGCCTACAGCCACATGGTGATCGTCATGGGTGGCACGATCGCGGTGACGGGTCTGACATGGTATGTCCTGCCGCGGGTTGTGCAACGCCCCCTCTACAGCGGAACGCTGGCCCAGCTGGCGTTCTGGGGCACGGTTCTGGGCGCCGGGGGGTTCTATCTGATCAACCTGTTCGGCGGCGTGACGATGGGCGCGCTGGTGCATGGCGGCATGACCGACGCCGAGGCATCGGACGCGCTTGGCATCTGGCGGACGCTGCCGACGGCGGGCGCGGCGACGCTGATGGGCGTGGGCTACTGGATTTTCGTCATCAACGTGCTGGCAACCTGCTGGCTGGGGCGCCGGGTCGCCGGTGCGCGACCGCTTGCGCATCTTGCCGGTTTCTTCGTGCTGGGCACCATCGGTCTGCTGGTCGGCACGGTGCAGGGCGTTCTGCAGGTCATGCCGGACAACGAGGAATGGCTTGCCGCTGCCGGAGTGGCCGGACGCTACATCGATCCGATCTCGCATGCCCATGTCAACCTTCTGACCGGGGTCATGATGCTGATCGGCGGCCTTGTCTTCGCCCTCGCAGACCCGCCCGCCCAGGGATCGCACGGTCGCCGCATGGCCGCGCGCGTGTTCTGGACGCTGGGGCCAGGATCGGTGGCGCTGTATCTTGCCTTTCTGGTTCTCGGCCTGACCGAGGGCAAGCTGATCGTGACCGAAGGTCTCGGCTTCGCGCAGGCGACCGAACGGCTGGGCCTCTGGCACAGCATTCCGCTTGCAGCATCCGCAGGCGTCGTCCTGTTCGGCCTGTGGTCGCTGCTGGGCGCCATCGTCATGCGCTTTGCCCGGGGCATCGGGCGACGCGCGGGCTCGGGGTTGATCTGCCTCGGCGTGGCGATCCTGATCGCGGGAACGATGCAGGGCGCGCTGCAGATTCTGCCGGAGGTCAAGAACTGGATGGTCGAGGCGGGCAGCGCCGGTGTCGCCGTCGCGCGGGCCCATGCCCAGGTCAACATGCTGGGCGGCGTTCTGACGATCCTGACCGGCCTGATGCTGCGCATCGGCCGTCCGATCCTCGGGGCCGATCCCGCGCCGGAATTCGACCTGCGTCTGGCAAGACTGATGGGCGCGGGCGTGGCGCTGTATTATCTTGGCGCCCTGGCCGGAGCGATCGCAGCCGGACAGGCGATCCGTTCCGGGGCAGAACCGCAACCGGGGCTTTGGGCCTGGTTCTTCGCCTCGGGCGTCATCGCGGGCGCTTTTCTCTATGCCCGTGCGGCGGCGCTGTTGCTGGGCTTCGTATGGCGCGCGACACCGGTGCAACGGGCCGCAGGCTGGCGCATGGTCAAGGCCGAAATGGCCCGGCACGACGGGCCGCGACCACGCTGGCTGCGCCAGGTTCCGATCGCAGCACTGCTCTTGCCGGAAACGATCGGAGCCGTGACAGGCTTTCCCGGGCTGGGCTGGATCCTGTCGGGCCGCGCCCTCATCGGCGTTCCGCTGATCTTCGCTGGTCCAGCCCTGGCCTGGGCCGTTCTTCCGCTGATCCTGTCGCCCTATGGGCCGGTCGCCCGCCCCGATACGCTGTTCATCATAATCCAGGGATATCTGATCGTTTCCGCCACCTTGTCGGTCCTGACGCTTTGGGCCTGCATCAGGTCAGAGCGAAGCTTGAGGCCCGGACAGATCGCCTGATAACGAACCCGGTCTTGCGAGTCTTGCCGCACGGGGTTCGATCGTATCGTCTGAGGCTGCCACGGTCCCCGGCGGGCGGGCGCGCAAGGCATCAAGGCAGGTGCGCGTCAGTTGGGCGGAACCGCCGCCAATTTCTTGCCCGGTTTCTTGATGACGAGGAAGTAGATAAAGACCAGCGTCAGCAGGACGAAGAACAGGCTGTCGGGGTTCGTGAGGAAAGTCGTTGGATCGCCGTTGGACAAGGCCAGCGATCGCCGCAAAAATTCCTCAAGATTGGGGCCCAGAATATAGCCGAGCAGCATCGTGATCACCGGAAAGCCGTTGCGCCTCAGATGGAAGGCCAGAACACCCATGCCCAGAGCCATGAACATCTGAAAGGTCGAATAGGTGGAAACATAGCTTCCCACGACGGCCAGGATGGTGATGACCGCGTAGAGAACATCCTTGCGGACGGAGACGATCCTGATGAAATACGGACCGATCAGATAGAGCGTCAGGGGAATGAGCACGACCGCGCTGAACAGCAGGGTTGCCAGCATCGGGGCTATCAGCCCGGCCTGATCCGACATCAGTTGCGGGCCGGGCTGGATGCCGTTGATGACCAGGACGCCGAGCATGATGGCAGTGATCGGATCGCCGGGAATCCCGAAGGTCAGCATCGGAACCATGGCACCGCCACAGACGGCATTGTTGGCACTTTCAGAGGCTGCGATGCCTTTGGGATTTCCCTTGCCGAAGGTTTCCGGCTCGGAAGATGTTCGGACCGCCTCGGTATAGGCGAGAAACGAACCCATCGATCCTCCGGCACCCGGCAGCGTCCCGACGAAATAGCCGATCAGGCTGGATTTGAGATAGCAGACGAACCCGATCTTGCGAATCTCGGAAAGCGGCGGCAGAAAATCCCGCCGTCTGATCCTGACCTTTTCCGCGGCCGCCGTTGCAGCGGCGATGTCATTGGTCGAACTCGCCTGGATCAGCACTTCGGCGATGGCGAATGTCCCGATGATGACGGGCATCAGGTCGATCCCCGCGGTCAGGTTGCTGTAGCCATAGGTGAACCGGGTGATCGGTTCCATCGCGTCGAGGCCGATGGTTGCAAGCATGAGGCCAATGCAGGCTGCCAGCCCGGCCTGGGGGATGCGGCCGCGCTGCGCAATCACGACGACGACGATGGCAAAGGCCAGCAGCGAGAACTTGCCGGTCGTCTTGACGAGCAGGGAAACCTCGGCCACGAATGGCGCGACCGCGATCAGCAGCAGCGCCCCCAACGCGCCGCCGAACATGGAACCCAGGGCCGCGTGACCCAACGCCAACGCACCCTTGCCCTTCTGTTGCATGGGATAGCCGTCCAGCGCGGTCATCATCGACGATGGCGCGCCCGGAATATTGATCGTGACCGCGGTGATGCTGCCCCCGCACATGCCGGCCATATAGATGCTGGCAGAGGCCATGAGCGCTGTTTCAACACTGAGCGTGTATGTGACCGGCAGCAGCAGGGCCATCGCCAGCGTCGCGGTCAGGCCCGGAATCGCCGCAAAGATGGTTCCGATCACGAAGCCCATGACGACATAGGTCAGGTTCAGCGGATCCAGGAGCAGGGTGCTGCTGCTGATGACAAGTAAGATGAAATCCATGATCTAACCCCACAAAGTCGGGAGCCGGACCCCGAACAATTGCTGGAACATGACGTAGGCGATCACGACAATCGCCACGGATATGACAGCCTTCTGCAGCAGCTTTTCAAAAGAAGAGAAAAGCACGACAAGCACGAAAACGAAAATTCCCGACGAGATGAAATATCCGGCAGGCTTGAAGGCAATGATGTAGATGAAGATGGCCAGGACAACCCAGAGATGGGTGAAGTTTCGAGGTCCACTTGCACCGGGTTCCTTGGGTTCGGTGCGGATCTTCTGAAGAATGAGAATGCTGGAAAAGACGATTGCGGCGCCTCCCACCAGGATGGGAAAGAACGAGGGCGTCAATCCGCTTTCGGATACGGGCGCACCCAAACCGACCGCGGAAATGAAGTATCCGACAGACACTGCAAGAGTGACATAGAGAAATAGCGGGGGCCTTTTCACGAGCATCGTCTTCTCCGGGACTGGGGGTGGAACGGCGCGTCGGCGCAAAGCGCCTGCCCATGCGTTCAGGTATGAAGAAAATCGTTGGATCACGGATGCGCCAACCCGCCGCGTTGCCAGCATGGGATGACGTCGTTGGTTCGGGCGACATCCTCCACCGCCACGGCAAGCCTCGGCCGGGCCCAAGTCTCCGATACCAGATCGGAGGCTTGGGTCCCTGCAAGGATCAGAGGTCCAGTTCGTCCATGAGCTTGAACGTCTTGTCCTGAAGTTCGCCCATCCAGATCTTGACCTCGTCAGAGCCGAGCCAATCCGGAGTAACCCCAACCTGTTTCAGCCAATCCTGAAATTCTTGGCTGTCATAGGCCGTCTTGAACACGGTTTCGAGCGTCGTGACGGCCTCTTCGGGCGTGTCTTTCGGCGCTGCCAGAATGATGAAGCTACCGGTTTGCAGGTCGTAACCCTTGGAGCTGATCGTTGGCACGTCCGTATAGGTCATGTTTTGCACCGAGGTCAGTTCGACCACGCCTTTGGCATCACCCGACGAAATGATGCCGCTGAAATCGCCCAGGCTGGAAATCGCTGCATCGAGTTCGCCCGACAGAAGGGCTTCTGCCTCCGCACTGGAAGATCCGGCATAGGTGATCACGTTGAAATCGACTTCCAGCAGCTTTTCGAGCTGGATGACCGACAGATACGGACCCGATCCTTTCGGAGCGACGCCGACACGCACGGTTCCAGGCTTCGCCTTGGCCGCTTCGACCAGTTCCTCGAAGCTGTCGATACCGGAGCTTTTTGAAACGACGATCGCATCGGCTTCGGTCGTGATGCGGGCGATCGGCGTCATGTTGTCCAGGGAATAGCCGGGCACCATCTGGCCGCGCGGCAAGGTGATGACGCTGTCATAGGTCAGGACCCCGACCGTATAGCCGTCAGGACGCGAATTCGTCATCTGAATCAGACCAGTCGCGGTCAGGGCGCCGGCGATGTTCTCGACATAGATCGATTTCGGCAGGTCTTGTTCGGCGATGTTGCCGATCTTGCGCGAAATCGAATCAGCACCGCCGCCGGCGGGCCACGGAACGATCAGGCGGATATCACGGGTGGGAAATTCCGCCGCGACTGCCGAGGTGCCGATGATGCAGGCACCAAGTGCCAAGATTATTCTGCTTTTCAAGCTTTTCAAAAACATGACCTGTTCCTCCTCCAGAAATTTGATGGGATCGCGAGTGGAACGCTCGGCTGGAACATCCTCACACACGAACCCGTGCTTCCGCCGATCGTCGCCTTCGGCGCAGTAGACTTGCCCCCAAGAACTCTGCCCATCATACTAACTAATTATTACAACTCAACGGAAAAATCATCGATAAAGGCCGATTATTCCGGGGTGTAAGCAGAAATCTGTATATAATATATACAAATTGACAGGCTGCTTCGGCCAGCGCGGCGGGCATTGGCAAAAGCTGCAAGGCCCGCCGATCACCGCCATCGGCCGGATCGCGGCGTGACAACGCCACAAGAGGCTTCAGCAGAGCCCGGCGACCGAACTCGAAAGATCGACCCGCCAATCACGAAGGCGTGGTGACGGGTCGGTGGGGCCGTGACCTGCCAGGTCAGACATTCACCAGGTCGTCCGGCAACAGTTCTTCGGGAAGGTTCTGGTAGCACACAGGCCGCAGGAAGCGGCGGATGGAAAGTGTGCCGACAGAGGTGGCGCCAAAGTTTGTGCTGGCCGGATACGGACCTCCATGAACCATGGCGTCGCAGACCTCGACGCCTGTCGGAAATCCATTGGCCAGAACACGACCGGCCATTCGCTCCATCACCGGCAACAAGTCCCGGGCAAGTTCGATATCACCATCATCCATCTGAAGCGTCGCGGTCAGTTGTCCCTTGAAGCTTTCGGCGACCTCTCTCATCTGCGCCGCGTCCCTTGCCCGGATGACCAGCCCCAACGGTCCGAACACTTCTTCCGACAGATCCTGGTTGATCATCCACTCGCTGGCCGAAACTTCGAAAAGATACGGTGCGGCATTCCGACCTTGACAGGATGTGGTCAGCAGCGATCTGACCCCTGCGCCTTCCGACACCCGGCGGACGCCATTGCGATAGGCGTCGGCGATCCCGTCCGTCAGCATGGTCTGCTCTGCCACGCCCTCGAGGCCCTCGGCCGCGGATTGGACGAAAGCATCGGCGCCCTTCCCGTCAACCACGATGGCAATACCGGGATTGGTGCAGAACTGCCCGGCGCCCATGGTCAGGCTCGCCGCCCATCCCGCCCCCAGATCCGCACCCCGGGCGGCAGCGGCCTGCGGCAAGACGAACATGGGGTTGACGCTGCCAAGCTCGCCGAAGAACGGAATCGGTTCTGGTCGCGATGCGCAAAGACCATAGAGTGCGCGTCCGCCGGCAAGGCTGCCGGTGAAGCCCACGGCCTTGATCCGCGGATCTGTGACAAGCGCCTCGCCCACGATACGACTGCCCCCCTGGACGAGGCTGAAGATACCCGCGCTCATGCCAAGCTTTTCAAGCGCCGCAACGATCGCGTCACCGACGATTTCGCCCGTGCCCGGATGCGCGCCGTGACCTTTGACGACGACCGGGCACCCTGCGGCCAGCGCGGCGGCGGTATCACCACCGGCCACCGAGAATGCCAGCGGAAAATTGGATGCGCCGAAGACCGCGACCGGGCCCACCGGACGCTGCATCAACCGCAGATCGGGACGGGGAAGAGGTTTGCGATCGGGCAAGGCCGGGTCATGGCGACGATCGAGATACCCGCCGTCACGAATATGGGCAGCGAAAAGGCGCAACTGACCGGTGGTCCGGCCGCGCTCGCCCTGCAGGCGAGCTTCCGGAAGTCCGGTTTCCATACATCCGATTTCGGTAATCTGGTCGCCGCGCGCCTCGATCTCTTCTGCGATCGCTTCCAGCAGCTTCGCGCGTTGCTCGCGCGGGGTGGCGGCAAAGTCCGGAAATGCCGCATGGGCCGCGGCGCAGGCTTCGGCCACAAGCTTGGCGGAACCGGCCGAAAACTCGAAGCCCCGGCCGGTTGCCGGAGCAGAAAAGAACCGCGCCTCCGAGCCGACCCGCGCGCCTGCGATCAAGTGATTTCCGTGTGGAATGAAGGTCATGCTATCGTCCTGTCCGTTC
>Ga0310345_10005045_pt1 | contig 11828 bp, 9 predicted proteins | sample HC15DNA20500_MG_FD_204667 | JGI IMG/M metagenome (GOLD analysis project Ga0310345, IMG submission 204667) | Marine microbial communities from station ALOHA, North Pacific Subtropical Gyre - HC15-DNA-20-500_MG | ecosystem: Environmental > Aquatic > Marine > Oceanic | place: Pacific Ocean: North...
TACGGGGTAGATGCCCTGATAATCTCCAAGATCGAGAGAGCGGAGGCGCTGAAAAATCTCGACAGTATTCTCGAGGCCAGCGACGGCATCATGGTGGCCCGGGGCGACATGGGCGTAGAGGTCCCGCTAGCCCGGGTCCCGATCATTCAGAAAGATCTGATCTCCCGGTGCAACTCCGCGGGTAAGTTTGTGATCACGGCTACTCAGATGCTGGAGTCGATGGTGAACTCGCCGGTACCTACTCGCGCGGAGGTGACCGATGTTGCCAACGCGATTTTCGACGGGACCGACGCGATCATGCTGTCAGGGGAGACATCGGTGGGACAACATCCGGGCCAGGCGGTCAAGGTAATGTCGGACGTGGCATTGGAAGCCGAAGCTGCAATTCCTTATGAGAAGATCATCAGCGAGAAGGTGGGACAACAGCAGACTGACGACGCCATAAGCTACGATGCCTGTCGGACGGCGTTTCAACTCAAGGCCAGCCTGATCGTAGCCTTCACTGAGTCCGGGGGCACCGCCAACAGAGTTTCCAAGTACCGTCCTCAGCCACCGATACTGGCGTTGACGCCCCACCCCCGCGTGAGGCAGCGTATGACACTTCGATGGGGTGTCATACCGGTGATAGCGCAGGTGGTTGCATCGATCGAAGATTTCTTCCTAAACGGCCAGGAGCAGGCGATGGAAGCCGGCCTCGCGGAGGAAGGCAATTTGGTCGTACTGGTTGCGGGGTTACCAATCGGCTTGCAGGGCACAACGAACCTGCTACGAGTAATGACGATCTCTTCGTCCGAGTCGGGCAGCCAGTGATGGGACGTGTTCCACGGCGGCTGAGCACCATGAAGGCGACATGCCAAATCATGGGCCAAGAGGACTAGGGAAATTGCTGCGGCTCCTTAACACTCTCACAAAGCAGGTCGACCAGGTCCAACCGATACAACCGGGCGTGGTGAAGATGTACACCTGCGGTCCTACGGTCTACCGCGATGCTCACATCGGCAATCTCAGGTCATATCTAATGGCCGACTGGATTCGACGCATCCTCGAGGTGCAAGACCTCAAGGTCACCCACGTAAAGAACATCACCGACGTTGGCCACATGCGCCAGGAGATGCTGGAGCGCGGCGAGGACAAGATTATTTCAGCCGCCCTCGCCGAAGGCAAAACCCCGGGTGAGATAGCCGAGTTCTACACGCAGCGCTTCACGGAAGATGAGCGAAAGCTCAACATCATCCGTCCGCAGCACCTCCCCAAGGCAACCGACCATATACAGGAGATGCTGGACATTGTCGAACGACTCGTCGAGAAGGGGTATGCCTTCGAGGCACAGGGCAACGTCTATTACGAGGTCTCGAAGTTCTCGGACTACGGAAAGCTCTCGGGAAACAGGTACGAGGGACAGCTGCTGGAGGGCGTGAGAGTCGAGCCTGACCTTCTGAAGCGCGACCAACGCGACTTCACTCTGTGGAAGCGGGCGGAGTCGGGAAGAGACCTTAAGTGGGACAGCCCGTGGGGCGAGGGGTTCCCCGGCTGGCACATCGAGTGCTCGGCCATGTCGATCAAATATCTCGGCGAGCAGTTCGACATCCACACCGGCGGCGTGGACAACATCTTCCCTCATCACGAGGGTGAGATCGCACAGAGCGAAGGGTTCACCGGCAAACCAGTGGTCAGCCACTGGGTGCACGGCCAGCACCTCTTGGCCGATGGTGTAAAGATGTCCAAGTCCACGGGCAACTCCTTCATCCTCCCCGATATCGAGGGCCTGGGGATCGACCCCCTGGCTTTTCGCTACTTGTGTATGACCGCTCAGTACACCAGCAGACTAAACTTTACGTTCAGCGCGTTGAAGGCAGCCCAGCGGGCGCTGCTAAGGCTTCAGAACAGGGTGTGGGAGTGGAGCACGGCGGCCTCCGACGGTCCCGACGACGAAGGGTCAGTCTCGGAGTGGAGCACCCGGTTCATAGAGCTCGTCAACGACGATCTCGATCTGCCGAGGGCGCTGGCGCTGACATGGGAGGCAGCACGCTCGGATATGCCGGACCGCACAAAGCTCCGGATAGTCGAAGGGTACGACGAAGTGCTCGGGCTCGGCCTAAGCAACGTGCCCGAGGCGTACCTAGTCCCTGATGCTATCGTCGGTCTCATTCAAGAGCGGGCGGAGCTTCGGCGTCAGAACAGATACGACGAGGCCGACACCCTGCGTCAGACCATCTCACAGACAGGTTTCGTCATCGAGGATACTCGGTCAGGGCCCCGGGTGCGACCCAAGTCAGAATGGGAAAAGCAGCAAGAACAGTGGATCTCCGTCTCCTCGTCGGCCGAGGTACCATCCCATATTGGGGCAGCGGACGAGACGGACGTCAGCGTGGGTATCGTAGCCAGCAACTATCTGGAAGACGTCAAGCGATGTGTCCAGAGCGTGGTACGCTGGATCGGCAACCGACGGACCGAGATCGTGGTGGTAGACAACGGCTCCCACGATGGCACCGGCGAATGGCTGGAGGAGGTAGCCTCCGCGGACTCCAGGATTCGAGTGGTCCACACCGACCACATACTGGGTGAGGCCGCAGCCAAGAACATCGTCCTACGGCAGTGCCGAGGCGAGGTGGTTGTGCTGTTGGAAACCAGTTTAGAGGTCGAGGGGGACATATTCGGCACGCTGGTCGAGCTTCTGGACGATGATCGGAACGGAATGGTAGGCCCATTCGGCTTGCGGACCGACGACCTGCACCACTTCCATGACGGCGAGGGTGAGGCAGGAGAGATGGATGCCATGCAGGCATACTGCGTCGCATTCAGGCGCGCGCGGTTACAGGACGTGGGCTTGATGCGGGAGACTTTCCGCTTCTATCGCAACCTGGACCTGGACTTCAGCTTCCAGTTCAAGGACAAGGGGTGTCGCATCGTCTCCGACCCCGACCTCAAGGTCACCCGCCACGAGCACCGAGTATGGACCGAACTCGCCGAAGGCGAGCGCGATGAGCTCAGCCGTAAGAACTACCGTCGCTTCCTGGACAAGTGGGGCGAGCGCACAGATCTGCTCCTCAGCAGCCGGCCGAACGGCTAGCAGGTGTCCGAAGTTCCCCCTCCAACACTGGTCCAGCGCCCCGATTCCATCCTCTAATCTGCTTCAAAGAAGCACCCACGAGCGGAGGCGTTTGTCACCATTGAACGGTACAATGCATCCAGCCATACGGGCACAGGAATCGTGAATGTCAATTTTTCTCCTGTGGCTTCAGCTCGCTGGGGCTACGGCCGTAATCCTGGCTTCCTCCAACTTCCTCGCCAAGTCCGCGGACGTGATCGCCTTCAAGACTGGGCTGGGCCGCGCTTTCATCGGAGTCGTCTTGCTGGCGACCGCCACCTCTCTGCCCGAGCTCGGCACCGGCATCAGTGCGATAGTGCTATTCGACGAGCCGGATCTTGCCGCGGGAGATGCCTTTGGCAGTAACCTCTTCAACCTGCTCATCATCGGCCTGCTAGACCTGTTTTGGCGCAACGGACCAATTCTCAACAGCGTTGGCCTAACCGCTGCCGTCGTTGGTGCCCTCGGGATCGCGGTCATATCGCTTGCTGCGATTGCTGCTGTGATCCATGGGCTGACCCCTGAGATGTCAACCTGGCACATTAGCCCCGTCTCCGTGGTGATGTTAGTTGTGTTCTTGCTGGCGATGTACCTGATTTACCGGTTCGAGCATAGCGGTGGACAGGAAAGCCGTGTGGATGAGGCAGACATCCAGGACGATCCCGAGGAGCACGAGTATGGGTCCGCGAGCCTGTATAAGGCCGGACTCACCTATCTTATCGCCGCGTCGCTTATAGTAACGGCGGCGATTTGGTTGGCCTCGACCGGCGAAAAGGTCACGGATGAGATGGGCTGGGAAGCAAGCTTCGTCGGAACCCAGTTCCTGGCCTTCAGTACGTCCTTACCGGAGCTTGCGGCTTCGTTCGCCGCGATTCGCATCAACGCCCCGGAGCTGGCCATTACCGGGGTGCTCGGAAGCAACCTCTTCAACATGGGCTTCATCCTATTCATGGATGACCTGGCGCTGGTGGATGGCCCCCTGTGGGACCACGTTTCTACGATCCACCCGTTAACGGCGCTGGTTGCCGTCCTGATGACCTCTGTGGTGATATTCGCGGTGCTCAATAGAGGTCGTAGTAGACCGAGCAAGTATTGGACCCCGGAGGCCCTCGTCCTGATCGGTCTCTATGTGGCCGCCAGTGTCCTGGTATTCGTCCTGGCAGATTGAGGCAGGGACGAGAAATCCCATCCCCAGGTCTGAGATAGGGCTAAAGCCTACCACCTGAAAGAGGTCGTAAGTGGAGCACGGCACAGAAGCGATCACAAGACTTTTCCTTCAGCTGGGCGTAATACTCTTCGCAGCGAAACTGGCGGGGGAAATCTGCGAGCGATACCTCAAGGTCCCCTCGGTTCTGGGAGAGCTGACTGCAGGCATCATCATAGGGCCCTTCGCTCTGGGAGGGCTGGACATACCTGGTCTGGGGTCTTTGTTCGAGCACGTGGAGAGCGCTACAGCACAGGGCGGTTTCTCTATTCCAGTCTCGGACAGTCTTTGGTCTATAGCCCAAGTCGGCTCCATCATCCTGCTCTTCACGGCTGGCCTAGAAACTGACCTTCGCCAGTTCCTGCGGTACGCTGGGCCCGCCGCAGTGGTGGCGACAGGTGGTGTGATACTCCCCTTCGTACTTGGCGTGGCCGTAACCCTGGCTCTCGGCTTTGCTGATAGCCCGAGCGACCCACAGGCCCTGTTCATAGGAGCAATAAGCACCGCCACTTCCATCGGAATCTCAGTAAGGGTGCTGGGAGACCTCAGACGCCTGGACACTCCCGAGGGGGTCACGATAATCGCGGCTGCCGTCCTGGACGACGTGATCGGGATTATCATACTCACCGTGGTGATCGGTATCAGCGTCACCAGCGAATTTTCGGCCTCCTCGGTGAGCCTGGTAGCGCTAAAGACCCTGGGATTCTGGGTCGCTCTCACCGGAGCCGGCATCCTGCTTTCCAAGCGAATATCCAACATCCTCAGCAGTTTCCAGGTCAGTGGCGCCACGGTAGCTCTAGCTCTGGGGCTGGCCTTTTTCTCGGGGGCGCTGGCCGAGACGTTTGGCCTGGCTATGATAATCGGAGCCTTCTCCATGGGACTGGCGCTCTCCGGCACCGAGCTGGCACACAGACTGGACGGAGCTCTGCGCGGTGTATACGCCGCCACGGTTCCGATCTTCTTCGTGGTGATGGGTACACTTGTGGATGTCACATCTCTGGGCAACGTGTGGGTTTTCGGACTGGCCCTCACTGGGGTGGCCATTATTGGTAAAGTAGCTGGGAGCGGCATACCGGCGCTCTTTGCCGGCTTCAATTACCAAGGGTCCTTCAGGATTGGCATCGGAATGCTACCCCGAGGAGAGGTGGCGCTGATCATGGCAGGCATAGGCGTCAGCCAGGGCATAATAGGGAGCGATCTGTTCAGCGTCTCAATTATAATGACCATAGTCACTACAGTTCTGGCGCCCCTGGTTCTGTCCAGATCGTTCAGCAGCACCGCCTCTGGCGCCCGCGTCGAGGAGCTCTCTTAGGAGGCGACATGGCCTACACCTACGAAACGGTCGTTACGATCGCAGGTCATGAGATGTTCCGGGACGCCTTCTCCCGCTACATGGAGACCCTGAAGTTCGACCAAATGAGCGTTGGAGGCAGGGTGGGGGGCCTCACGGCCCTTCAGTTTCGAAGAGACGGCCATCTAGCAAGTCTGAGTGTATCGGCCGAGGGGCAGGGTACTTCCAGGATCGTCGTACACTCAGACACACTACCGGTAGAGCAACTAGTGCTTGATGCCCTGACCGAGGGCGTCGCCGATTTCCTGCAACCCTTCTGCGAGACATTTACGGACCAGTCCTCTGAAGAGGTCCTACGTTCGCTAGTAGAGGACTTGCGTAACGCCTTCGAGAGAATACTCGGAGAGGACCACTGACCTTGCTCTGAAAATAGGCGCCTCTACAAGCCTTCCGGGAAAAGGCCGCTTCATGCTTCTCCCTGGGCAGTCGGCCGCGAACGCGTATCAGTGGGCGCCGGTCTCGAACGACCTGGGCGTAATCAGCGGCGCCAGGGTTGTAAAAACGACAATCATCGCGATCGAAACCCCGAGCAACCCTCTTCTATGACCTAGCTACCGTGTTCCTGAGACTGGCTATTATCTTGACAATTTCCATCACCACAAGGACGGAGGAGGCCAGAAGAAGGGAGACTAGCCAGTCCCCGGGCCCAAAGGCATAGGTATGGAATATATCTTGTAAGGAGGACGCACATGCCTGCTACTCTGCTGCGCCGCTAAGCATGTGCCGAAGTGTCCATCAGCCGATGACGGCTGCTGCTGCCACACCAAGGTATATGAGCGCGTGGTATGGTAGCATGGTCTCGAAGGCTTGTCGACAGCCCTAAAGGGACGCGTAAACTCCGTGTTGTTGTTTGAAACCTGCTCTACGGTCGAAACTCCGAACCTTTGCACGGCAGAGTCAACGGGGAGGGTGAAAAATGTTCTTTGAGCTGAGGCAATACCGAATCAGGCCCGGAATGAGAGACCAGTGGGTCAAGTACATGGAGGAAGAAATCATCCCCTTCCAGGTGTCTAAGGGCATGGTGGTCTCGGGGAGCTTTGTTGGGGAGGAAGAGGAGGACCTGTATGTCTGGATTCGCAGGTTCGACAGCGAGGAGCAGCGAGAACGCCTGTACGAGGCCGTCTACGAGAGCGACACCTGGAAAAACAAGATCACCGACAAGGTCGGCTCCATGATGCTGAGAGACAAGACGGTGGTCACGCGCATCGAGCCGACTCCGAAGTCGGTAATACGCTAGAACGCTGCGTTCACCCCCCTGTAACTAAGATCCTAGAGTCAGGCCCCGGGAAACTGCTAGCGGAGGCTGGTCCGCATCCGTCGACGGATCGCTGGCATCTAACTGCAGAGAGGCTATAGCTCCTGGTGTTTGACCGGCCGCTACCGAAGGTAACTCTTCGTCTATCGAGCCTCCTTACTCGGCGATTCGTTTAGCATTTTAGGATAGATGGATACGATGGTCGTGAGATGTCCGAGTGTCCGACCCTTGTAAGTAATGTGAACACCTGGATGAGGAAACTGGCGCTTCACTGGCGGCAAGCGTGCCGGAGCGCATCAAGCACTTCCACCTTAAGGACGTCGATCCGGAGTTAGCGGTCGCGGTGCGTCGGGGACGAGATATCGAGCCGCAAAGGTGTCAAAAAGGGGTTATTTCAGCCGCTGGGCCAAGGAAACGCCCGCGCCCAGGAGGTCGTCTCCTAGCTCGAGGGCTTTGGCTACGAGGGCTGGTACGTTCTGGATCAGGACGCCTTCTTGACCAAAGAGCCGCCTGCCGGAGAGGGCTCGGTCGTAGACGCCCGAACCAGCCTCGACTACCTGGGAACGATTGAGGAGAGTCTGGTCGAGGCGTAGTCTTCGAAGCGATCATTCTCGTCTATGCACTCGCGATCAAGTCGGAATCCGCCCGTCGATGGAGCGTGGCCGCAAGCTCCCTCCCCCAATCCCGCTGTGGTGGGACGTTTAGCGTTCCTCCTGATCGTAGTAACGGTAGTTGTAGTCGGGTGTGGGGGCACGCTGACGGATGAGCGGCCGGCCGCCGGCACTCTGGCAACGGCGCCGTCATTGAGGGCGTCGCTTCGATTTGGGCCAACGTAGACGGTGTCCCCGGCCGGGAGATCGTCGTCACGCTGAGCAACGCCGAGCAGGGGACGCAAATCGTGGTCTTCGACGAATCGGGAGAACGCGTCGCCTCCGGCCCAGCCATAGGACGTGGCGGTTGCCGGAGGCACAAGGTATCGGTCAGCCCCTTCGGACCCGGCGGTGAGGCTGAGATCGTGGATGTCCTCACGCCGCACATCGGCGGCGTGGTCGAGTTCTACCGAACAGAGGGTGAGTTCCTGCCCATCGTCGCGCAGATACCGGGCTACACCTCGCACGTGATAGGGACACGCAACCTTGGTATGGCTCTGGCCGCGGACTTCCACGGCGACGGCCGCCTGGAGCTGCTCTTGCCCAGCCAGTCTCGCACTGAGCTGGGGGCCATACGTCGCACCTCGGTCGGCGCAGAGGTAACTTGGACTCTCCATCTGGGCCGTCGCGTCAGCCGCAACCTGGCAGCCTCCAGGCTGCGGGACGGGTCGCTCACCGTGGGCATCGGACGCGACGACGGCATCCTCCGCCTGTGGCCGCCAGGCTCTAGCTGAGCCGTCAAGAACCGTGCTACGGTAGCGGATGATCTGATGGCCAACCACACTCAGCCAAATGCGTAGACACTAGACGAACGGCCGTCTTTGGCACTGCGTTCAGTCCGTAGGAGGAGGGTCCCATGAGAACGTGTCGATTGACCACCGCTCAGGCACTCGTCCAGTTCCTGGCCAGGCAGAATGTGGAGCGAGACGGCGTTGAGCGGCGGTTTTTCGCCGGCGGCCTCGGCGCAAAGATCGCGGCACCCGATCGCGAAGTCTACGTGATGGTCGGTGACGGCTCCTGGCTGATGATGTCGTCGGAGCTTGCCACCTCGATCCAGGAGCACGTCAAGCTGACGGTCATTCTTGTCGACAACCACGGCTTCGGTTCGATACGCGCTCTCTCAGAGTCGGTCGGATCGGGTGGATTTGGGACACAGGCCAGATACCGTGGTGAGGACGGTTTGGTCTCCGGAGGCCACCTGCCGATCGATCTGATGGCCAATGCGGCGAGCCTGGGAGCAGAGACCATCGAAGTCAGCGACATCGCCCAGCTCCTCAAGGAGGCCCTGAAGCAGTCCAAGAGGAACCAAACCACCACGGTGATCAAGATCGAAGCGGACCCGGAGGTCCGCGTAGGACGCTACGATACCTGGTGGGATGTGCCGGTCGCCGAGGTCTTGTCAATCGAGTCCGTGGCTACGGCGCGAGCCGAATATGAGGACAGTAGAGAGTCGCAGAGCCGCTACTTGTGACGCCACCCTTGGCGAGTCGCGCCGTGAAGTCCCATCTCAATCATATCTCGGACAAACTAGGTGGTCGACCCGATCTCGTACTGTATAACGCCAACGTCGTCACCCTGGACGACCGTGGGCCTCGGGCGGAGATCGTGACCGTACGTGGCGGAAGGATCGTTTGGGTCGGCTCCAACGCCGACACTTCCAGCCTCCAGTCTCACGACACCAGATCCATCGACTGCGAGGGCGGGACCCTCATCCCTGGGTTCGTCGACGCACACATTCACCTGATGGCCTATGCCGCCAGCCTGGTCGCGGTCGACTGCCGGCCGCCGTCAGTCGCTTCTATCACCGAATTGCAACGTACCCTACGTGTGAGGGCGGAGACCGTACCAGCCGGCGAGTGGGTGCGTGGCTCGGGTTACGACGAGTTCGCTCTTCGCGAAGGACGCCTCCCGACCCGATGGGAGTTGGACGAGGCAGTCCCCGACCACCCCATCAGGCTGAACCACCGCTCCGGCCACGCCTGCGTCCTCAACAGCGCGGCGATGGACCGCGTGGGTATCACGTCCGAGACTACGGAGCCTCCGGGTGGCACCATCGCCCGTGACCTCGACTCTGGCGAGCCGAGCGGGCTGCTTCTAGAGATGGACGACTACCTCGATGGGCGGATTCCGTCTCTGTCCCACGAGGAGCTCGAAGAGGGATTCAGGCTCGCGAACAAGCGGCTGGTTTCGGCCGGAGTCACGTCACTGCACGATGCGACGCCATCGAACTCACCTGACCGCTGGGACGCGTTCGAGAGGCTGAAGGCCGACGAGAAGCTGACGCCGCGGGTGACAATGATGGCGGGGTCAGACCACCTCGACGAGTTTCTCCAACGCGGCTTTCGCTTCGGCTACGGCGATGCTCGGCTGGGCTTAGGTCACGTGAAGATCATGCAGACGATGTCCTCGGGTGGGCTCCATCCCTCACCGCGGGAGCTCGCCGATCTGGTGCAGCAGTCCCATAAGGCGGGATTCCCTGTGGCGATCCACGCAGTTGAGGCCGAGGCGGTCGAATCGGCCGCCGATGCCCTGTTGGCGGGTCAGTTCACCAGGCCCAGGCTAGTCCCAAGCGATGCTCCGAGGGACCGGATCGAGCATTGCTCGGAGTGCCCGCCGACGACCTTGGACAAGCTGAGGCGATCGGGCGCAACGGTCGTCACTCAGCCGTCGTTCGTCTACCACAGCGGTCCACGCTACCTGGCAAAGGTACCCGAGCCGACCAGACCATGGCTGTATCGGACGAACTCGTTCCTGGACGCAGGACTTGGGCCTGCGGCAGGCTCCGACGCCCCAGTCGTCGACCTCAACCCGATGTTCGGAGTCTACGCCGCCGTGACCAGGCACACGGAGTCAGGCGAGACCCTGGGCAAGCAGGAGCGCCTGTCAGCCCTCGATGCCCTACGGATGCATACCATCAGCGGGGCGCGGGCCGCGGGCCTTGGTGCCGCCCTCTCCTCGATCGAAGTCGGCAAGCTGGCCGACATGGTGCTTCTCGACCGCGACCCTGCCGATGTGGAAGCGGATGAGATTCGTGACATCCAAGTCAGGATGACTGTCGCTGGAGGTCAGGTGGTGTGGGAGGGTTAGCACGGCGCTGCATGGTGTAGGGGCGCATGGCATGCGCCCGCGTCGCATGACCGGGGCGCATTGGCTTCCAGAGGCCGCAACCCTCACCACTTCGATTCCTCAGTGCAGGCTCCACCCTCTCCCCGACTTGGGAGGGGAATCGACGCCCGCGTGGCCACACGCCGCGAGCCAAAACTGTTGCTCTAGCTGCGTCTGGTCACCAGGAAGTTCGCGAGCTCTCGGAGGGAGTCGCTGGACGGGCCCTTGGGAAGGACGTCCAGGGCGTCCGTGCTTTTGCGGGAGAACTCGTGGGCTACGGTATAGGCGTCGTTGATAATCGACGACTCTTGGACCATGTCGACGGCGCGTCGGAGGCACTCCTCGTCGTTGGGACGATTCGCCAGCTCCACGATGGGGTTGCCCTCCGGATAGCGCTCGACCGCCATGATTGCGGGCAGCGTTATGATCCCCTGGGACAGGTCGTTTCCGACTGGCTTCCCGACCTCCTGCTCCGTGCCGTCGAAGTCGAGAATATCGTCGACGATCTGAAAAGCCATCCCGAGGTTGTAGCTATAGGCCTTCAGCGCCTGGACCACGTCCTCGGGGGCGCCGCTGAGCACCGCCCCCGTCTCCCCTGCGGTCGTAAACAGGGACGCTGTCTTCTGGTAGATGCGACTGAAGTACTGCTCCCTGGTCTGGCTGGAGTTGTAGCTCTCGGCCATCTCATGGAGCTCGCCACTGGAGAGCTCCATGATCGTCTCGGAGCAACGTCGGATCACCCTGATGTTGCCGGTGTCGCAAACGAACGCCGCGGAGGAGGCGAAGATGTAGTCTCCCAGGAGCACCGCCGCGTTGCGACCCCAGACGCTGCTTATGGTGGCTCTTCCTCGCCGCACATCCGAGTCGTCCACCGTGTCGTCGTGGATCAAGGTGGCGATGTGCAGGAGCTCCACCGCGGTAGCCAGCAGCTCCGTCTTCTGCTCGTCGTGGGGATGGAAGTTAGCCGCAAGCAGCGTAATGGCGGGGCGCACTCTCTTGCCCTGGGTGTCCAGGACATGACTCAGCAGCTTCGCCATGAATGGGAATTCAAGGTTTGCCACATCCTTGAGCCGGTCCTCGACCCGGGCCAACCCCTCTTGCACGGGCCTGTATATCGATGTTACTTGCATCTAATGTCGGTCTCTTGCGCGCGGTGGTACGATCTCATGGCACCC
>Ga0310345_10005046_pt1 | contig 11827 bp, 10 predicted proteins | sample HC15DNA20500_MG_FD_204667 | JGI IMG/M metagenome (GOLD analysis project Ga0310345, IMG submission 204667) | Marine microbial communities from station ALOHA, North Pacific Subtropical Gyre - HC15-DNA-20-500_MG | ecosystem: Environmental > Aquatic > Marine > Oceanic | place: Pacific Ocean: North...
GCCCCGTCTCGTCATGCCATTCATAGGCGAAGCGCACGGCAATGCGGTCGCCGCGCCACGCCCAGAGGGATTTGATCAGGCGATAGCCCTGCTCGCGCTGCCATTTCCGGGTCAGGAAGGCGTGGATCTCAACGCGGCCCGACAGGAACTCGGACCGGTTCCGCCAGCGGCTGTCCGGCGTATAGGCCTGCACCACCCGATCGGGGTCGCGCGTGTTCCACGCGTCCTCGGCCATCCGCACCTTGCGGCGGGCGCTGTCTTCGTCGAAGGGCGGCACGGGCGGACGGGACATGGAATTCTCCGGGAGGTGGACGCGGGGCGTCGTCACCCCGCGCCAGGATCACCAGGCGTTGTAGCCGAGGTACTTGCCCGACATCTCGATCTTGACGCGGTCGCCCTTGGGATTGGGCACGCGGGTGATCTGCATGTCGAAGTCAATGGCCGACATGATGCCGTCGCCGAACTTTTCGTGGATCAGCGCCTTGATCGTGGGACCGTAGACGCCCACGATCTCGTAGAGCCGGTAGATGCAGGGATCGGTCGGCACCGCCTGTTCCCAGACCTTGGTCGGGCTTTCGGCCAGCACGTCAGCGGCCTCCTGCGGGAGGGCCATCACGCGGACCATCTCCTCCGCCTTGTCCCTTGGCATGGCGTTCATGCCCATGCTCGCCGAATGGGTCCAGACCGGCGACATGCCGATCTTGTCGGCGATTTCCTCCCACGTGAGGCCCGCCTGCTTCTTGGCAGACAGGATCATCATGGTGACGTCCTCCTTCGTCATCATCTTGGGCACCTCGTAATTGTCTTTCATCGCTCTGTCCTTGGTTCTTCGCCCGGTGCGGGCCTTCAGTGGGTCACGGCGCGCAGCCGCGGATTGTCGTCGTGGGTGTCGTCGGGCGCCGTCCTTTCGGGCTCCGCAAGGTCGATCCGCACCGTCTCGGGCATCTGCGGCTGACCGTCCGACGGGCGCCCGGCCAGTTCGCGCGAGCGGCGGCCGAGGAACTGCACGAGATGGTTGCGGATCGCATAGTAGTTGGGATGTTCCACGATCCCGGTCCGGTCCCGCGGGCGCGGTATGGTGATCTCGACCGACTCGGCGACGCGGGCGAGCGGACCGTTCGTCATCAGCAGGATGCGGTCGGCCAGCAGGATCGCCTCGTCGATGTCGTGGGTGATCATGAACACCGTCTGCTGCGTCTGGCTCCAGATCTTCAGCAGCTCTTCCTGGATCGTCCCCCGGGTCAGCGCATCGAGTGCGCCGAAGGGTTCGTCCAGCAGCAGCAGCTTGGGATGGTTCGCGAAGGCGCGCGCGATGGACACGCGCTGGCGCATCCCGCCCGACAGCTGCGCGGGCTTGCGGTGGATCACGTCGCCCTCCAGCCCGACCATCCCGAGATAGCGGGTGGAATGGTCGATCACCTTCGCCTTGCTCCAGCCCGGATTGCGCGCCTTCACCCCGAAGGTCACGTTGCGCAGGGCCGAGAGCCACGGCAGCAGCGAATAGTTCTGGAACACCACCCCCCGGTCGAGCGAGGGGCCCGAGACGGCGTAACCGTCCATCTTGACCACGCCCGAGGTCGGTTCGGCCAGACCGGCGAGAATGTTCATGATCGTGGACTTGCCGCAGCCGGAATGGCCGAGGATGCAGACGAATTCGCCCTTCTCGACGCCGAAGGTGGCATTTTCGAACACTGTGGTTTCGCCGCCCTTCCCGTCCGGGAACCGCTGGGTGAGCTTTTCGACACTGAGGAAGGATTGGGACATCTCTCTCTCCTTATTCCGCGTAGGCCACGGCGCGCTGGAGCAGGCCGAAGGCCGAATCCAGCAGCATGCCGACGACGCCGATCATCAGGATCGAGAAGATGACCGAGGTGAGGTCGAGGTTGTTCCACTCGTTCCAGACGTAGTAGCCGATGCCCGTTCCGCCCACGAGCATCTCGGCCGCGACGATGACGAGCCATGCAATGCCGATGGAGATCCGCATCCCCGTGATGATCGTCGGCGCGGCGGCCGGCAGGATCACGGTGAAGGCGGTCTTGAGCGGCCCCAGTTCATGAGTCCGCGCCACGTTGACCCAGTCCGACCTGACGCCCGCCACTCCGAACGCGGTGTTGATGAGCATCGGCCAGATCGAACAGATGAAGATCACGAAAATCGCGCTCGCCTCGCTGTCCTGGATGATGAAGAGCGCAAGCGGCATCCATGCCAGAGGCGAGATCGGCCTGAGCACCTGGATGAACGGGTTGAGCGCCTTGTAGGCCACCGGCGACATGCCGATCAGGAAGCCGAGGGGCAGCGCGACCAGCGCGGCCAAAGCATAGCCCGTCAGCACCCGGTAGATCGAATAGCCGATCTGGATCCCGATGCCCTTGTCGTTGGGTCCCGCGTCGTAGAACGGGTTCGACAATTGCTCCCACGCCTTGGCGATCACCTGGCTCGGCGGCGGCACGCCCGCCTTCTGGGCGCCGCCCCCGGTGAGGCGTTCGTATTCCGTCATTTCTTCGAGCGTCTTCTGCGCCGGGATGGCGGCCTCCCACGCGAGGAGGCCGACGATCAGCAGGATCCCGGACAGGAAGGCCGCTTTCTGGTTCAGACTGAGCGACATGGCTCAGCCCTTGCCGATGGCGAAGCTCGAGACATAGGCCTCGGGTTCATTGGGATCGAAGGTCTTGCCCATGATCGTATGGGTCTTGTAGGTCTCCTCCGGCGCCTCGTAGCCGAGATCGTTCATGATCTTGCGGCAATCGGCGGCGAGGTAGACCTGCTCGGCCACCTGCCTGTAGTCGACGTCGCCCTCGATATAACCCCAGCGTTTCATCTGGGTCAGGATCCACACACCCATCGAGTGCCACGGGAACGGGTCGAAGTCGATCCGGTCGGGCACCTGCTTCACCTCGCCCAGCCCATCGGCATAGGTGCCGGTCAGCACCTGCTCGACCACCGGCACCGGCTGGTTGAGGTAATTCGTCGGGCTGATCGCCTCGGCGATCTCCTTCCGGTTGGCGGGGTCTCGGGCGTATTGCGTGGCGTCGATGATCGACTTCAGCAGCGCGCCGTAGGTGTTGGGCAGTTCCTCGGCAAACGACAGCGGCGCGGCGAAGGCACAGCAGGGGTGGCCCTCCCAGATTTCCTTGGTCAGCACGTGGATGAAGCCGATGCCCTCCCAGACCGCGCGCTGGTTGAACGGGTCGGGCGAGAGGTAGCCGTCGAGGTTGCCGGCGCTGAGGTTCGCGACCATCTCCGGCGGCGGCACCACGCGGATCTGGATGTCGACATCCGGGTCCAACCCGTGTTCGGCGACGTAGTAGCGCAGCAGGAAGTTGTGCATCGAATATTCGAACGGCACGCCGAAGGTGAAGCCCTTCCACTGCTTCGGGTCGCGCTTGTCCTTGTGGTCGTTGTGCAGGACGATCGCCTGCCCGTTGATGTTTTCGACCGCGGGCATGATGTAGGGCGTCGCGGTGGATCCGGCGCCCAGCGTCATTGCCAGCGGCATGGGCGTCAGCATGTGCGAGGCATCGTATTCGCCCGCCAGCGACTTGTCGCGCGCCACGGCCCAGCCGGCGGTCTTGATGACCTGCGCGTTCAGCCCGTATTTCTCGTAGAAGCCCAGGGGCTGCGCCATGATGATCGGCGTGGCGCAGGTGATCGGAACGAAGCCGATGTTCAGGTCCGTCTTCTCGGGAGTACCGAGGTTGTCGAGGATCGCGGCCTTCGCCTTGTCCAGCGGGAAGACCGAGGCGAGCGCCGCCGCGACGGTGCCGCTCCCGACCATGCCCATGAAGGACCGGCGGCTCAGTTCGTTCTGGCCGAACATCGATCGGACGACCGCGCTTTCCACCGCGCGCTCCAGCATCGCCTCGCTGGACGAGGGCGCATCCGTGTCGCTGGCGTGGCCCTTGCAGCTTTCGCAGCCGCAGGCCGCGCCATGGCGCAGATCGGACTTGTGGTCGAACGGATTACCCAGACTTTTCATTACTCCATCTCCCCGGTTTTGTGCGCGGCCGCTTGCGGGACGGCCATCGGTCATGACCTCAGCGTAGAGAGGAGTTTCGCGGTTGCGAAGACAGCGTTCGCCGAACGCGACTGACTGATTTACTGATAGTTATCAGTATTTTGACATTCATTAAGGCCAGCGCATTTTTACCAAATTTCGTAAAACACGAAAAGTCGTAACGCCGATACTGCACCTGCAGTATCATCGCTCCATGAAAGACCTGCCCTCCGATTCGCTTCTCGAGCTCTGGCCGTGGCCCGCCGTTTCGGTCGACCCCGGCACGGACCGCATCGTCGCCGCCAATGCGGATGCCGAACGGCTGACCGGACGGCGGCTCACCGGCGAAAGTTTCCTGTCCTGCCTCGACGGCGACCCGGGCGACCTGATCGTTTTCGCCGACGGGGTGGCGCATTTCGGGCGACACTGGACCCGCAGCTTCAGGTTTCACAGCGCCGAGGGCACGTCGCGCGCCTGCGAACTGACCGGCACCTACCTTGACGCGGTCGAAGGCCCTCGCCTGCTGATCACCATCATGTGCCTGCAGGAGCTTCAGGCGCGGCAGGACATGGCAGAGGCGGCGGAGCTGCAGAAATCCGGGCTGCTCGAATGGAAACGGACGCAGACCTTCTTTTCCGAGCTGGAGCGCCAGAACCAGCTGATCCTCGACGCCGCCGGCGAAGGCATCTACGGCATCAACGCCGACGGCCAGACCACCTTCGTGAACCGCGCGGCGCAGGAGATGCTGGGCTGGTCGGCCGAGGATCTGCTGGGGCGCGACACCCACGCGATCATCCATCACCGGCATCTGAACGGGGACATCTACGACCACCGCGACTGCCCGATCTACCACTCCTTCCGCCACGAACGCGTCGCCCGGGTGGAGGACGAGGTGTTCTGGCGCAAGGACGGCCGCCCGATCCAGGTGGAATACGTGTCGACCCCGATCTACGACGGGCAGGTGCTGGCCGGGGCGGTCGTGATCTTCCGTGACATTTCCGAGCGAAAGGAAAATGAACGCCGCCTGCGCGAAGCGATGGCCGAGGTGGATGAACTGCGCGACCGGCTGGAACAGGAAAACGCCTATCTGCAGGAAGAGATCAGCTCGGCCCGGGCGCATTACGACGTCGTGGGCGATTCCCCCGCAATCCAGCGCACGCTGAAGCAGGTGGAACTGGTGGCGCCAACCGATGCGAACGTGCTGATCACCGGCGAAAGCGGGACAGGGAAATCCCTGATCGCGGCCGCGGTGCACAAGGCGTCGGACCGGCGGCGGCGCTCGATGATCCGGCTGAACTGCGCTGCCCTGCCCGACGATATCGACGGCGAGGTGTTCGGACAGGTCCGCCGCGCCGGGCGGGGCATCGACAAGGCCGGACGGCTGGAACTGGCCCACGGCGGGACGCTGTTTCTGGAGGAGGTCGCGGACCTGCCGCTGGAGTTTCAGGGCCGCCTGCTGGACGCGCTGCGCGACCAGACCGTCACGCGTGTCGGCGAAGACCGTCCGCGCCGGATCAACGTCCGGATCATCGCCTGCACCACCCGCGAGCTGTCGCGCGAGGTGCTGGCCGGGCGCTTCCGGGAGGACCTGTATTTCTTCCTGAACGTCTTTCCGATCGCCCTCACCCCGCTGCGCGACCGAGCCGGGGACGTGCCGCTGCTGGCGACGCATTTCCTGCGCCTCGCCTGCCGCCGCACCAAGCGGGCGGAGCCCACGATCACCACCGGCGCGATCCGCCAGCTGGAGGCCTATCACTGGCCCGGCAATGTCCGCGAACTGGAAAACGTCATGGAACGCGCGCTGATCGTCTCCACCGGCGACAAGCTGCGGGTCGAGGGGCTGGACGCCTCGCTTCCGAACGCGGTTCGGCCCGGGCAGAAGATCATGACCGAACAGGATTTCCGCGCGGCCGAGGTTCAGAACCTCGTCGCCTGCCTGAAGCAGACCGGTGGCCGCGTTGCGGGTCCGGGCGGCGCAGCCGAGATTCTGGGCCTCCGCCAGACGACGCTTTATTCGCGCATCAGGAAGTTCGGCATCACGAAAGACATGTGGGAGGCATGACCGCGCGGTCCCGCGGGGTCACTCCAGATCGGCGCCGTATTCCAGCACCACCGGGACGATGATCTCTTCCTCGTCCTCCAGATGGCGCAGCAGGAAGCCGCTGAAATCGCGCTGCGTCGCCGCGAGGAGGTCGACCGCCCGCTTCTCGTCCTCTCCCGCCGCCATCAGCTTGAGCACCTCGTTCGACCGGTCGGCCAGCGCGTGAATGTGCCCGTCCAGCGCGTGGTGGTCGCGGTCGAGGATCTCGAACCCCTGCTCCAGCCGGGAATCCAGCGGGATGAACTGCGGGAAGTAATGCTGATCCTCGATCATGTGATGTCCGTGCAGCTGATTGAGGAAGAGGCCGGTGTACTGGCTCATCTCGGCCGCGAAGCGTGGATCGGTCTGGTCCAGATGCCGCTCGGACCCTTCGATCAGCCGCGCCATGAGCTGGCGGAACATGAGGTGCCGTTCCAGCCAGAAGGCGGTGAGCCCCGAAAAGTTCGGGTGCCCCTGCCACGTCTCCCTCGGGTAAAGCTCGGCCAGCACCCGCAGATGCTCGGGCAGACCCGTCCGTCGTTCCAGCGCAAGATCGTTCATCTGGTCACACCTTCGTCGCCTGCGGCGGCGGCGTCACGGCCCGGCGCTTGAGCTGCGCCTCGCGGAAGGTGATGAAGGTCACCGCCGCGATGATCATGCCGCCGCCGAGGATCACGTACGGATCCACCGCTTCTGCGAAGACGAAGTAGCCCAAAGACACCGCCCAGACCAGTTGCAGGAAGGTCACCGGCTGCGTCACCGTGATCGGCGCGGCCCTGAGCGCGAATGTCATGCAGAGGTGACCGAGCGTGGCGATCACCGCGATCCCGAAGAGGATCAGCACCGTGCGCAGGTCCGGCGGCACCCACACCGCCAGCGCCACCGGCAGCAGCGCGACCGCCACAGAAACCGACAGGAGCGAGACGACAACCACCGGTGGCAGTTCGTCCGACAGCCGTTTGGCGATCATGTAGGAGATGGCGAAGACGAAGGCGGTGCCCACCATCGCGAGGTGCCCCGCCTCGATCTCGCGCGCGCCGGGGCGCAGGATGACCAACGCGCCGATCAGGCCGATGACCACCGCCGCGATCCGGCGGGCCGCCAGCCTTTCGCCCATGAAGAGCGCGGCGCCGAGGGCCACGAAGATCGGCGAGAGGTAGTTGATCGCGGTCACGTCGGCAATCGGGATCCGCGCCATGGCGAAGAACCACGTCGCCACGCCGAGCGCGTGCAGCAGACCGCGGGACGAGATCAGCGCCCATTGCCGCCGGGTGAGCCGCGCGTCGATGATCGGCCTGATCGTCGGCAACAGCAGGACCAGTCCGAGCGCGTAGCGCAGGAACGCCGCCTGCGGCGCGGGGATCGCGCCGTCGATCAGCTTCACCCCGGCATTCACGAAAACGAAAAGCAGGCCAGACGCCACCATCCAGAGGATACCGGCGACGGGCCGGTTGGCGGGCGCGTCGGTCATGCTGATCAAGAACCACGGAACCCGGGCGGGGACAAGCGGATGCATGACATCGGCATGTTTGCGAAATCGTGCCGCGCCTCAGCCCCCGGCCGCCAGCCTGAGCGCGATGGCCCACATCACCAGCCCGACGCCGACATCCAGCCAGCGCCACGCCGCCGGGCGCCGGAACAGCGGCGCGAGCCCCCGCGCCCCGTAGCCGAGCGCGGTGAAGAAGGTCAGGCTCGCCGTCATGCCGCCAAGCGCAAAGGCTCCCTTGGCCGGCCATTCCGCCGACACCGCTCCCATCAGGACCAGCGTGTCGAGGTAGACATGCGGATTGCCCCAGGTCAGGGCGAGGCAGACGGCCACCGTGCGCCCCAGGCTCCGGGCCTGTCGGGCCTCGCCCGTCTCGAGCGCGGCGCCGCCGCGCCATGCGTTGCGGAAGGCCAGCGCACCATAGGCTAGAAGGAAGGCCGCCCCGAACCAGCGCATCGCGGGCGCCAACCACGGCGCCGCCTCGGCCAGCCGGCCGAAGCCCATCACCCCGGCGCCGATCAGGAGCGCGTCGGAGAGCGCACAGATCGCCACCACAGCGCCGACATGCTCGCGCCGGAGCCCCTGCCGCAGGACAAAGGCGTTCTGCGCCCCGATGGCGACGATCAGCGACAGGCCGAGCGCGAAGCCCGCCCCGGCGGCGGCGATCTGGTGCGGCTCCATCCGGCCCCCGGTTCGATATGGTCAGACGACGCGCGGCCGGGACGCGCCCGCGCCCCGGCCGCTCACGGGCCAGCGCCGTGGCGGGAGACGTCAGAGCGCCTCCATCACCTCGTCGGTGGCTTCGAAGTTGGTGGTCACGCGCTGGACGTCGTCGTCGTCCTCGAGCGCGTCGATCAGCTTCATCAGCTTCTGCATGCCTTCGAGGTCGAGCTCTGTCGTCGTCACCGGCTTCCACACCAGCTTGGTCGACTCGCTTTCGCCCAGCTCGGCCTCGAGCGCGCCTGAGACCTCGGCCAGATCGGTGTCGGCGCACCAGATCACGTGGCCCTCCTCCGAGCTTTCGACGTCTTCCGCCCCGGCCTCGATCGCGGCCATCATCACGGTGTCCGCATCACCGGCGGCGGCGGGATAGATCACCTCGCCCTTGCGCTCGAACATGAACGCGACCGAGCCGGTCTCGCCGAGGTTGCCGCCGTTCTTGCCGAAGGTCGAGCGCACGTTCGACGCGGTCCGGTTGCGGTTGTCGGTCATCGCCTCGACGATCACCGCGACACCGTTGGGGCCATAGCCCTCGTAGCGGATTTCCTCGTAATCGTCGCCCTCACCGGCCTGGGATTTCTTGATCGCGCGTTCGATCACGTCCTTGGGCACCGACTGCGATTTCGCCTCCTTCACGGCGAGGCGCAGGCGCGGGTTCTTGTCGGGATCGGGGTCGCCCATCTTGGCGGCGACGGTGATCTCCTTGGAGAGCTTGGAAAAGAGTTTGGAACGGGCCGCATCCTGACGCCCCTTGCGGTGCTGGATGTTCGCCCATTTTGAATGGCCTGCCATGGCGCTCGGTCTCCGGGTAAGTCTGTCTGTGATGCGTCGCGCGCCTCTATATGTCAGGGGCGCCCCCGCTCGCAAGAGCGGGCCGGGGCGGCAACGCCGCGTTTCCGCGGCAAATCCGCCGGTGACGCAGCGGGTGGCGGGCGGCCGAGCCATCCCGACAGGGGCGCGAAAAAATCTCGTGCCCATGCCGCAGCGCCGCGCTAAGTCTGCGCAATGAATTTCGATCAGATCGTGCTGTTCACCCTTTTCGTCGCCGTCTTCGCCCTGCTCCTCTGGGGCCGCTGGCGCTATGACCTCGTCGCCTTCTCCGCACTCATGGTAGCCGTTGTACTGGGCGTGGTGCCGGCGGACGACGCCTTTTCCGGCTTCGGCCATCCGGCGACGCTGGTGGTGGCGCTGGTGCTGGTCGTCTCGGCCGGGCTGGTGCGGTCGGGGGCGGTCTACCTCATCACCCGGACGCTCGTGGACAGCTCGCGTCGGCTCGGCACGCATATCGCGATCATGGGCGGGATCGGCGGTGTGCTCTCGGCCTTCATGAACAACGTGGCCGCGCTGGCGCTGCTGATGCCGGTCGACGTGCAGACCGCGCGCAAGGCGGGCCGCGCGCCGGGGCTGTCGCTGATGCCCTTGTCTTTCGCGACGATCCTCGGCGGCATGGCCACGCTGATCGGCACGCCGCCCAACATCATCATCGCCACCTTCCGGGCCGACGCCCTGGGCGAACCCTACAGGATGTTCGACTTCGCGCCCGTGGGCGGGATCGCGGCCATCGCCGGGCTGGCCTTCGTCGCGCTGGTCGGCTGGCGGCTGATCCCGCAGCGCGGCGACGAGGTGATCCGCGCCTCCGACCTTGCGCAATACGTTGCCGAACTGACGGTGCCCGAGGGCAGCGAACAGATCGGGCGGAGGCTGGGCGAACTCGCGCCCGAGGCCGAGAAATCCGACGTCGCCATCATCGGCCTGATCCGCGACGGGCGGCGGCTTTACGGCAACGCGCGCAACAACATCCTGCAGGAGGGCGACGCCATCGTGCTGGAGGCCACGCCCGAGGCGCTGGACGAATTCCGCGCGGCCCTCAGCCTCGCCTTCTCGGACCAGAAACGCGAGGAGCTGCTGACGGCGGCGGGCGAAGGGCTCGACATCCTCGAGGTCGTGGTGCCCACCGACAGCCGGCTGGTCGGACGTTCGGCCCAGTCTATCGGATTGTCGTGGCGCCAGCGGGCGGTCCTGCTGGGACTGTCGCGGCAGGGCCAGCAGATCCGCTCGCAGATCCGGCGCACGGCGATCGAGGCGGGCGATATCCTCCTCCTGCTCGTGCCCAAGGACACCGGGCCTGACGTGGCGGAATGGATGGGCTGCCTGCCGCTGGCCGACCGGGGGCTGGCGGTGACCGAGAATTCCAAGACGTGGCTCGCCATCGGGCTCTTCGGCGCCGCGGTGCTGGCGGCGTCGCTGGGGCTCGTCTACCTGCCGATCGCGCTCGGGATCGTGGTGGTGGGCTACGTGCTCTTCCGGATCCTGCCGCTGCAGGAGCTTTACACCCATATCGAATGGCCGGTGGTCGTCCTGCTTGGTTCGATGATCCCGCTGGGCGCGGCCTTGGAAAGTTCGGGCGGGACGTCCCTAATCGCGGACACCCTCGTCTGGATCACCGACGGCTGGCCCGCCTGGGCGATCCTGACGGCGCTGATGGTGGTGACGATGACCCTGTCGGACGTGCTCAACAACACCGCGACGGCCATCGTGGCGGCGCCGATCGGGGTGCAGATGGCCCGCTCGCTCGAGGTTTCGCCCGACCCGTTCCTGATGGCGGTGGCGGTGGCGGCCTCCTCGGCCTTCCTGACGCCGATCGGGCACAAGAACAACACGCTGGTACTGGGCCCGGGCGGCTATCGCTTCGGCGATTACTGGCGGATGGGTCTGCCGCTGGAGGTGCTGGTGATCGCGGTGTCGATCCCGGCGATCCTGGTGTTCTGGCCGTTGTAGAACGCCCCCCGGCTCGCGCCGGTCCCCCGGGGGGGGGTCGGGCCGCAATCCGATCCGGAACGCCTGGATGCTCAGCAGCGCTTTTGCCCTTGCGCCCCCCACGCGGCCGGGCTATCCGCGCGCCCTTTCGCAGCGGAAAGGGGCGCCCGGATGACCGACCAGACACTCGCCATCGACTTCGGAACCTCGAACTCCGCCGCCGCCGTGCTGGTGAACGGCCGCCCCTACCGCCTGCCCGTGGAACAGGGCGCCGAGACGCTGCCGACCGCCGTCTTCTTTCCCGCCAACAAGGGCCGGATGCGGATCGGCGCGGCGGCCGCGCGGGCGCTGACCAGCGGCGAGGAAGGCCGCTACATGCGGGCGCTGAAATCGGTGCTGGGCGACCCGCTCCTGCACGAGGCGCGGCTGATCGAGGGCAGGCGCCGCACGCTTTCCGAGGTCATCACCGCCTTCCTCACCGCCGTCCGCGAAGCGGCGGAGGCGCACACCGGCCAGCGCTTCGCCCGCGCGCTTTCGGGCCGCCCGGTGCATTTCCACACCCGCGACGCCGCACGTGACGCGCAGGCCGAGGCCGATCTGCGCGCCTGCTACGCCGCCGCCGGGTTCAAGACGGTGGACTTCCTCTTCGAACCCGAGGCCGCCGCGCGGGCCGCGCACGGGCTGGGCCGGGCGGGCGAGATCGGGCTGATCGTCGACATCGGCGGCGGCACCTCGGACTTCTCGGTCTTCCGGACCGAGGACGGGCGCCCCCGGATCCTCGCCAGCCACG
>Ga0310345_10005049_pt1 | contig 11824 bp, 20 predicted proteins | sample HC15DNA20500_MG_FD_204667 | JGI IMG/M metagenome (GOLD analysis project Ga0310345, IMG submission 204667) | Marine microbial communities from station ALOHA, North Pacific Subtropical Gyre - HC15-DNA-20-500_MG | ecosystem: Environmental > Aquatic > Marine > Oceanic | place: Pacific Ocean: North...
TGAAAAAATATTAAAAATGGTTTCAAAGATTTGACCAACGCTTTGAGCAGAGTATTGAACTGCTTGAGCTTGTTGCTGTTCCAGTTGAGGAGTTGTTGGCAATGCTCCGAGTCCTTTCACTTCCTCCGGCTTTTTTAATTGCTCTCCCATTGGAGGAGGATTTTTTTGTTTACTCTTTACGTTGATGTTCATTGAACCCTTATTGGTTTTTGAACGAGAGGGAGTTGGAGTAACACCTACATTCATGACGTTGAAATTATTTTCCTTTGCAACTTTCTGAAAGCCTAATCTGAAAAATCTCGCATCCTTAGCTTTCCATCCAGATTTTTTATTGACTGGATCATTCAGAAAATCTCTCACAACTTGCTTTCTTGCATCTCCGTCTGAAAGGTTAATGAGATTATCATTGAACACTTTCCTCCATAGGTCTCTCGCAACTCTGCTCTTGTTCATTTTATTCTCCAGTCTTTACTTTGACTTGAAAGACAGTTTCACAGCTATCGCATTTTAACCAGCGATTTGTTAAAACAGTCTCATCAAATTCAACTCCACAAATTGGACAATGTTTGACTAGAGCTTCTCCTTTTGGTTGTATTGTTTCAGGTTCATCACTTGACATTATGATATTTCCTCTCAATCGTTTCTTTATCAAGATTTCTATTTGCACAAAGCATGCACATATCCAATGAAGCTAAGCTCAATAAATTCCACTCATCAAAGAATTTCTGTCCACAATTTTTACATTCGATTTCCTCACTTTCTGGAAGGGTTCGCTTGAGATATTCCTCATATTTTTTTTGTTTCATCTTGCTCTCCAGAAAACAAAAGCACTTGGATAAGGAGCTGGGTTTTTTGATCTCTTTCCATTTTGATAAAAGTGAACTCTCCCCTCAATAAAATAAATTTCAGCTTTGCCATGAAGGATGCACTCATGCCAAACTTTCGTGTCAGTTTTTGCAAACAATAATGCTAAGATTGAAACATTCCACTTAAGATGTTCATAGTATGCTTTTCTTATCCAGTCTTTAACGTTGGAGTATGGAGGATTAAGAAAACTGTCTCTCCTCCAGTCCATACCCAACGCATTGTTTTTTATGAAAATTTTACACTTCTTATTGAATCCAGTTGCACACAAATCCATTGAAGGTTCAAAGTCAAAGTAATCGCATCCAAACTGAAACAAATCTGGAGGAGTCTCCCATTCATTATTTTTTGAGAGATTGAAAGTTGCACTCAATTTCCACACCAGCAACAAATCCAGAAATCGTCAATCTCCTCTGCATGACCTTCTGATGTAACTCTTTTACAAATTGCACACTCGATAAAACGAGTTGTGGTTTCATAAGTTGTTATCATTTTTTCTCCTCCTCTCTATTCCAGCATTGGATATGATATGCCCTCCCATCTGGAGTTATGATTTTTTCAAAGATGATTACCTTATCACATTTACAGCATTTCATTCTTTTTTACACCTATAATATGTTATATCACATAATGTTTTAATTAATTCTGGATTAGCTCTCAAAACTTCAATCCATGTTTCAGCGATTGCTTTGTTTAATCTTTTTTCATCTTCTTTTCTCATTTCAATTCTCCAAAACAAACTTTACATAAAACAAATTCATCTTTAACGTAGTAACCTTTAGGAATTTTTGTCTTGATTGCATGACTCATTGCCCCACAGACATTACAGGTAATAATAATCACATCATCTTTTTTCATCTTGAGTCTCCCTCATACTTCAACTCGATTAAAACATCCCTCTCAATTTCTGTTTTCACTCTGTTATGCTTTGAAACTAAATGCCTTTGAAATTCTTGCATCTGAGAATTAAATTCTTGTTCTGAATACCAGCAAAATAATGAACCACAGTCAATGCATTGAAGTCTCCGATTTGATTCATCATATGGACTTTGAGGATTTTGAAAGACTTGCTTTTGTTCAATGATTTGAGGCTTTATTGCAATCTCAGCTCTTCTTGACATTGGTTGATTGAAAGTATCATAATAATTATTTTTGATTTGCAAATATTTTATCTCTGCTTTTATTTTTTCAATTCTCAGTTGAACCAATTCCTTTTGCTGATCATCTTTTGCTAAAATTAATTCTCCTTTGAGAAATTTTGAGAGAATATCTTTTGCCAAATCATTTACAGTCATTTTTTTCTTTTCAGCAACTCTGTCAAGATGATTTTTTTCCTTTCTGTCAACTCTGAAAGAGAGAGTTGGATTTCTTTCATTGTAATTAGACATCTTCTACTTTCTCCTCCAGTTTTTTCTCCTCCTCTGGCATTGTAACATCTGAAATAACTTCTTGTTCTTTTTGGCTTTTAGCAACTTCTTGAGAATACTCTGCACTTCTAACTGCTATGGATCTGTTAACTGCTTGATCCATTTTATTTTCTCCATCTTGGTCTGATGAGAATACTTCAATCATCTGATCTCCCAATGTTTCTGTATCAATTCCTCCATAATGTTTTTTCAAAGTGTCCAAAGTCTCCCAATGACCTCTGCTAGCTACTACTCCAAAATTCCATTTTGATTTTCGTAGCCATAGCTGAGCAAACAAATGTCTGAGACTGTGAATGGATCTCTCTAACCAATAATCTTGATCCTCTGTTTTGTATTTTTCATTATCTTGATTCATTTGATACTTTGAATAGGATTTTGTTGCTTTTTGACCTGCATCAGTTCCACATCCTAAATCACAGACCTGAGACCATCCTTTGACCATTTGAAAAACTTTGAAGTCCTTTCCAGCAGTATCGGATGGATGATCCTCATAATATGCAAAATCTTCTTTTGCTTGATCTTCAACTGCTGTATCTGTAAATGTTGATACTGATGTTCCATCCATAACTGCATAACACTCCATCAATGGAAAATTAAGATAAGCTCTAACCATTGATTCCTCCTCTCTAGTATCAAGTCCAAATTTTCCAGTTCCATCTGGAAGATCATAAGTTGGAATTTCATTTCCAGATGGAGCTGTTGTTGTTTGTCTGTAAAATTGACCATTTTCTCCCACTAACCATTCTGAGGGAATACCCTCTTTGTTTTTGATGGTCTCAGTTCGAGTTTTGACTGTATGAGCTGGAAATAATTTTGCTTTCTCCTCAGAAGTAAATGGAATAATTTGAGGAATCCATTTTTCATTTTCCTCCTCAACGTGATAGGTTTTACCATCTTTCTCATAATCTGTGTATTTGTAATAATCAGTATTCACCCATCTTCCTAGACCAGCTTTCTCACAAACCATTGCAATAGTATCTCTGGAGTCCATGACTTTAGTTGAGAAAGGAGGAATAACTGCTGTGAAATAAGCTCCCTCTGCTCCACGTTTTTTTGTTTTACGAGTTAGAAAGTGAATCTGGAGCAGTCCATTTTTTCTGTTAATTGTCAAACCTGATGGTTTTTTATCTGATTCAAAGTCTGCTAGTTTGTTTAAAGATGCTTTCTCAATGGTTCGAGTTGGAGTTGTCAAAGCTTCTGCTTTTCTCCATCCACAGAGAATTGAAAGTCTGAATATCATTGATGCTGGTTTTGTTTTTCCATAGGGTGATCCAAAAACCTCATACTCATTCAATGCTGGATTATAATGCTGGGTTTGATTCTCATTAGCAACTAACTCATTGACGGGTTCAAACTCATCCTCCAGCACTTGAGTTTTAACATTCATTTTTTGAAGTCTGCGAAAAACTGGTTTTCCATTGTGTTTCTTTTGATCCCAATGATGCTCCAGTCCAGTCTCTAAAAATTTCAAAGCTTTGACAACATCAGCATCATCAATTTTTTGTCCATGCTCTTTGTAAGCTGGATCAGCAATTTTTCTTGATAGCATGGTCTTTGGAGGTTGATCATCTGGCTTCCATTTTCCCTCTGGAGCATACATCACAAAAGCTACTAAAGCATCAGAAGCTGATTTTCTTGCTCCATCAGCTTTCTGTTTTCCATCATACTTTCTTTCAAGTCCAGTTTTTTTCTCTCTTTCATTAAACTCTGCTAATCCCTCCCAAATGTTATCGGGAAAATGAAGTTTTTCTGTTTCGCTGTATTTTGGATCAATCCATCCAGTTTCATAAAATTTCTTAGGAGTATCAAAATAAAGATTCCAATGCTTCCAAATAGCAACAATTCTTTTTAATTTATCGACTCTCTCATCCTCTGGCAATTTGTAAGAACCGATTGTCAAATCTTTGAATCTAGTTGGAGTCAAATATCCAGTAAGTAGAAAAACTCTAGCAATATAGGATCGTGGAGATTTGGATGTTTCTTTGCCTTTTTTCATATTATCAAACCATTTTTCAATGTATGGATCATCATAGAAATTCTCTCTCCATTTTGCTTGAGCTGACATGGATGCAACTTCTTGAGCTTCATAAGTTTTTTTTGCTTTTTTGTGTAATTCATCCAGCTCTGCTTTGGTTAATCCTTTGCCAACAAGTTTTTTATTTTTCTTTGGATCTGTTGGTTCATTGTATGCTTTGACTACTTTCGAATATCTTCCATACATATCCTCTCCAAATCCAGCAACTCCAAACTTCTCTGCTAGTCCAGTATTTGGATCAATCTTAATGCGAGCTTTCTCTGGATGCTTTGCAATTACCGTTGGATAATGTTCCAACCCTGCAAATTTACTTAGATATTGACTGAATCCTAATGGTTTATTCTGTCTGTATTTTTGAGTTTCTGGAGTAACTTCAATTTGATGTGTCTCTGTGTTCCATTTTCCTCCGTAAAATATTTCAGCAAACATGATTAAAGTTTGGTTGTATGTTCCTTCTTTGTTCACGTTGTTAGGTTTGCTTGGATTAGAGACATCTATTGGAATCCATGTTCGCTTATCCTCAACATATCTTGCTGGTTTAGAATCTTCTCCATTTGCCATCATAAAAGTTCCTTTTTTTGCATTGAGTGATGCTGTCTTTCCTTTTGATAATCCTACTGGAAAGACTTCTCTCCCTCCTCCTTTGTCTCCGTCTTTCCCATTACCAAAAATAAAAAATTTGGAGGATTGCTCCTCCGTTTGTTTGCTCATTTGTCCTCCAGTTCTGGAATGAGTCCATTGTCTGCATCAAGTTGATTGATGTAATCAACAAACTCGTTGATTTTTTTGTCGAGTTTTGCTGTCAAGACTTGCATCTCAACATAAAATGCACAATCATGCACTCCGCCACAATCTGGACACTCTCTCGCTTTGGTCATTGTCATACTTGCCATGTTCAGAATCCACAAAGTTTTGATTTAAGACTGTCGATATAGCTATTTTTGACCAAAAAGAGAACTTATGTAATACTATGAGAACTTCCTTTATGGCATCAAAAGCTCAAATCAAAGCAAGAAAATTATTTGCACTAAGATCAAAACGTGGAGACTTTAGGAAAAAACAAACAGCGAAATTAAAAACGCAAACAACTAAAGCAAAACGAGAATTAACAAAAGCTAGCAATAAAGGATATTATCCAAAAGTTAAGGGTTATCAAGTTTGTTCAAAATGTCTTAAAAATAAAGTTGGGAGTCGTCAAGCTTGGTTTCAAGATTTTACTGGACAAAAACGAGTCTGTAATGCCTGTATTGATGAAATGAGAAAGGGAAAAAATCCCTAAATCTTCCATTTTTTGACCATTTTTGACAATGACTTTGATCAAGAAGCTCTCATTCGAGGGTTTTTTTCCCTCAGCTTATCATGCTGATCAATGCTCCTCGCATACGGAAAACGCATTTGGGAGCTATTTTTACGAACAAAGTCCAGCTCTCGCATACGTTTTCTTCCGATTAGAGTGCCTAGACTTTCCATGTAGTATGCGAGATTATTCGTGGTTTTCGCTGTCGTTTGCTGTGGAGAAAGCTAATCGGGTACAAAATACCTCTTAATCGGGTAAAAAACCCGATTAGTGTGCCTAGCCACTTCTCTCGGAGTTCTCTAGAGAGTCCGACAAACCCGATTAGCTTGTTTAACTGAAAATATTTTGTAGTGAGAGACACTCATAAAAAATTGCCAGTCGCTTTCATAAAGAAAAAAAATAGATGGGAGTTAGTTAAGTCTCCTTTTTTTTTTTACCTATCTACCTGAGGCAAAAGATTTCAGCACTCCAATGATGGATGCTGGCATTGCTATGGCTACTAATGCCAAAGCTAAGTTAGGATCTAGTTCCATGAGACACAGCGATTTAATCTAGTATATCTAACTGATCAAGCAAAGGTCTCTCTCACTTACGAGACAACTTTCCTTCGACATTGAAAATAATAATGAATGAAAAAGATGGAAATAAAATTAAGCTATTAATTCAATTTTAAATTTACTTGATGTTGTCCAACCTCCTTGATTACCATTGCCAACCCCGTTTAACAATGCCGTAGTATAACCTCCACCATTATCCAAATACCACCCATATCTACACACCGCTTCATCGTTTTTTGTTCCGCTTAAATCACTACTTCTTAAAAATCCAACCCATAACGCAGTATCATTATCGTCAAACTTAATATCTGTGGCTGTTTGACTAACCGAACCCGTCGCCGATTTACCAAAAATATAATTTACACCCCATGTGCCATCCGATTTTTCTGCTGAATTTCCCGTTACTGTCCAAGTGCCATTTGAAGTGCCAGTAGACCAACTCGGTGAGGCACTTGAACAACCACCACCACCACCATTATTATTAGTGCCAAAAAAATAAGTGTCTCCTGAAACTGGCAATGTAGAAGTTTCAGTCCGATAAACTTGATAACCGCCAGAACCAGTAAAATCTGCTGACCAAATAACTTGAGCCGCTACGGTGAACCTATAAGGATTTGTTAGATAACTCATTAACAACACGTTCCAACAATCGAATCGAATACCCCACGAACGTTATTTTCAACACTTCCGGTATATTCACGAAAATTTGTATCACCATTGATTAATTTTGACATAGTAGCCCAACCAGCTTTGACTGATGTAGTTGTTTCAAATAATAAAAAGCAATATTTTCCTGAATCACCGCTATCATATTCTAATACTACGTTTTGAGCAGAAACACCTGATGCCAAAGTATAACATGAGGCAAATGTGAAAGTAACATCTTCTCCTCCAGTATCAGTTGTTACAGTTTCAATATCTACTCCTGCACTACTAATTAATTCAACTGCTGGTGTAACCAAATTATTGTAAACTTTGGCATATACATTTCCAGTCGCTCCAGATGTTCGATAAATCCTAAAAGTTAAGTTTTTTATTATATGTTTACTAATACCTGAAGATGATTCCATTCCGATACAATCATTTTCTCCACTTTGAGAATTGAATGATGCAACATCATCAGATTGACTTTCATTGAAAGCTTCTGTTGTAGTGTCACCTGAGCATCCAAAACGATAAGGATTTGTTAGATAACTCATGACTCATGCCAAAGTTCCTATGAGTTGAATTTTCAAACCCGTTTCATCTGCTCCTCCAGTAACAGCATCAATATCAACTGTGATTGATGCGTTGTCTGTCAAAGCTAGAGTTGTAATTACAGGTTCAGCAGAAGCTCCAACAGACGTTAAATCTCCATAATCAACTGTGAGTTTTGTTGAGGACATTATTGTCGAACCGTTTTGATTAACATCCACTGTTGTTGTGCCACTGGTTGAACCAGCTCCAGTCAATGAAGCACGAAGTCCATCTTCACCCTGATTAAGTGTCATTGCAAACGGCATCCTAAAAGTAATCTTAGCAGTTCCTGTTGTTAAAGCGGTGTCCTCATCAGAACATGCAACTTCCAATGCTCTGCTTTGTGTAACGTGTCCAGCAGCAGCCCATGCTGGTAATCCAGCAACAACTGTGAGAACTTGATTTGTTGATCCGATTCCTAATCTTTCCCTCTCACTATCAAATCGAACAAGATCTCCTTTAGTTGTCATAACTACTGATGCTCCAGCACTTGGATAGAGGTCTCCGTTAAATCCCAATTTTACCTCTCCAAGAAGCTCGAGTGATATAGGCTAGAGCTCCAACTGCTACAATTAATGAAAGCCAATTTGGTACTCCAGTTATCATTCCCATTATGGTGAACCTCCTTTGAAAGCTCCTATCATGCCAAATAATGGTCTCAATAACCAAAGTAAAATTCCTAATCCAATGAGTCCCAAAATTAGATAAACGTAATTTCCATATTTATCCCACCAATCTCCAGCAGGTTTTGTAACTATGTTAGTTGTATGAGTTCCAGCAATACATGCCAAATCCCATGCATCACATTCTGGAGCTGATGCATCACATTGTCCAGTTCCATTCTTGCAAGCTTCACATTCGCATCCCCTTCCTTCAGCAGTTGGATCAGTTACTTTGCCAGTAAACCAGTCTGGGCATTCACAAACTTCTCCTCCTATTGCTTGAGTAATTGCACAAAATGGTTTATTGTCGTCTAGCGTACATCTTTCTTTTGGCTTGAATAAATCACCAAAAATATCTGGGAGTTGAGGAATTCCCATTTCTTGTAATTTTTCTTCTTGCATTTGTCTGGCAATTTCTGGAGAGACTGTTTTTTGAACTCCAGTAATTCCTGATTGAAATTGCTGAGAGAAAGCAGTTGTTTTAGTTCCAGTATATCCAGACGTAGTAAATCCTTTGAATTGTTGACCAGTATTGACTTGACTGACTCCAGTTACTGATTTTGGATTAAAGACTAATTGCTGAGTTCCATATTTTTGAAACGGTAATCCTTCCTCATCTATTCCCTGAGTTCTTGGGCTGGGTCTCGCCATTATACTCTCCTCCTTAGCAAGAAAAATCCAACGATAACTGCAATGATAATAATTGGAATTATTGGAAAGGATGATATTGTTGAAGGAGTTGGAGTTGGAGTTGGAGTTGGAGTTGGAGTTGGAGTTGGAGTTGCTGTTTCTCTGACTTTCTGTTCGAGTGCGAGTTTGACTGCTCGATCAATTTCCAACTGTCTCTCATGTTTCTCCACCGCTTCAATTAAAGGAGCATTTTTCTTTAACAATAAGTGGTTAACATGCACAGCGATTTCTTTTTCATAGTTTCTTTTTTTCTCTAAGATTACCTTGGCTTGAGCTTGGGAATGTCGTGGATTATTAGTTCCTTTAAATGATCCTAGAGGTAAATTCCCAAGTTCTATTATGGCATTTCTAGCTGAAGGAATTAAAAGAAGCTCTTCCATTATTTCTGGATCGTCTACACGATAATACTGCTCGTCAACAAGAAAATCTGAATATATTTCCTCTTTTTTCAAAAACGCATCCCATCCTACTGGATCATAATATCCTTTGGGAGCTTGGGAAATAATATTTTTAATGTCACTAACTTGATCTTCATATTTCCCTCCAGATCCAAAAGGAGAACCAGCTCCAGTTGAAATATTACCTGAGACTACTCCTCCAGTTTTAGTTGGAACATTGCTAAATGTTAATCTAGCCAATTTACTTTCTCCTTGCTAACCAAACAATTCCAATGACAGCAGCTAAAATTCCAACAATGCCAAAGATTGCATTGTAGTTGAAAGGAGCAGTTTGAACTCCCATATTTTCCAATCGTGCTTCATATGTTACATGATTTCCAGTTATGTTCATTCTTGGATCTGGAACTGCGATTTTTTCCATTGCAAGATTAATATTTTTTTGCTCCAAAGGATTCATTGTGTTTCTCTCTCTATATCTTGGAGGAATTGAAGGAGTCTGGAAATGAATTATTTGGATTGGAGCTTTGTATTCTCCAGTTGATTTTTCTGGATTACTTGGTTGAGGAGTCAAAGTTGTTGATGCACTTGGAGTTGATGTTGGAGCATGAGATTGAAAGACAGCTTCATTTTTGTATGCTGGAACTAGAGTCCACAAATTATTGATAAATTCTTGAGTGACCATTATAGAAACGCACTCCCTCTGTCATTTACAAAGTTATAATAAATTTCAAATGTTGCAGCTGCTCCTCCAACGGTTGACTTGACATGAATCCTATAGAAATGATGCTCAACTTCTGATGCCCAACTGTCAAAGGCATCTGGAGTTGCTCCTCCAGCTATTGCAACGGCAGTTGTATAACCCTGATCAATAAACCAGTTTGTTCCATCCTCTGAATATTGAATTTGGATGTCAATGGAATTTGATGCATGTGTGTTAACAGTAGTTATCATAAATTGATTGTATGCTCCAACGTGTTTTGAAAGTTCGACAACATAAGCATCCGTTGAGGTTGATGAGATACTTCCTCTCTGATGTGAAATTCTTGGAAATCCATATCCCAACCATCCATCTGTACTAGCCATGAAAAATATTTGATTGGATGCTGATGGAGTTGAGTTGTTTGGAATGTTAATCCGTACAGTTGAAAATCCATAATTGTTGACCACATGAGAAAGCTGATGATCAGAGAGTGAAATTGCTGATCCAACTTGAATTGTTGCATCTGCATCTGAACACCAAACTCCAATGGAGTTGCATTGATTTAGTCCTAAGTCATTGAGATTTTTATTCATGTTTGAAACTGTTCCGTCTGGAAGTGTGACAGTTCCTGCCATGAAATCCAACTCAACTGCTCCAGTTGGAATACCAGTTATCTCTGCTCCATCAGCAGATGTGAATAATGAACCCATTAATCACACACTCCGATTTGACTAGCAAGTAAAGTTATCACTAATGCAGTTATTCCACAGTATGTTGCTGGAATACCGATTTTTGCTAACTTACTTTCCAGCTTTCTTTTTGTCATTTTTTACCTCCTTTGTTTCGACTTGTTCTGGAATTGGCTTTGATTTCTTTTTTACTGGAAGTGGGTTCACTCTAATGTGAAAACTTCCATCCGATTCATTTGCTTGATTACTGTTCATTTTAATTCCTATGAACATTTCTGTAAAGCATATATCCAAAAACTAGTGCTAATCCAACTATCCAAAAGTTCTTTGGTATTTTCTTTAGGGTATCTGATCCTTTCATAGTATCACCTCCTTCCTCTCAGAAATGATATAACGACAATCACAATGATTGCCATGATAGCTAATGGAAAATATTTATGCTCTCTAATTTCTTGCATCCAGTCCATGACTCCTTTTTTCTGTGAAACTTCATTGTCAGAGTTTGGAGCAATGGGAGAAGTTTTGTGAACTCCAATGTAAGGATCAGTTGTAAATGATTTCAACTCAGGTCTTGGAGCAAACTCCTCATTTATCTGAGGCAAAAATCTTTGCTGAGGAGCAACAAACGGATTTCCCTCTAAGATTGAAAGAGGATTAGAGTCCTCTCCAGCTTGATCTAGTAGATTAGTTCTAGTGTAAATTTTTGTTGGAATTGGAGCAGTTGGTTGCGGAGTTGGATTTGCTAGAAATTTATTTTGATTAACATATTTGTTTTGTCTCTCCTCTGCATTTCTGATTGATCCAGATTCATTTGCTAAATATTGATTATCTGTATTTGTTCCAGTTAACATTCCTCCACTTCCTTTTGGAGTTGGTGACATCTTTGCAACGTTAACTAATGGAATTACATTGCTAGGAAGAGCTGTATATTGTGAAGTCAGATTACTTGGATTAATTACTGATGAGTTAACTCCAAGTTTTGTTGGAGATGCAACTGATGTGTCTGCCATTGCTCGAGCTGTCTCTGAACTGTTTTGAACATCTGTAACCAGTCCACGATTTGCTCCCTGAGTTAATGAGTTTGCTGAATAAAGATTGGAATAACTTGGAGTTGATTGAACTGCAACTGATTGAACATTTGCTCCAGTTGTAGTGCTTGAACTTCCAGCAGTTACACCAGCGTTTGCTGGAGAAGTCTCAGAAAAATCTGGAGTTGCTGTTGTTGTTTGAGTTTGAGGTTGGTCTGATGCTCTTTCATCATCTGCTTTC
>Ga0310345_10005050_pt1 | contig 11823 bp, 14 predicted proteins | sample HC15DNA20500_MG_FD_204667 | JGI IMG/M metagenome (GOLD analysis project Ga0310345, IMG submission 204667) | Marine microbial communities from station ALOHA, North Pacific Subtropical Gyre - HC15-DNA-20-500_MG | ecosystem: Environmental > Aquatic > Marine > Oceanic | place: Pacific Ocean: North...
GGTCTGATCATGATTTGGGCGCCGCAGCTGCGGACCTTCGCTCTGTCACTTACGGCGGTCGCAGTCGCCATCGTCGTGGCAACGAAGGAGTTGATCCTTTGTCTTTCAGGGGCGGCACTGCGCACCTTCACGCGCGCGTTCTCGGTAGGAGACGTTATCGAGGTAGGCTCGACGAAAGGTGAGGTTCTCGATCTCAACCTGCTTGCGACCCGTGTCAGGGAATTCGAGAGCAGGGACGGGTCAATTGCGCCGACAGGCCGCATGATCACACTGCCCTACAGTCTGCTGTTCACTTTGCCTGCAAAAGTCCTGCCTCACGCGAACGGGACTATCGAGCACGCATTCGCGATGACCTTCGAGCCTGACGCCGACATTTTCGCGATGCACGACGATCTGCTGGAAGCTGCCGAAAGTGCGCTTTCTGAACTCGTCGGCGCCACGGGATCCGCGCGGCTAATGGATGACGGCATAGGCCATTGCCGGATCAATTTCGGGACGAGCGAAATCGGCAAATATCGTCTCGAAATTATTTTAACCGGTCATCTCCCAGATCCGCATAGCGCGGAGAGTGCGGTCGCTCGCGCGATTGGCTCACTGGTGCATTCGCGGCAACGGATTACCGTCGGGGTCTAATTTGTGATGCGTCCCCGACGGGATCGTTAGGCGAATGTCGGTTTTTTTGCGCTGCCGCAGCAAAAACCGGACCGTCCGCTAACGGCCCATTTCGAGACGCAGACGACGGCATCACGGCTACGGCTGCTATAAATCGTAATTTGGCAGAAAGAATGACCGCAACGGGGTGGTAAGCTCCCTCAATAAGCGAGAGCGGAAATATGTTGCCCAAAGCTAATTTCGGAAAACTTCACTGAGACGCTAATGCTTTGACGTCCTCAGCTACGGGGTCCGACCTTCTCGTAATTTTTGAATTGCATAGCTGACGAAGGGTTTGAACAAATATTGCAAGCCGTCTCCGAAGTCTCGCAGGCAGCTATGGCCATTCGCGCCGCGGTGGATGCACAGCAGCAAGCCGGAAATGCTATCGCCATTTCCGCGCGCGATACGGCGTTGGCTGCAAGTCATGTGCTCACCGACCTATCGGACATTCGCGATGCTGCAGAAAGCACCGAAAATTTAAGTAGCACGGTCGCTGACGCTTCCAGCGCTCTCAGCGAAATATCTGCGGATCTGAAATTTGCAACGCAAGAGTTCGTGGGAAAACTCAAAGCGGCCTGAATACAAGTATAAGACGAATCGCCTCTTCCATTGCATGGCAAAGCGTCCTCCACCCTCCAATCCTGTAATTGCCACAATAAAATAGTCAGATCGATAGCCTGATCAATTTATTTGCGGCTGATTGGCCTATGCAGTCATCGAGCCGAACATTAAACGGATAGCTTTCCGCCGATTTCCTATGTTTTTGGTTTTTGCCGAAGTTCCAAATGAGCTGGGAATGCGGGATTAGCGAAACTAAGGCATCCAAAAAGCGTAGAAGCGACTTACGCAAAACGCAGCTAGGGTTCTTTCCCGCCGGAAAGGACAGGACGAATGACCCGCCACTTTAAGTCTTACGCGTGGGACCTAGGCGTCTTCGTGACGGCGAGCTTTGCAACGTATTTTGCGCAGATGATCGACCGTCCGATCACCGCCGTCCTCATTTACCTCTCAGGCGTAATGCTAATCGCAGTACATTCCGGGCTTACCAACGCATTGATTGCCGCCGTTGCTGCTTCGCTAGTCTACAATTTCTTTCTGAGCCAACCCGAATTTGAATTCGGCGTGACGAGCCTTGATGAAGCGGTGCCGCTATTGGCCTTCAACGCAACTGCCTTGTTGACGGGCGTGCTTGTCGGCAAATTGAAAGACACAGCGATCCGCGAGCGCCGCGCAAATGCGGATGCCTCGTTTCTGCTCACTGTTAGCGACCGCTTGCAGTCTGCTCTTACCGTGTCCGATGTTGAGGGCATGGTTCGCGGTCTGCTTCCCACACAGGGTGTGCGGTCGGTCAAAATCTTTCTTGCGAGGGGAGACTATTATCTCCGCCCGTCAACGGGCGAGATCAAGAGCGATCGCCTCGACCCTCTTCTCGAAGATGTAGGGACCGAGCGCAACGATCGGTCTGTCGTTCTCGAATTGAGTGGTGCTCGAGGTGCCCTCGGAATCGCTAAATTCGCATTCACCGACGATCTAGATGCGCGACCCAAACTTCCCGACCTCCAATCCATCACGGCTTTGCTTGCCCTGGCAATCGAACGCTGCTTGCTTCTTGAGCAGCTTGCCGAGAAGCAGATATTGAGCCGTAGCGAAGCACTCAAAGATTCGCTGTTGTCATCGATCTCGCATGATCTACGCACCCCGATAACCGTCATAGAGGCGGCAGCAGGTGCTTTGATTTCGGAGGAAATATCTCTCGCCGATAATGAAAGACGAAATCTGCTTCGTACCATGATCGAGCAATGTCGCCGCTTGGACCGGTATACCAGTGAACTCCTCGATGTCGGGCGAATCCAAGCTGGCATCGACAGAAGCACCATGCAGCCGGTTGATTTAAACGATGTGGTAAATTTAGCGATCAGGCAACTTCAGCAATTCGAGCCCGAACTCACGATCGAGCGGAAGGTGGACAGGTCTCCGGCGAACGTGCTGGGCAGCGCAGCGCTTCTGGAACAAGCTCTATTCAACGTCCTTCACAATGCGGCAAAATACTGCAGTGGTAAGCCTGTCGAACTTGCGATGACGAAAGGCCCCTCATCGGTTTCCCTGGCGGTCAGTGATCGTGGTCCGGGAATAGGTACGAGCGAACAATCCCAGGTTTTTGAGAGGTTCTACAAGAGCGAGCGCTCCAAACAGGAAGGCACGGGGCTCGGTCTTTTTATCGCGAAAGGGTTCACCGAGGCCTGCGGCGGCAGCATCCTACTGGAATCTCCCATCGATGGTGGAATCGGGACGCGTGTGACGTTGGAGTTCCCGTTGGTCGAACCGACCACGTCGGAAGTGTCGATGGCATCAGCATGAACATACTAATTGTCGACGACGAGCCATCAATCATCCGAACGCTTGATCCAATATTGAGGGCTGCAGGCCATTCGATTTGCGAAGCGCAAACCGCGAAATCGGCATTGTCCACTTTTGCATTGCACGCGATCGATCTGGTGCTGCTCGATCTCGGTCTTCCTGACGCCGATGGAAGCGAATTGATCGGCAGTTTCAAGGGGGGCCGCGCAAGCGTCATCGTCATATCCGCCCGGCACCTCGAAGCCGACAAGGTTCTAGCGCTAGATAGCGGGGCTGACGACTATCTCGATAAGCCGTTCGGCATGGCAGAACTGATGGCGCGTATTCGCGTCGTCGAGAGAAGGCGTGCACAATCAGACACAGGCGGAGCGCGTGTGCTGTGTTCTGATAATCTCGAAATCGACTTTGCGCGCCGATCCGTCAAGATCATGGGAGACGACGTACATCTTTCCCCAAAGGAATATGCGCTTTTTGAAGTTCTCGCCCGGAGTTCGGGCCAAGTGGTAACGCAACGACGTCTCATGATCGCGGGCTGGAATGACCCCACAGCAGACACCCAATATCTAAGGAGCTATGTGTCGATGCTACGCGATAAGCTAGAAATCGATGCGTCAAACCCGCAGTTAATTCTTACCGAAAGCGGTGTCGGATATCGCCTCTCCGAAGAGCTCGTCCCGATAACCTGAAATGTAGCCGGCAGGATGGGGGGTACTCGGGGGAAGGTTCAGAGCCGACCTGCCGGCTACTAGGCTGTGCATCAGGTCCACCCCTGAAGGCACGAAAAAAGATTACCCCCGCTGCAGGGAACCCGTTCGCACGGAATTTGCATATCAATGTCGAAATTCCGTGCGAACACTTCTTTGGGTGAAGCGGTATCTAAGAGTTTCGCAGGGTCTTCCCGACCTGTCCGAAGGGGCTAGCACGCATGAAGAATTTCTCTATTTCACTCATCGTTCTAACTTTCGCTCTCGCAGTATCAGGATGCGGAAAGAAGCGAGTAGAAACGTTGCCCCCCGCCCCCGGAGAAGCGCTATCCAACAGCGATCCTGCGCAATCGCGTATCGCTCCCGGCAGTCAGGCAGACTTCGTGCAGAAAATGGCGGGTCAGGACATCATCTTTTTCGATACTGACCGTTTCGACATCGACGCTATCGACGCCGAAGCCCTTCGCTCACAAGCGAACTGGCTGAGCCAGTACCCCAACAAAAGGGTTCGGATCGAAGGTCACGCGGACGAGCGTGGCACGCGTGAATACAATTTAGCCCTGGGCGAAAGACGCGCAAACGCCGCCAAGAACTATCTTCAGTCGCTCGGTATCGCAGCTTCAAGACTTTCCATCGTGAGTTATGGAAAGGAACGACCGGTCGCTCTCGGCAGCAATGAGAACGCATGGTCGCAGAACCGCAGAGCAGTCACCGTTACGATCGACTAAGCTGTGGGTGACGATCATTCGATCGGCCAGATTTCGGGGGCAAAGGAAACCATGATGACTCCGGTTGCTCAAATTCATGATCAACAGACTTCGACAATAGATAAAGACAGGTTTCTGCGGCGATGCGGGCTTTTCTTGACTGTAATTTTTATAGTTAGCGTGATTGCCGGTCTTTATATGACAGCACGCCATTAGGTCGTGATAATCCTCCATCAGCGAGCACGGTTATGCGGTTTTAGGGAGCGTAGACGCGATTTCTTCCGCCGCACTTACCAGTACCGGTCCCTCAGGTTTGCTCCAGTCGTTTTATTTGGAATAATCCAGTCCGGGTGCATGACCGCGCAATCGCTGCAATCGATAAGCGGAGAGGGAGTGACCTTGTTTTCGGCTGGCGAGCAAAAGAATGGAGATGCCTCACAGCCGGACCGTCGACGATTACAGGAACGGCGATTGCCAGCTCCCAAGTCATTGGTCTTTGCAAGCGTTATGAACGTGCTTGCGGACAACGGTTTCAGAGCCACCTTCGCCGACGCTACTACCGGCTTCATCACCGCGATTGGCAGGAGCAAAAGTCGCGTTACAGTCAACGTGGGGGGATTATCGCGGATCAGCGATCAGCCGACAGTCTCGGTCTTTCTGAAGGACGGTTTAAACAACATCACTTCCGTTAGGGTCGTCTTCGGCACAAGCACCCAGTCATCTGGCACCAACGGAACCCTTCCTGAGCGCATTTTGGAAGACGAAACAATCTACACGCACTTCTTTAATCAGCTCGCACTAGAGATTGAAGAGAGAAGCGCTGGAAATGTCGCCGATGTAGAGCGCTTAAGAGACTCAGAAATGGATCGCCAGGACTCGCAGGCCTCACCCCATTCTGAGTCTCTTCCCTCACCTTCTGAGGAACCGGTAGTGACCGCAGCCTTTCTGCCCGATTGACGTCTACTGATAACGTTAAATTCACGCGGACGATGATGCCAAAGTCAGCAAAGGTCGCAGCTTCTTGAGGTCTGATTGCCGAAACCAGACAGTCCGTTTACGGCCCACTTTCTGACGGTCTGCAATGCGCCCTAATTTCAGCCGTTCCACTTCTTGCCCGAAACGGCCGAAAACGGACGTCTATTGCGCCCTCGCGCTACGGCAAGTCGCCCCAGGCTTCCAATGATATGGCATTCGCGGATCTTGTCCGCCTGGCAGGATCGTAACATCTGTCAAAGTTCGTTGCGGAGCGCCGAGATGAACGTTCTTACGATCGATCTCGGCCAATTGCTGCGAGACCAGCTGATAGAAGTCCTGGGACGGCTTTGTATCCTGATCGGATAGCGCGAGCAGTTCTCGAACTTGCGCGATGCTGAATCCGAGTTCGCGCGTGCGACGCACAAAGGGGAGAGTCGCCAAATGCTCGTCGGAGTAATCGCGATAAACAATATCGGTCCGGTCGGCCGCTGGCCGGATGCCCTCGCGCTCGTAATAGCGGATCGTCTCCGCCTTCGTGTCGGTGGACCTTGCAAATTCGCCTCTAAGAATCGCTTGATCTTGTCTAGGACACAAGGTTTGGGCGGCGACTTCAGTATGACCCAATTCGGGTCGTTATGATTGCGGGCGAGGAGATAGAGGGTCTCGCCGATCAATCCAACTCGACTACACATTACGACATCGACTAATTTCGGCAATGAACGACTTTGACCGAAACGTTCGCTAGCGGGCTTTTCGCGAAGAGAGAAAGTCTCGGTGTATTGTTTCACTGCGGCGCCGCGCGGCATGAAATTCCACCTGGCGCACTATGAGCTCCAAATCGTCCTTCTCGATATCGAAAGTTTCTCCCAAATCTCTCAGTGCGGCCTCGATATCGTCGGGATGTGGCGAAGTAGGCTCACGTTGAGGTATCGCTTGCGCTCCGATTGATTGCACCCGATGAGGATATTGATGCCCTGAAATGCGATGATATAGGACACCGGCAAGCACCAAGCACATTGCATTGAAAGCAACGGGCAGAAAACCGAAGCTGTATCCTAGATCTCCGATGGTTTCTCCGCCGATGACCGCCGTGAGCGCCGCCGCTCCCCCGGGAGGATGCAGGCTGCGCGTGAGCGACATTGCCAAGATGGCAAGTCCTACTGCGAAACCCGCTGCAACGTGCGGCGAACTAAAAAGATGTGCGCACAATACGCCTGTAAAGGCAGAAATGGCATTGCCGCCTATAACCGGCCAAGGCTGAGCTAGGGGACTAGCGGGAACGGCGAAGACAAGAACGGCCGACGCTCCTATCGGCGCGACGATGATAGGTAGTAGGATCGCGCTATCGTTCAGGATCCACGACGCGATGAAGCTTGTAAGAGCGATACCCGTCAGGCCGCCGGCGCACGCCAACATGCGATCGCGCAATGTGGCTCCAGCAAGAATCGGTTCGAAGATGCGTCGCATGGTAGCCTGTCTCGAAGTCATCGCCTGGTGCCAATGCGAAACCTAGCGCCGGGGAGCGAGGCAAAATTCGCAAGCATACTGATAGACGCACTATCTACCGGAAGCGCGGTGCATCGTCACCGTAACCATTCGCCTTGTAATTACGAGCACTATCTCTTTGTTCTCTCTTCCCACAGCCAACACTCAAGGCACGCTTTCTCCGGTTCCAGATTGCGCGAACCATGCCCTGAAGCAATTCGCTTCGATCAACGGTAATCCCAAAGAGCTTTGCACAGTGTAGATGATAAGGCATGGAGCTAAGCGGCCTGGCCCGTCCTTTTCGGCTGTCGCACTTCGACGATCCGCAAGCAGCGTTCCTGGCCAGAACGATCGGGCCAGTTGATCGCAGAACCGGCTTGCATTCCGATGAGACCGGCGCCCACGAGGGTCAGCACGGAGAGACGGTTCTGGTCCAAGTTCGCATCGCGCGGCCATACCAGTTGAACCTTGCGCCGGTCACCCGATCGCTCATCGACGAATTCGACCTCGGATTGCATGGTCACAACGTCATGAGGCAGGTCTTCGGTTGCCACGACATTAGCGCGATCCAGTTCCTCGCACAGTTTTCCAGCTACATCCGGACTGCGCTCCTCGATGGACATCGCCAGTTCGTAGAGCGCGTCCGCTTCGGTATCGATAACATGAATGATCGGCTTTTGGCCGTTTTGGGAAGTGGTCATTTTTCGTAACTCGCTAGAGAGCCGCAAGAGAATCTCGGCTGGGCTGAAGATCGTCCGGGAGCCTCGTCCCGGACCGGATCACGGCCGTCGAGACGAGGCGTGCGCCCGTGCGGGCAGCTGACCTGCGTGCGCGAAATGTCGGTCGATGTGTTGCGAAAAGACCATGAGCCACATGTGGGCGCGATCTTCGGTTTAGTCAAATGGCATAAGACCAATCGCCTCATCGACTATTTCGAGACTTTCATGTCCGAAAGGCCTATCTGAAGGAAATGATGAACTTTCCTTCTTTCGGCTCCAGACGCGGACCAGATCTCGCCATCGATCTCGGCACTGCCAACATGCGTATCATGGTGCGAGGCGAAGGCGTGGTCTTCGACGAACCATCCCTGTGCTATTACGAGAAGACGGCCGGTCAGATGAAACTGATTGCAGCTGGCCGGGACGTTCTGGCGATGGTCGATCGGGTTCCCGGAACCCATGTGGTCCGCCGTCCCCTTGCCCGCGGTGTTTTGCAGGATATGGACGCAGCTTCCGCACTGCTTGCTCATGGTCTCTCGTCGGTGGTTGGCAGGAAGCGTAGAGGACGCCCCCCAGCCATGATCGGTATTCCGGCGGACGCCACGAAGGCAGAGGCGAATGCATTGCTCGCTGCCGCGGACGATGCCGGCTTCGGAAGGATCGAACTGGTGCGCGAGCCTTTTGCAGCGGCTATTGGGGCAGACCTGCCCGTCCGCGAAGCCCGCGCGTCCATGGTCGTCGAATGCGGCGCCGGAACGACCGAGGTTGCGGTCTTCTCGATCGACGGACAATGTCGTTCGCGCTCCGTGCGTTTGGGCGGTCTCGGCCTCGACGAGGCGATTACCGAACATCTTCATCTCCGGCATCACTTCCTCATAGGCAAAATCACCGCCGAGACGCTGAAGAAGCATCTCGCGGCAGAAGGTGCCGAGGACGCGGTAGTGGAAATCAGAGGTCGATCACTGCACAATGGTCTTCCAGGAACGTTGACCTTGACGGTTTCCGAGTTTCACCCCGTGCTGCAGCGACACTTCGGTCGTTTTGCAGATGCCGCCAAGCTTGTGGTCGGCGAAATATCTCCCGATCTTGCCGCCGACCTGTTGAGCGAGCGCGTTGTCGCCACGGGCGGTGGGATCTGCGCCAGATTCCTGGCTGAGGCGATCACCGCTGAATGCGGTGTTGCCGTGACCATCGCCAACGATCCCTCCGGTTGCGTCTCGCGCGGCCTGATGCGGTTGATGGAGGAGCGCGCTGCCTAACTCTCGACGGCAGCGTTTCGTCCGGGTCGAACATGCAAAACAAGTCCCGCTTCTTTGCAAGCCTGTGGTCGCGCGCTTACGTGCTCCTTACGTTCACCGCCCTGTTTTGGGCCGGTAATGCAATCGTTGCGCGCGCGGCGTGCGAGCTGGTCCTTCCCGTCGCCTTGGCGTTCTGGAGATGGACGATTGCCCTGGCCATCATCCTGCCATTTGCATGGCGCCACTTGCGGCGGAATGCTCCCGTCATCCGAGGGAACTGGAGGATGCTGCTGGTGCTTGGCGCACTCGGCATCGGCGCCTTCAACACCCTGCTCTACAGCGGATTGCAACAGACCACAGCGCTCAACGCCATGTTGCTGCAGTCGGGCCAACCCGCCCTCATTCTGTTTCTTGGCGCGATTTTCATGGGCGACAGCACGGCACTGCGCCAGATCGTCGGTGCCGCCATCGCGCTGGCTGGTGTGCTCTGGATCATCGCTCGCGGGAACTTTGGTGTTCTCGGCACCCTGAATTTCAACGAAGGCGACCTCATCATCGGCCTCGCCGTGTGTCTGTGGGCGGTCTATGCGGTAATGCTCAGGCGCTGCCCTGCGATCCATCCCCTAAGCCTGTTTGCAGTGACCTTGATCGTCGGCATAATCGTGATCGCGCCGTTCTATGCGCTGGAGCTCAATTCGGGGCGCTATATCGTTTTGCAGGAGGAAAGCCTGCTGGCGATCGGATATGTTTCGGTTTTTCCTTCCATCCTCGCCTACCTCTTCTTCAACAGGGGCGTAGAACTCATCGGGTCTGCAGGAACCGGGATGTATATGAACGTCATGCCAGTTATGGGCGCGGGGCTTGCGATTATCTTTCTAGGCGAACATTTGCGAGGCTTTCATGCGATCGGAATGGCGCTGATAGTTGGCGGCATTCTTCTCGCTGGCCGAGGTAGCAAGCCTCTGGCGGGAGCTGTCGTTTCTTCGAAGACAGACAATATCGAACGACGAAATGAAAGTGAGTGACCGTTTCCCGACACACGCGAAGGATCCCGCATTCGGGCCGACGATCTGGGTCACACGCACGTCGCCGGATAACGAAAAGACTGCGGGCGCCTTGCGGCGGTTAGGGTTCGATGCGCTGGCTGTGCCCGTTCTGCGAGTGGAAGGTCTCCCTGAGAAAGCTTTGGACGAGCCGCCCGATGCGATCGTGTTCACGTCGGTAAATGGCGTGCGCCATCATTCTATCTGCCCGGCACTTCTCGATATTCCAGTGTTCGCGGTGGGCGACAGGACAGCGGCGAGTGCCGCCCACGCTGGATATACCCATGTTGTCTCGGCGGCTGGGGATGTTCTCGATCTGGAGCGCCTGATCGTTCAGTCCCTCCCGCGAGGGAGTCGGCTTCTGCACTTTTCCGTCCACCGGCCGGCTGGAGACCTGACCGGCAACCTTCGCCGCAAGGGTTATCTCGCCACGAGAAAGCCGGTCTATGAGACCCGCGATGTCGCTGTCGCGAAGCTATTGGCATCCCTTCCAGCACCGCACGAGATAAACGGAATTCTGATCCACTCGCCGCGCGCTGGTCATGTGGTGAAGCGCTGCCTGGAACGGACATCCCGGCCTTTCAGAGGCATCGTCTATTGCATCTCCGATGCAGCCGCGGCTCCTTTCGAGGGGAAGCAAGGAATGGATATTCGTGTCGCCGCACGGCCCGACGAAGCCTCGATGCTGGCGCTCATCGCGAACCCTTAACGGAACACAGGAGCAGCCGCATTCTTTAGCGTGACGGATAGATAATAATGGAGATCAACATGAACAAGTTCGCCCGCCTGCTTTTCGGATCCGCTCTCCTCCTCTCCGCCTGCAATGATCAGGAAGACCAGGTCGAAGACCGTATTGAAGAACAAGCCGAGCAGAGCGCGCAGGAGTCCGGCGACACCCCGGTGGCACTCGGTCTGACCGAACGCCAGTTGCTCGATGCTGAAATCCTGGCCGCCGACGGAACCAAATTGGGTGACGTGGAAGCCGTGACGAAAGATGCCGACGGCAATGCGACCGAACTTCTTATAGAAGTCGAGGACAGCGATCCTGATCGTTACGTCGCGATACCGATTGACGGTCTGACCGTGACGACCCGTGGCAATGACACCGATCTTTCGTCGGAGATGACGATGGAAGATATCGGTTCGCTTCCGGATGCGCAGATTCTGTGACGATCGAGCGAAGCAAGCCGGCAAGTCAGCTTCCGACTGCTTCAACGCCCGCCGAAGCCGATGTAATTGAAGAAACAATGTCCAATATGTCCTGCCGCGGCGATGCGGACAGGCCGGTCGAAGTCATCCAGTATCGCCACATCGCCATTTCGAAATCTGAGCGCGGCGAGCGTCGCCGTGTGGGCGCCATCGGTTGGCGAACTTCCGATGATGAGCCTGTCCGACAGATCGACAGAGATCTTTACCAGATCGTCTCGTCGGAGGAGCTGCTCGAGCGGGTAGACTGATCCACGTGACGCGCACGAAGTTCGTTCTCGCGGGTCGCGAGCCTTTCGTATCGGCATAATGGGATATGCTCGTTCGGCTCCTCACGGTATTCCGAGCTTGGATAGACGACTCCGGTTGATCCGCTGACAACGGCTCCATCCGTCAACTTTGCCCGTTCCTGACGATCGGGAGCCATCAAATGGATAACTTCATGACCGCGAACCATGAGATGATCGGCGATGATACGCCTATGGCATCGCCACCAGACCGCCTCGGAACACATCAACGCCACGCGACAATTATCCGCTAGGTTAACGAGGTCCTTGATCGCCGACTGGAAGTCGCCGCTCAACGCATAGTCGGCGTAGTTATGGAAGCTCTGGACGCACCAGTATCCGTTCAGCGCCGGATCCACATCATCTTGTCGTTTCCTTCTGCCGCCGAGTTTATCGAAGTGTCCGTAGGCGATGTCGTGCTCATCGAGCAGATCGGGGAAAGAATCG
>Ga0310345_10005051_pt1 | contig 11822 bp, 8 predicted proteins | sample HC15DNA20500_MG_FD_204667 | JGI IMG/M metagenome (GOLD analysis project Ga0310345, IMG submission 204667) | Marine microbial communities from station ALOHA, North Pacific Subtropical Gyre - HC15-DNA-20-500_MG | ecosystem: Environmental > Aquatic > Marine > Oceanic | place: Pacific Ocean: North...
TGATGGCTTCTTTGATTTTACCGTACCGGATCTTCTCGTTACCGATGATCTCCATCCCTTCAATTTTGAAGCTTTCAGTCAGTCGGAAAATAACTTCGAGGCCTCCATTTTTGTAAGGTTCAACATCGACTGAAATATCAGAGAATAACCCAGTATCCTTAACTATATTTTTAATATCTTTGCTGAGCTGGTCGGGGTCTACTTCTTTACCGACAGCCGTCTGAATGATAGAACGCAGCAACGCCTCTTCACCTGTTACACCTTCAAAGCGGATGTTTTGAACACTTAAAGGGTTGATTTCTGTTGTCTCTGCTTGCGGATCCTTCGCTGCCGTTTTGTCAGGACCTGGCCGGGGTTGGAAAACCGATTCTGGGGAAGAGGATTCTTCTTGGGATAAGAGTGGCAAACAGAAAAAAATAGCCGTCAAGCAAACGACAAATAAAATGGAATGAGTTCGCGAAAAGATCGTGATCATGCCCGACCTCCGGTCGGCGAGTAGGGGCGAAAAATTTTCCCCTCCATTAATCCTAGTAGATCTGGGTTCCGGTAGTTTGTGTCAATTGATGGAAATCGTGAATTAGATCTTTCGTTACAACCCCAGGGTTTCCTGCTCCAATGACTCGATTGTCGATTTTGACCACCGGAATGACTTCTGCGGCCGTTCCTGTTAAAAAACACTCTTCAGCAATATAGAGATCGTGGCGGGTAAAAACCTTCTCCACCACTTTAATCTGTCTTTTTTCTGCCAAGTCGATGACAGCATTGCGGGTAATGCCCTCTAAGATGCCTACATATGTTGGCGGCGTCACCAGTTCGCCCTTTTTTAGGTAGAAAATGTTGTCGCCCGAACACTCGACCACATGACCGTCTACGTTTAACATCAAAACTTCGACGACTCCAGCCTGTTTCCCTTCAATCTTAGCTAAGATGTTGTTTAAGTAGTTCAGTGATTTGATACGAGGATTGACAGCCTCTGAGATGTTGCGACGGGCCGGCACGGTGATAATGTCTAGCCCTTTTTCATAGTATTCGGCTGGATAAAGCACAATTGTGTCCGCAATAATAATTATGCTAGGGATTGGGCACTTGTCTGGGTCCAACCCTAAATCGCCTACGCCACGAGTAACTATCAAACGAATATAGGCGTCCCTCAGGTGGTTACGTTGTAAAGTTGTCAGAACCGCTTGTTCCATCTCCGTAATTGAAATTGGTATGGTGAGCAGAATGGCACATGCTGATTCGTAAAGCCTTTCTAGATGCTCGTTCAGCTTGAAAACGCGGCCATTATAAGATCTTATTCCTTCAAAAACACCATCGCCATAAAGCAGCCCATGATCGAAGACCGAAATCTTGGCCTCGTCCTGCACGTAATACTGACCATCAATATAAATTTCCATAAATTGTTACCCGGAGAGGAAGATCCGATCCCACCAACTCGTTCGAGCCGGACATCTATTAACCAAAAACCAAAGTTGAGAGGCTTGATTGTGGGATTCTGACCATCGACTTGCGCATATTAACTCACTCCATAATCTGTTTGGCTGCAGAAATTTTACCATCAACGAGATGGACACGGCGGTCGGCTCGTTGCGCCAATGTATGGTCATGTGTAATCAATACCAAGGTCTGAGAAAACCGGTCGTTTAAATCCCAAAGTAAGTCCAAGACACCGCTGCTAGTTTTTCGATCCAAATTACCTGTCGGCTCATCTGCCAGAATCACACGTGGCTGATTGATTAACGCTCTAGCAATTGCAACCCGTTGACGCTCTCCACCAGAAAGTTGCGTCGGGTAGTGATCGAGTCGATCGTCTAGCCCAACGTACGCCAAAAGTTCGTCAGCCTGCTGAAGGGCTTGGTCCATGCTATGGGTACCGGAGATCATCGCACCTAATGCTACATTTTCCCGAGCGGAGAATTCGGATAGCAGGTGATGAAACTGAAACACAAATCCGATTTCCTGATTCCGAAAGTGATCCAACTCTCGGTCTTCGAAATCAAAAATATTCTGATTGCCAAAAAAAATGGTGCCAGATGTTGGTTGATCTAAGCCGCCGATCAGATGCAACAAGGTGCTTTTACCTACCCCGGAAGTCCCGACAATTGCTAGAATTTCGCTCGCTTTAACCTCTAAGTTAATGCCTCGTAGCACTCTGATTTCGTTTCTTGCCTCAGTGTAAGTACGGTGAATATCAACGATACGAATTATACTATGATGCTGCACTTATCTGACCTATTCGTACCGCAAGGCTTCAACAGGAACCAAATTGGAAGATTGCCAGGCTGGATATAGCGTTGCCCCCAAGCAGATGAAAAACGACAAGAAATTGATGAACAGGACATAGACCCAGTCGATCTCTACCGCTAGTTGGCTGAGTTGGTAAACACGACTATCGATTTGAATTGGGCGGACCACACAGTAGAGAACAAATGTGACAATCAAAACCCAGAAGATCGGAATCCCAATCTTGGAGACGAAGTTGTCCTCTTGCCCATTTATGAGTGCAGTTGAGCGAACCGGTTTAGTCGAACGGGTAATTGCCATCCAGACCTGTAAGGCAACAGGTAGGATAATCGTTAGCGAAAGCCAGTATGAGGGACGATTATTTTCTAGATCTAGGAGGAAACAGAGTCCAATGCCGAGTACTGTTCCAATCATTGAACCCAAGATACCGATTAAAATCCCTTGAGAAATAAAGATTTTAGAGATTTGACGCTTGGAGGCGCCAAGAGCACGTAAAATACCAATATCCCGCGTTTTTTCCATTACCATCATAATCAGAGTACTGGCGATATTGAAAGCCGCGACCAAGACAATCAAAGCTTCGATAATTAATGTCACTATCTTTTCTAGTTTCATTGCTTCAAAAAGAGGTGCGTACTGCTTCATCCAGGTATCCGTTAAAGGGACACCTTTCAACCCACCACCTGGAAACTTAACTTGCTCTCGAATTCGTTTAGCAACGGTTTCGGCGATCTCCGGTGCAGAGGCTTTAACCTGAATCAAGTTGGCTTGTCCGCTGCGATTATAGAGGTCCTGTGCGGCTAGCAGCGAAACAAAGCCAAAGGCGTTGTCATAGGTGTGGAGTCCCGATTGGTACAGGCCTACCACCACATAGTTGCTGACATCGGCGAAGAAGGTACTGGGATTAGCCGGATTAGGTTCCATCTTGGATATCAGTCTAATTATGTCACCGGTGAATAGTCCTTTTTGACCGGCGACGTTGTAACCCAAGATAATGCCCCCTTTGAGTGTCTCCCGCTTAGATAACTTCTCTTGCGCAGCGGATATTAGCTTAGGATCATCAAAATCAACTGATCCGATCACATACTCTGAAAACCCTGTTACGCTGTCCTCTTGCTTTAGGTCTATCCCTTTAACGTAGATTGTTCCTTCGATTTTCTTCGATCCTTTGGGCTGAAGTGCCAGTTGACTGTAAATCACCGGCGAGGCGGCAACCACATCATCAACCTGTTTTATCTGCTGGATCATCTGATCGTAGTTTTTGAAAAAACCATTCATCGAGCGAACAAACACGTGAGCTTCGTTGGCTAGCAATTTGTCCTTTAGTGCCTGCTCGAATCCGTTCATTACCGAAACTACCAGAATCACGGTGGCGATACCAAGGGAAACGCCACCTACCGAAATTAAGCTGATAATCGAAATGAAGGATTGTTTTCGCCGAGACTTTAAATACCGTCTCGCCACAAATCGCTCAAAGTGCATAAATAATTAAATTAGAGGCCTATCGAAATGAGCGACTCAGCTAATGGCGCTTATTTCTATTCACACTCCAAACTCTAAAGTTCGGGTTTCATTTGGGGAAAGAGAATCACATCACGAATTGAGGATTGATCTGTCAGGAGCATCGTTAGACGGTCAATGCCAATACCAAGCCCACCGGTTGGTGGCATACCGTACTCCAGCGCTCTCAGATAGTCTTCATCCATTAAAAAGGCCTCTTCATCTCCGTCCGCCCGCTTTTTCGCTTGATCTACAAACCGTTCACGCTGATCCATTGGATCATTCAGTTCGCTAAAAGCATTACCAACTTCCATTCCGTAAATAAAAACCTCAAATCGCTCTACCAAACTATCATCATCTCGTTTTTTCTTCGCCAGTGGAGAGACCTCAACTGGATAGTCGTAGATGAAAGTCGGTTGAATCAACTTTGGTTCAACGAAGGTGGCAAACACTTCTGCTATGAGTTCACCTCGTTTCTCAGTACCAGAAGCCGACTTACGGTCGGGGTCGTCTCCCGTAGATTGCAGCAGATCCGCTAGCTCTGCCAGGCTTTGCTGACTAACATCAATTCCTACCACTTTTTTGATAGCTTCAAACATAGTCATCCGTGGCCAAGGCGGATCGTAACAGATGGCCGTCTCTTGATATTGGATCTCGGTTTGTCCAAAAACAGTCTGCGCCACATGTGAAACCAGGTTCTCTGTCAGCCGCATCATGTCCTGATAATCAGCGAAGGCTTGATAGAGCTCAATCATGGTAAACTCCGGATTATGATTGCGATCCATCCCCTCGTTGCGAAAATCTTTGGCGAATTCGTAAACTCGATCGATACCACCAACAATCAGTCGCTTCAGATACAGTTCATTAGCAATCCGAAGATAAAGATCCATCCCGAGCGTATTGTGGTGTGTAATGAACGGCCGGGCGTTGGCACCGCCATAAATCGGTTGTAGAATTGGTGTCTCGACCTCCAGAAATCCCCTCTGATTCAGGTAGGTGCGAATGGATTGAATGATCTGCGTTCGGTGGATGAATACCTGTTTGACATCCGGATTCACAATGAGGTCAGCGTAGCGTTGTCGGTACCGGGTTTCAATATCTTGCAGGCCGTGAAACTTTTCCGGTAGCGGCCGAATCGACTTAGACAGTAATTGAAACCGATTTGCCATTACGGTTACTTCGCCTGTTCGAGTCCGAAAAACGGGGCCTTCCACACCAATTAAATCGCCGACATCAAACTTCTTGTAGATTTGGTGTTGATCGGCCCCTACCGCTTTTTTACTGATGTAGATCTGAATCTGACCTGTGTGGTCTTGTAGGTGTGCGAACCCAGAATTCCCATGATCCCGTTTGGTCATTATTCGACCGGATACACAGACGGGATCATCTTCATCCGGTTCGTTGCCGGCTTCAGCGTAAGTTTCTAAAATCTGCTTGGCGGTCGTATCGGGATCGTAACGGTAAGGATAAGGATCTATGCCCAGATCCCTCAATTCTTGAACCTTATCAATCCGTTGACGCATTAGCTCATTAGTGTGTTCCACTCTATTTTAAAGTCCTTTAACAGATACGAAAAGCACATCACTAGAAGTTTAGGCCTCAGCGAGAGCCGCTGTTTGATCATCTGCTGGTCGGCGATTTGCCCTGTACTTAAGATAACCTTCAATAAACCGGTCGATTTCGCCATCTAAAACTGCATCGACATTTCCTGTTTCAATATTGGTGCGAGTATCCTTCACCAAACGATAAGGATGCATGACATAGGATCGGATCTGACTGCCGAAACTGATCTCGACTTGATCGCCTTTCAGTTTCGCGATTTCCTCTTGCTGTATCAACTGATGGTGTTCATAAAGCCGAGACCTCAACACCTTCATTGCCAATTCCCGATTCTTGTGTTGTGATCGTTCATTCTGGCACTGGGCTACGATGCCTGTCGGAATGTGTGTTATCCGTACAGCAGAGTCGGTTGTATTGACGTGTTGTCCACCTGCGCCGCTGGCACGATAGAAGTCAATTCTCAACTCTGAAGGACTAAGTTCGACTTCGATGTTATCGTCAATTTCGGGGGTGACAGACAGAGAGGCAAAAGAGGTATGTCGGCGCTTGTTGAAATCGAAAGGAGAGATACGTACTAGCCGATGGATGCCGGCTTCAGCTTTTAGATAACCGTAAGCCAAATCGCCATTGACTAGAATAGTGGCGCTTTTAATCCCAGCCTCATCGCCAGCCGAAAGATCAATCATCTCAGTTTGGTAACTTTTCCCTTCACACCACCGTAGATACATTCGCATCAACATGGCTGCCCAATCTTGTGACTCTGTTCCGCCAGCACCCGGCCGAATGTTAATAATCGCATTATCACGGTCACGCTCCCCACTCAGAATAACCGACAATTCGATTTTATCGATTCTACGGTTGAGGTGGTCCAGACCTGCAATAATTTCATCACCCACCCCTAGATCTTCCTCTTCCATTGCCAACTCAAACAGGATTTGAAGATCTTCTAACTCGGAGGCGGTTTGCTGATATGATTGGATCTCAGTCCGCAAATTGGAAATTTGTTGAGATGTTTTCTGTGCCTCTTGAGTATTATTCCAGAAATCGGGTAGGGCAGCCTTATTTTCTAGCTCAATTAACGTCGTACTTTTGCTTTCAAAGTCAAAGATAACCTCGCAAATCTGATAATCGCAGGATAGCGGACTCTAAATCAACTTTTAAATCGGTGAACATACCTACCTCGTTGTTACTATACCTTATTCTATTGCTTTTTCGTCTACTTTCGGCCCCGATCGGGGAATCTGTGGGAATGTGATGAGCGTTAGCTAAAGCCTAGATAAATTCGGTTGTCTGTCGTAAGAACAGACCCGATCCTTGCCCAATTGTTTGGCCCGATAAAGGGCAGTATCTGCCTGTTTAATAGCCTCTTCTGCTTCAATTTCACCGAGGATAGTCGTCACTCCGATGCTTAAATTAACAGACACGGAGGTTTCAGCCGTCTGAATTGGTGGGTGGCTAACTCGACCTCGAATCCGTTCTGCCAATTTGATTGTCTGTTTAGCGTCGCAATTAGACAAAACAGCTAGAAACTCTTCCCCACCGAACCGACCTATGGCATCTTCAGACCGAATTGAAGTTAACATTCGCTCAGCCACCTGATGCAACACAGCATTTCCTGCCAAGTGACCGTAGTTATTGTTGACCTGTCTGAAGTTGTCAACATCAGCCATTATCAAACTGACCGGTGTACTGTGACGGAGAGAGAAATCAATCTGATTCTGAAGCCAACCAACGATCCCACTATAATTCAGCAGATTGGTCAACAGCGGATCGTGTGTCGCTTGAAACTGAAATAACCGGCAGTCGGCGAGTAATTGAGCCTGAGCCTTGGCCGTCCGCTTGACAACTTGTAGATAGGCACGCAGCAACTGATAATCATCGGTACTGGTAATGCAAACATCCGCCCCGGCCTCCAAAAGATCGACTTTCCAGTCTACCGTGCTGACAGATCTATCTGCGATCAATTGCCGTATTAGGATCGTAAAAGTATGTGGAACGGCCTGTTTCCTAACGGATTGGCAAATTGACAGCCCGTCAACTAGATCTGCAAAATTAGCCAGAATAATGTCTGGCGATGACGAAAGCAACTGACTTACCTGAATCGTACCACTAGCAGTAATAATCTCGCCGTCCGGGAACACATCCGATACAATTTGTCTGATCAGCTCAATCTGATCCTGAGCCGATGTGTACATAGACGCATCGGCGCTTTGCACGGATGTGAACCGCACATCCACTTCTGGCGTCTTTGTTCCAACTTCAGCTATCAGAATTCGCACCACTGTGATTTTCCGGTCAGGAACCGATATTTGAACTAAAGTGGGACTATCGATCGGACCGAAGAGCCCCTATGCCTCTGCTTCTTGCCTGAACCGCCATAAGAACAACGCTTAATAAAAAGCAGAGAAGTGGAAACCAGTTCCCCCAGCGAGTGCTGAGCGTCGGTTTAGCATCGGCAATCAGAGGCAACTGATGGACCAATACGCCAGCTTCATCACTAGGCCAAATTGTTGGCGTGATCTGCCTCCCGAACCGGTCAATTATACATGAGATGCCGCCATTGGCGCAACGGAAAACGGGAACACGGTTTTCAACTGCTCGAAACGGTGCCATAGCAAAATGCTGTAGTGGGGCCAGTGTATTTTCGAACCATGCATCGTTAGTCAGAATTCCCAGCAGATCGGCTCCCTCTAGGACAAACTGGCGCACTAGATCTGGAAAGGAGGATTCAAAGCAGATCGCAACACCCATTCGCAGTTCCGGCCAGTTGGGAATGGGAAAAGTTTCGTATCCTCTGCCAGGTGAAAACCCAGTTGGCAATTGAATTAGATCTGGTAAAACGTCAGCGAAAGGAGTGTATTCTCCAAACGGTACCAGATGGATTTTCGAGTAAGCCCCAAGTTTCTTTCCCTCGGAATCTAACAAAAAAACCGTATTGTACGCTTTTCTAACAGGCTTGGGTTTTCCCTCCTGACTTTCGTAGACGTAGTGTGGAATCCCAGTCAGTAAGTTTGTCTCTTGCCCTTCCAATAGCTGTTGCAGTTGGTAGGCGTAGACGTTTGTTGTACCAGAAAAAATTGGGCTAGAAAATGCCGTTTCGGGTAATGTCAAAAAATCGAGATTTTGACTTAAGACAGATTGAGATTCTCCCCTTAGATTTTCAGTCTTAACATCCAGTTGAGTAGAACAGGCCTTTTTCAGTAAAGATAAATAGCGTTGAAAGATGGATTTAAAGTTTTGTGGGTTCCATTTCTCACTTTGCGGAATGTTGCCTGGTACCAGACCAATTTTGACTTGATGTGTTGCTTGTGCTGGCTGTGTTAAAACAATCCAGCCGAAAACCAGACTGGCACAAACCACAGAGAACGGCAGAATCGTTGCCCGAACTCGAACCCGCCAGTTGGGATCAAACAATGTGGCTAGAAGTACATTAAAAAGCATTAGTATAAAGCTGACGCCATGAACACCAAAGACGGAGGCGATCTGGATGACAGGTAGATTCTGCCACTGCGTATAGCCTATGCTCATCCAGGGGAAACCCGACATCATCCATTCAGAGATCCACTCCAAACCCGTCCAAACAGCCGCCAGTTGGAAAATCACCAAACTGCGAGGAATAAAACCTGTAGAGTTACTTCTCGGCCTCTGCCAAGTCAAGAGGAAGGATAGGCAGAATACGGCGGGGTAAAGCGACAGGTAGCCGGACATGGCAAGGTAGCCAATACCCGTAGTTAGCCAATTGGTAAAGATATTTCCTGTTTCAGCGAAAGGTGCCAGCAGCGCGATCCAATAGAGAGTACCGAGATATTGAATCAACCCATTCACATAACCAAGTAGAAATGCACTTTTCCAAGTCTTTACCTCTTTCAAAGCGAGGAGAAGAGGAATCCAGGCAACCCATGCCAGCGGCCAAATCCCAACACCTGAATTACTCAAAATAGAGAGTAGGCCGCTTCCTGCCGCGAGAGCAATGAGCAGCCATTTTTGCCGCGTTCTAGGTTGGGACTTTGTCTCCGAAACAGTTATTTCCTCAGTCGGTTGAGTCTCGGTTGACTCGTTGGAGTAGAATTTCTTCATTATCGCCTTCGTAAAACTTGTAATAGGTCGTCAAGCGCTTCAATCCTGAGCAATCTGCAGATGATCAACAGAATTACTAATCCCAGACCAATCGGAACAAAGACACCGATTAAGCGAGGCGTCAATCCTTCAATACCGATTAGCGATTCGATCCAGTGGTTGGACCATATACAAACAAGCCCCATCACCGTTGCTGCCAGTAAAAGTCTTAGGACTAGGGAGGGTAGACTTCTCAATCCGAGTCCACCAACTCGACGATTAAGCAACCAGAGTAGTAACAAAAAATTAAGCGTGATCGTAGAGGCCGTAGAAATAGCCAGAGAACGGTGATCTAGACCCAATCGGAGAATAAAGACGTAATTGAGAATGATGTTAATCACAACCGACAATAGACTAACCCAGACAGGCGTCTTGGTATCGTTGTGGGCATAGAATCCATCAGTGGTAATTTTAAGGGCAGAGTACGCGCAAAGGCCAAAAGCATAAAAAAACAATGCCGTTGCAATCGGCGTTGTATGATCTGCATTTTTCCCGATACCATAGATCAATCGGCAAATCGGTTCGGCCAGGACCATAAGTCCCGCTGAAGCCGGGATGGTCAACAGCAGTACCAATTCCAGTGATTTTCGGTACGATTGGCGGAATAGATCTATTCGTCCTTCAGCCAGATGACGTGCAAAGTTAGGTAACGAGACCGTAGAAATCGCAACCCCGAAAACACCAATTGGCAAATGCATTAATCGAAAAGACCACTTGATCCATGATAACCAGTTTTCACCTACTGAAGCAAACATTCCATTGACCATCACGTTGATCTGAACTGCAGCGACTCCCAAGATGGCAGGAATCACTAGACCTATAACCTGACGAACTCGTGCATCGACAAAATTGAAAACGGGTCGGAAACGGAATCCAACCTGCCACATAGAGGGGATTTGGACCAGAAACTGCAAGCCACCGCCAACCAACACACCTAGTGCCAAGCCAGTTACAGGATGCCAACCGATTTTGGGAAACAGGAAAAATCCAGTAATGCCGATCAAAATGGTAGAGAGATTAAAAAAAGAGGATGCTGCAGCGGGGATACCGAACCGTCCCTTACTATTTAGCAATCCCATAGCGATGGCAGCCAAGGAAACCAATAATAGAAAAGGGAACATCATCCGAGTCAAGAAAATTGTTAACTGTCGCTTGCTGGCGAAACCAAAATGTTTGTTGGGTTCTAGGGCTAGGTTAAATCCTTGTCCGAGGTAAATTAGGTTGATGAGATAGGGGGCAGCTAAAATTCCGACCAGCGTTATTATAACCAGCAAAACGGCAATTCCACTAAAAACACGATTGGCCAAGTCCCATGCGGCTTCTTCGCTATCTTCGACTGCAGTCGAGGTAAACGTGATGACGAAGGCTTTACTGAGAATCCCTTCGCCAAACAGGTCACGCATCAGGTTTGGAATCTGAAATGCCGCATAAAAAGCGTCAGTGACGGCAGTTGAACCGAAGAGATAGGCAATCATTTGTTCTCGAATTAATCCTAGTATCCGTGATCCCATCACAGCAATGCTGACAATACCGGCCGCACGTACCGTATTCGTTCTCGATCCAACTGTAGAGACCTGATCTGATGAGATCGGGGCCTTCAACTCAATCTGAGACTGGGGATTGGTCTGAGTGGAAGAACTAGGTTTGCCGGTGAGCATCGGACTTATGAGCCTCGGCCACGACCGGAGGTTTGTACACTTGGCGCTTCGTTCGACCTACGGTCAGTGTCCTCAACCTGGTCGCGAAGCGGCCTTGTAGCGAGGATGCTTTGATCTGGGGATTCAAGGGGAAACGGTCAACTTAGAGTGGTAAGCTGACAACTTGACCGGTTCTAATTGACTGATAGGCGGCCAGGGCAATTTCTGTCGCAGCCCTACCATCAGTACCTGTGACAGGAGGTAACTGACCTTGCAGAATCGCTTCAATAAAAGCCTGGATTTCCGCTTTTACAGGCGGAGATCCAGCGATTTCTGTGGCGGGAATGGTTTCTGTTTGACCGTCAAAAGTGCGGATCTGAATTTGGGAGTTTTCTCCCCAAATAGTTGGAAAATGGAGAGATCCCTTCTCACAATCCACCGCTCCTCCATATCCCCCAAGGGCGGAGACTTGACCTGCGTGCAAGAAGCCAATTGCACCGTTGGTAAACCGCATGGTCAGGAAAACCAGATCCGCATAGTCAGTGTGTGGCTGAAGATAAATGCCACCGGAGGCATGGACGCTGGAAACTCGATCCTCAGTTCCGATGCCTAATGTCCAACGCATGAAGTCGATCTCGTGGGCATTCACTTCCATCAGAAAGCCACCACATTGGTCACGCTTCATCCGCCAATGGGACGGTTCACCTGCCCAAGGGCCACCGGTCCGATGCACCTTCATACTAATCGGACGACCATACGCTCCGC
>Ga0310345_10005052_pt1 | contig 11821 bp, 13 predicted proteins | sample HC15DNA20500_MG_FD_204667 | JGI IMG/M metagenome (GOLD analysis project Ga0310345, IMG submission 204667) | Marine microbial communities from station ALOHA, North Pacific Subtropical Gyre - HC15-DNA-20-500_MG | ecosystem: Environmental > Aquatic > Marine > Oceanic | place: Pacific Ocean: North...
ATTTGAGGGGCTTCGATAACAGGGACATCGGGGTCGGGTTCTGGTTCTGGTGGGAGAACAACCTCGATTGTTTGTCCCTCGTCCAGGTCGATCTCTATGGCTAGAGCATCAACCGTGATGGCGACTATGGCTTCCTCTACTTCGGCGATCTCTATCGACTCTTCTGAGAAGTCGATCAGAGAGATTTGTGCTTCTTCTGTCTCTGGCTCGGAGGGGTCTTCTTCAACAATGGTCGCTTCGATTTGGACAGATTTTTCTTCGTCGAGTACCAGAAGCGAGAACTTTTGAGTATCCTCTTCGGGTTCCTGCTCTGACGGGGCCTCGGGGTCCTGGGGGGATTCTGGGGTAGCCGTCGGGGTGGGGACATCTATCTCTTCAACATCTGCGCTGAATGTCTCTACACCAGGCGGCAGGAAGACCAACACTGGATCTGCGGTGCTTGGCCCAGAGATCAAATAACGGTATGTGGCACCTTCTATCTCGTTGATGAACCTGCCGTCGTAATACCCCAGTCGATCGCCATCCTCGGTTTCGATCTTGATGGCCATCTGTTTGTCGCCGGTAGAAGCGACTGTCAGTAGCGTCCCGGAGTCTTCGCCGGTGCTAGGGCAGAATCCACACGAGAAGGGCCCAGAACGAGAGCGCATGGGAGTGAGTTCCATCGTCCCGACTCCACCGCCCCATGCCGATGCTTCCTCGGTGGGGTTCGTTGCCGCCAAGGCGTAGGACCACCCACCACTGTCAACGTCGACCCAGCGTTCAGAAGTCGGCCAGTTCGAGTCGTATATATAGATTCGATAACCGCTCTCAGTCTCCTCGACCCGATAAGGGGTGACGGCATGGCCGCCCTGTTCTGAGTAGATGCCGATGGTGTAACCGGTTGATGATTCGCCAGCCTCGGCCGCTGCGAAGTCTCTTAGCAGGATCTCGGCCAACTGGATGGGGTGCATCTCCAGATAGGCGGAGGCCTCTTGCTGGACCTCAACAGCGAACTGTGTGACGTACCAATATGCGAGTTCTGAAAGAAGCGCTGGGTCTTCTTTGACGAGTGCTGCTACATGGGTGACATCTTGGAATGATGAGAGTGTGGCTGGGTCGTTGGCAAGACGTAATGACAGGACAGCAAGCCCTTCGCACAATCCACCCTGCATTGAGCGGTTGGCCTGGGAGATCAACTGAAGGATCACCGGGTAGGGGGTGCATTTGTTGTCAGTTACATCTGAGCAAACCTGAGTGTCACCGTAGAGGCGGCGGGCCATATTGACCGTAAGATCAGCGGGTGCGGTGCCGCCTCCGAAGTTTTCAAATGAGAAACTGTCCGATACGGGGCGGAAGGTCAGAGCGTGGTCTGCCAGTGCGTCCTCTGTGGCGTGCGGAACAGTTGTTGTGGGAGCGCCAGTTGTGGTGGTATTGGCGGCCGTGGTAGTTGAAGGAACGATCGTGGTCGTCGGTGGGAAAAGATCAACTGGCTCAGGTTCGGGATCATCCCCGCCAGAGCAACCGGCTGCGAATATCGCCCCGGCGAAGAGTAGCGCCAGGACTTTCTTCATCGTTTTCGACGCCGCTTTGACTGATACCAAATGAGTGTGCCAATGAAGACGGCAATCACTGCGGCACCGATAACGACGGTTATCGAACCGCCTGGTGCTTGGCTCATATCAAGCGAAAAGTTTTTTGCGCCCCCACCGAGAAGGTTGTTCTCGGACTTGAGTTCTGCGACTGCTTCCTCAAGTTGGGCGACTTGGTACGAAAGGGCTGCTTCGTCGCCACTGGAATCCCATATGAATCCGAAGGATCCTGCGAATGCGGCGGGGAGGCCAAGGACCCACGCGATGTTGTCCTTGATTTTGTCGAGCAGCCCGAGCGCGTTATCGACACGCTCTTTAACCCGTCCAGCAACCTTTTCGCTGGCGGTTTCGATGGCTGATTGGATTTCTGATAGTGCGTCAGCGAAGATTTCACCGTCTGTTTTGTCATCAGACATCGATCAACGCTTCCTCTTCGACCTCGTCTTTGATTATTGATCTGAGGTCTTCGATTTGGTCGTCTATGTAAGCGAGCGCAGCAGTGATCCCATCGAAGATGGTCGATCTGCGATCTCGTTGTTCGTCCATAGTCATGGTCTGAGTTTCTCAGTAGGCAAGGAATAGTTCTTAGAGGGTCTCCTATGCCAAGGCGTGATCCCCTATATAGATGCTTCAGTTGTGGTTGGTATGTAGGTAAGAGAGTTCTCGCCAATCACGAGGGGGAGTGTCCGAACTGTTGTACAGTTGTGGACACGGCCTTCGAGCCGAGTCGAGAGGACTTACGTGAACTCAACAAACGACAGAATGAAGCCCGCCGTAATCTGTGATGCAAGCATCACGGCATTCCCTGGCCAAGCCGGTGACAACAACGAGGAAAGGTCATCCCAGTGGTGGATGGATTTCGCTGAGTTGAATCCAGAGGCGGTCATCTTCGACGGTCCTGGGCCGAGGACGCTGTTCGACAGTTGCATCATTGGCTACGCCACAAGAGTCGGCGCAGAAGCCGTCCTGGTTTATGACGAAGAGAAAATGGTCGACACTCTCGCTGAGGAACTCGACGGCGATTTCGATGGGGCAATCGATTATCTCTGCTTCAACACGTTTGGAGCATATTTAGGTGACCACACTCCTTGGATCCTTCGCCGTTATGAGGACGGGTGACCCAGACTTGGGCAGGTACTACCGCTGGAAAGTCAAGCCCGATGAAGAAATGGACACCGAGTGGGTCGACAACGCCCTTTGCAAGGGGGAACCTTCTTCGACGTTCTTCTTCGACGAGAAGATCCGTGATGGTTCCAAGCGCGCTAAGGAAATGTGTAGCCGGTGCCCCGTCACTTGGGAATGTCTCCAGTACGCCATGGATGCACCGATTGAGTTCGGGATTTGGGGAGGTCTCACCGCTAATGAGCGATGGCATTTACGACGCAGAATGCGAAACCGCCCCTAGCGGTGAAGCCAGGGGCGGTCGCATCTTCAGGCCACCTCCCTCGATCGACGATGGGATCGAAATCATTCTCGCATCAAAGGTCGATTAGTCAAATGGCCAGGAAGCAGGGGCCTTCCAAAAAGGCCAAGGCCGATCGCAAGGCCACCACCCGTGAGATCACCCTTGAGGGTGGGTCGGCCGATGGGCAAAAGATGTGGGTGATCTATCCACTACCGGAGAGGATCGTTCTCAATATGGGACAGGACCCCTACTACTACGTGTCCGGTAGCGTCCCACTCACTTTTCAATATGATCCCGAGAGGGAATGGGAGGGCAGCGAACGATGGCAGTGATTGGGCTGGTGTCCCCAGGTCAAATGGGCTCAGGTATAGCAATGTGTGCTCAGAAACTTGGGCATGAGATCATCTGGGCGAGCGACGGTCGGTCTGACCGAACCTTGCAGAGGGCCAATCAGTATGGGTTCAGAGATGTTGGGGTTTTCCAGTACCTAGCGCAAGAAGCCGATCACATTCTCTGTTGCGGCGCTGGGCACGGTAGAACTAAACACTGGGCTGTCGAAACGATCGAGGACATTGCCTTCGAGGGGTTCCGGGGCATTTACTGCGATACGAATACCAAACATGATGGGTTGAGAGACGAGGTCAAGGGTTTCGCCGATGTCTCCGGCATTGATTATGTCGATGGGGCGATTTTTGGAAACCCCCCGGTGCATTCTGAGGTTGATTGTCGGGGTTATCTCAACGGTGAACGGGCGGAAGAGTTTGCAAAGTTATTCAACGATCCTGAGGGGCCATTCAACTGGATTCCCATTGACGGCGATCCGCAGATGCTGAAGTTGGCCTTCTCCGCGTATCTATCACAGGCCTATGCCGGTGTAGTTTTAGCAAATAGGTTTGCTAGAGCACACGGGGTAGAAGAACATTTGTTTTATGAACTCAAGAACGGCTACCCACTCGATCTGTCAATGGACGGGGACCGTATGGGGTTGTTCGCGGGATGGTAGAGCCACCTATCACGCCAGGTTGTTTAGACAGCGTAGGCTGGGCCCATGTCTAGTATCCCAGCGTTGATCGTCTGGGCGGGGTTAACCATGGTCGCGACAATCGGTGCAGTCACAATAACGGCACTAAATATTAAAGAGAAGATTTCAGCAGCGACCCTAGCCTCAGGTGTGGCGGCTGCCACTATGTGCGGGTTCACCGTGAGTATCACGGCTGGGCTTGGCGTATCGGCAGTGGCCCTCATACTGGTTTCACTTTTGATGGGCTACGAGGGCTGATATGGGATTCCTTGAAGGTTTGAAGTTCACTGGTCACTCCCGTGAAGGATTTAGTCGGCCAGACAACACAAAGGCCTTTTACTACAACCAGAACATGGCCCAACTTGGCAACTTGGATAAGAACAGGGCCTATAAGGACGACTGGGATGTTGACCGCGCCGTATCTGAGGGCAACGACAGGGTTACCTGGGTCTACAAGAGCATTTTTGCGATCGCATCGAACGCCGCCCGCCTTCCCATCGAAATCCACAATGAAAAAAATGACCCGGTAGATCATTCGCTTTTGCCGATTCTTAACAGGAAGGCAAATCCACACCACGACGCATATAACTTCAGGTTCCAGTTGTCATCTCAGGTCCTTCTTTCTAAGAGGGGGGCGTTTATCGAAGTGGTCAAGGACCGACTCGACAATGTGGTTGGGCTTTATCTACTCCCGCCTAACTGGACGTACCCGATCCCTGATCCCAAAAAGTTTGTTTCTGGCTTCTCCGTTCAAGTCCCGAACAGTAAGGAACGGATTGTTAAGCCCGAGGACGTTGTCTGGGTGAGAATCCCGCACGCCACAGATCCCTATAGGGGGCAATCACCCCTGGAAGCGTGTGGCTTGGCAATAGACATTGACTATTACTCCAGGATCTATAACAGGAACTTCATGGTCAATGACGGTCGCCCTGGTGGCATTCTTATGGTCCAGGGTGAACTGGATGATGACGCTGCTGAAGAGATCCGCCGCAGGTTCCTCGGCAATACTGGCTCCGCTTTGGGTGGCGCTGGACGCATGACAATCATGGAGGCCGAACAAGCCAAGTGGATTGACACGTCAATGGCGCAACGCGACGCCCAGTACACCGAAACGAAACAACTCGCTAAAGAGGAAATCCTCATGGCGTTCGGTGTCCCCGAGTCGGTTATCGGCAATGCTGCTGAACGGACATTCGCAAACGCTGATACGGAACTCGAAGTGTTCTGGCGAGAGACCATGCTCCCTCACCTGATGCTGATAGAACGCGCGTTTGATCGTCTAGACGGTTCGGAAGAACTGACAGTCAAGTTCAATCTTGATGATGTGGCGATTCTCTCTCGGGACGAGCGGGAACGTGCTGCTTTCCATCTAGAGGAACTTAAGTTTGGGGTTATCTCAGTCGACGAATACAGACAACTCACTGGCAGGGAAGCCTGTGGATCTGATCTTCTTTGGATCCAACAGAACTTGATGCCGGTTGGGCAGGCAGTCGCTGACGGGCAAACCCCATCAACAGAGTTCACTCCTCCCTCATTGGATGACCCTGGCTTTGTTCCAGTCAACCAGCCTCAGGCTCCAGTAATCACCCCTGAGTCCGAACCCGCTGAAGTGGTCCCAGAGGCCGCGTCCCTGAATGGGTCTGCTGAGTTGAAGGCTGAGGATAGGGAGTCGGCCCCTTTAGATAAGGACCTCTGGGGGTTCCCTTACGGGGACACCTGGATTGACGCCACGAAGGTTGCCGAGATCCGTTCTATGCGCGATCAGAAACTAGGGCGTTTAACAGATTCTGTCTCTATCCAAATGGCCGCCTATTTCCAGAGGCAACGCCGCGTGGTGTTGGAGAAGTGGAAGTCCCGCAAGATCAGAGAGAAGGTCAACAAGGGAGTCTCTGTCGGGGTAAACGATATCTTTGACATCCCGACCTGGGACAAGCAGTTGGTAGCGGACGCCAAGACCTTTTTGATGGCCACCATTATGGATGGTGGTAACGAGGTCGCGTTGATGACGGGTAAACAGATAGAGCCCGACGAAGAGTTGGTCGCCATAGCAGTGGCGACTGGGCTTGCGCGAATCGGAGAGATCAACTCGACCACTCGCCGCCAGTTGGAAGAGAAGATAGTGAAGGGTCTCGGTGCGGGGATGTCAGTGGATGCTCTCGCTGAAGACATCGCGGATGTATTCAACGCAGCGGTAAAAACCAGGTCCAAACTTATTGCCGCTGGCATGGTGACGTTTGGAGTGAATGAAGGACAGACGATAGCGGCGCTTAAGGACGGGTTCCGCTACAAGGTTTGGTTCTCTCAACAGGATGAAAAGGTCAGGGCCACGCACACTCACGCCGATGGGCAAGCAAGGCCGATTACAGAACCGTTCTCAGTCGGTGGCTATTTGATGATGCACCCAGGGGATCCCAGCGCGTCTATCGCTGAGACGGCGAACTGTCGTTGCACAATGCTGTTTACGAATCAACCAAATCCTGGGGCTCTTCTCGAATATGGGGTTTCGTCAGAACAAATAGCGGCTTCTCGTGATTCTGCGGTCGTTGCGAGGCTGATTGGGCAAGGCGATGTGGTGGAACTCATAACCGGGGCCGTATAGGGGGCCTTGACGCTCGGCCACTCGGTCGGTCAGAGAACCTAATCTTAGGATGAGACCGTCTAGGAGGCCCAGTGGAACTGGAATCCAAACAAGCAACAGTTGAGGCTAAAGCAATCGATGATGCCGAAGGCATTGTCGAGGCCGTTGTGTCCGTGACGAACATCGTGGACAATGTGAAAGACGTAATCGTTCCCGGAGCCTACGAAGACACTCTGCAAAAGAGGATCCCTAAAGGTGTCTGGTCTCACGACACCACCGTTCCGGTGGCACGCACAGTGTCAGCAGTTGAACTACCACCAGGTAGCGACAAACTCCCCTCCCATCTCCAAGAACAGGACGCTGGCGGAGTTCTAGTCAAGATGCAGTTCAATCTCAACACGTCCCGTGGGCGCGACGCCTATGAGGACATCAAGTTCTTTGGTGGCGAACAGGAGTGGTCAATCGGCTACTCAGTCCCCGAGGGTGGATCTGAGATGAAAGAAGACACGGGCATTCGCCACATCAAACGTCTTGAGTGGTACGAGTACAGCCCGGTGTTATTCGGAGCAGCACCTGGGACTCACACCGTGAGTGTTAAAGATGTCCCTGTTGGGGCTGGGAAGGCTTCCGAGCCCGACGAGGAAAAGGGGCCCATCGCTAGCCACGCCGTTGGCTTCGCCGACGATCGCCCATGGAAGCCTGCGATGTACAAGAGCGTGCGGTCTCCGGCGGACAAGGCTTATTACTCGAAGATTTTTGCGTTCTTGAAGGATGGGGAAGACCCCACTTTCAAAACGAACTATTCCTTCATCCATCACTACGTCAGTAGTGACGGGTCACCCGGGGCTGCTGCTCTAGGGGGTCTTCGTGAAGGTATTGGAAGCCTCAATGGTGCCCGCGGGGGCAGCGTGTTGCGAGGTAGCGACAGGAAGGGCGTGTATAACCATCTCGCCCGTCACTATCGCGAGAGCGGTGAGAAGCCGCTTGATTTGAAGTCAGACGAGGAAATGGAAGAGATCCTGGAGTTGAAGGCTTCTCTGACTGGCTTTGACTGTAAAGAGATAGACGCCCTCATCGATGAGGGTGCTGGTATAACCGAAATCAAGTCCACTTTGGAGGACATCATGGCTAATGAGGCCGAAATCACAGAAACGACTGAGGCTACTGAAGTCGTCATAGACGACGGCCAAGGTGTCCAGTCCGCCATCACCGACGCTATTACAGCGTTGAACACTCTTTCCGAACGGTTGGGGTCGTTGGAGGAAAAGGGCGGCGACGCACCTGGTTTCTCCAATACCGATCCTGATTCTTCTGAGCGGGCTGACGGCGCAGGTGCTGATGCACCCGAGGTCGTAGAAGACCTCAGTCACGGTGGAACATTGACACCAGAACAAATGGCTGTCGAAGGTTCCCCGGCAGGCGGCGACGCCAAGCCAGCCAAAAAGCCGAAGGCTGAGGAAGCCCCGGCAGCGGAAGAAGAGGTCGAGAAGTCGGATGAGAGCGTCAGCGAAACCGCCGACGAAGAGTCCGAAGAAGCCAAGGCTACGGAACCGACTTCGGTTCTAGGGAGTCTTGACCTTGCTGAACTCCGAGAGTTCCAGGACCTGGTTTCCTATTCTGACCTGGGTGAATAACTACCTGGTGACATAAAGGGTGACGGAGCCGCCGCGTTCAAGGGCAGTCAACCGACTAAAATAGGGTGACGCCGAGTTGAACGGTTGGTGCAGCCCGTGGGTGACCTATATAGCGAAATGAAAATGCTTCCCAGGAAGCAAATCCAGCGGTATCGCGTTGACATCATTCTTGAAGCAATGGATGAGAGTGACAGTGTTTCTCTCCTAACCGCTCTTGAGGATGATGGCGTGACATCCGCTGCGATTTCTGAGGTTCTCGGGAAGCACGGTTACACCATTTCGACGAACGCTGTACGTAACTGGAGGCGAGCCAGGGCTATCGATCGTGGGTGAAGCCTTCAAAGAAGAACTGGCTAAATCCAGATTAGGTAAGATTGCTGATCTCTTAGAGAAGTCGGGCATAGATCCTGAGGAAATAGGGGCCATCGAGAAGGTCCGCATTTCTGAGTGGCAAGGCCTCACAAAGAACGAAGAGGGCGAAGCCGAGATACACGACCTCGGTGGGATATCAGTTGTAATAGCCCCTGCATGGGCCGATGGACCGGAATGGCCGGTGGTTCAACAGGCCGCTCCAGTGACCATCAAGCATCGCCCGAAGAAGACGGGATCCACCCGGTCGAAATATAAAACGGCTGTGGTTCTTCCAGATCCCCAAATCGGTTTTCGCATGTATGACGATGGGGAGATGGATGCTTTCCATTCCGAGCCTGCGATGGATGTTGCCATGCAGATCCTCGCTGACCTTGATCCTGACAAGATTGTCAACCTCGGAGACTTTCTAGATTTCGCTGAGTTCGGTAAGTTTGAACAGGAACCAGCGTTCGCTAAGACCACCCAGGCAACAATCGATCGTGGTCATAACTTCTTATGTGAACAAAGGGCGAATGCACCCGATGCAGAAATCGTTCTTTTGGAGGGCAACCATGATCGGCGTCTCCAAAAATCAATGACGGCTAATACCGCTGCCTCTCTTCATCTAAAGAGAGCCGAGGTGCCGGAGGATTGGCCCGTTATGTCAGTCCCGTATTTGCTGAGGCTCAACGAGCCACACCTTGACATTGAATATGTCGGTGGGTACCCAGCGGGTATCTATTGGATCAATCAGAACCTCGCCTGTATCCATGGTCACATCACCAGAAGCCGTGGTTCGACTGTCAAAGCCGTTGTAGATGACGAGCGTACATCCATCATCCATGGACATATCCACAGGATTGAGTTACAACATAAGACCAGACGTACATACAGCGGGGCGAAACAAAGTTTGGCGGCTTCACCAGGTTGTCTATGTCGGATTGATGGCGCAGTACCATCTACAAAGGGTTCTACGGACCCTCATGGCAAGCCAGTTAACGCGGTGGAAGACTGGCAACAAGGACTCGCCGTCGTTACATACGAGGAAGGTGATGGAAACTTCAATGTCGAACTCGTCCCAATCTCCAGGGGAGAAGCCATCTTTAGAGGTACCTACTACAACGCCTCCAGAAAGTGACCCCGCGGAGTCCTCTACGGAGTCCTCTACTTTTTACGCTTTTGATGACGACATCCCCCAGGCAAGACACTTCCCAATAATCACACTTGTACTTTCTCTTGACGATCCGGCAGAGCCGAATCATGTCGATCTCGGTTCTGTCCCTCCTCAAATCGCTGCCGCGGCTATGACGGCCATAGCAGACCAGTTGAGAAAACTTAGTTGGCCCAGTCGGATCACCTATGCCGGTCAAACAGTCTTCGATCCTGCACAAATGTTGCCGGATTTTGGCGACGATGACGATGATGATTTTGACCTTTGATTGACCCTTCCGCAGTTACACCAATAGGCGTGTAACAATAAACGGAGCGGGGTGCTTACCTCGTGTACATCTATCCACCTACACACGAGGTAAACCTAATGGCAGTTCAGGATTCCCACCTACGGGAACTTAAGGCTGCTCTCCGCGACTCTCTCGCCGAGAACGACGCAATCGTCGCTCACGCCGAGGACAACCGTGAAGAGGGCGGTCCTGACATTCAGGTCGACGTGAAGCACATCGAAGGATTCCGTGCGAACCTCTCCAAGGCCCGTGATCTGCGCGAGCAGATCGAGGCCCTGGAAGGGCAGAAGGAGATGCAGGACTGGGCTTCTGCATCTTCGGAGCCTGAGGTCGCTCAGGAAGCCAAAGAGATTACTGCTTCTAGCGTTGGCCAGGGATTCGTCGATTCAGACGAATACAAATACCTGAACGGTGGACAGAACGGCTACACCATGCACGTCCCCTACAACGTCAAGGGCGACCTTGGCGGGATGTGGCAGCGCAAGGACGTTTACACGACCCTCCCCAGTGGGACACCGGCTCAGTTCGGTACCCCGCAGCGGGATGCGATCGTGGAACGCGCCCACCGTGCTGCACGTGTACGCGATCTGTTCAACGTACAGCAGACTTCAACCAACCTGGTTGAATACTTCCGGGTCACCGGCTTCACGAATAACTCCGCCACTACGTCGGAGCGTTCGGGATCACCCGAGACCTTTACCGCATACCCACAGTCGACGCTGACCATCGCTGGCGCGCAGGCTCCGGTTCGCAACATCGGACATTACGAGGTTGCTCACAGGAACGTGCTTGCTGACGAGCCCGCAATGCGGGGCATTGTCGACAACGAGTTGTTGTACGGACTCCGTCTCACCGAGGATGACCAAATCCTCAATGGTGACGGTACCGGCACCAACCTCACGGGTATCACCAACGCTGGTGTCTCCGTACAGGCGCTGGGTTCGGATACACGGGTCGACGCGATCCGTAAGTCCATCACCAAGATTGCTCTCGCTTACTACGAGGCAACTGGCATGGTCATCCACCCGACTGACATGGAGCAGATCGAACTTGAGAAGGATGGCGACGAACGTCACATGCTTGTCGCTTCGCTCGCCATTGGTGCTGAGGCACGGATTTGGCGTCTTCCGGTTGTTGAGTCCGCTGCGATCACTGTAGGAACCGCTCTTGTCGGTTCCTTCGGCATCGGTGCGACTCTCTACGACCGCATGGAAGGCAGCATCCGAGTTTCCGAGAATCACTCGGACTTCTTCGTGAGGAACGCTATTGCGATTCTCGCTGAGGAGCGGATTGCTCTCGCCGTCAAGCGGCCCGAGTCCTTCTGCATCGTCACCGGCATCTAGCCACTTCCAGCCCTAGATAAAAGGGGCTACTGAAGGGGACCGGGCTTCGGCCCGGTCCTCTTTGCTTTTGCTAGAGTGGCGTTATGGCTGTACAAGAAGTTTCACCAGAAACGCGAAAGAGCGTTGTTGTCGATCGAGACCTCTATGAGGAAAAAGACGACAAGATGATTCTGGTTGCCCGTAAAGGTGACAGAGTCACCCCCGAGGTCGCTCGCATGTTGGGGGTTCTCCCCATAGAGTCAGCCTCAGCGCCCGTGCTTGAATCCAAGGTTGTGGGCCCAGAAGAGCGCCAGCGTGTTACTGCTGACTCTCATAAGAGGCTGTTCTAACCTCGGCAGAGGCTGCTTTCGTAGCCTGGTTGATTTTATGCCGAAACCTCAACGCACTGATTGTTGCGATCGCCAATAGAGTTGTCACAGCGAAGGTGCCAAAGATGGAGAGGAAAATAATGATGCCCATCC
>Ga0310345_10005053_pt1 | contig 11821 bp, 10 predicted proteins | sample HC15DNA20500_MG_FD_204667 | JGI IMG/M metagenome (GOLD analysis project Ga0310345, IMG submission 204667) | Marine microbial communities from station ALOHA, North Pacific Subtropical Gyre - HC15-DNA-20-500_MG | ecosystem: Environmental > Aquatic > Marine > Oceanic | place: Pacific Ocean: North...
CCGGACCGATTCCGTCTCCCTCGATCGACGTTATGCAGTGTTTCATGTGAACACACGAAGCCGCGACGATCAGGGCATTATAATCGCCAGCGATGAGCGAAACCGTCGTTCGAAAATCGTCAGGTAATGTGGAATGGTTGCCGTGGGGACCTGAGGCATTCACACACGCGCGGACTATGAATGCACCCATTTTGTTGGCTATTGGAGCTTCCTGGTGTCAGGGGTGCTCCGAGATGTCCCGGACGACGTATTGCGACCCGACGGTGTGCGATCTAATTGCCGGTCAGTTCGTTCCAATTTGGGTTGATGCTGACCTGCGTCCCGATGTGAACGAACGGTACAATTTAGGAGGCTGGCCGACGACGGCGTTTCTCTCTCCTGATGGACAAATTCTTGGAGGCGAGACATATGTTGAACCAAGCCGAATGACGAGACTCCTTCAGCGTGTTGCTGAAGCCTTCGAACAACGGCGTGACGATATCGGTGCCCTCTCGGACACGAAGCGGTCATCGGTTAAGGATGACACCGGAGGCGTATTAGTAGAAGAAGACGAAAGTTTGATCAACTGGCTCGAGCACCATGTGGCCGAACAGTTTGACGTAGTACACGGAGGTTTTGGTACGGAACCGAAGCAAGTGCATGCACCGACTGTTCGGTTTGTGTTGAAACGGGTCTCTGTAGGACAAAACAATTTACTCGAGGTAGCTACTCGGACGCTTGATGCGATCGCCTGGGGTGGTTTGTACGACGACGTTAATGGCGGTGTATTCCGCTACTGTTCGGGTTGTGACTGGACGGCTCCACATGTTGAAAAGCTACTCGATATCAATGCGAGCGTACTTGAATTATTGCTTGATGGGTGGGCAGTGTTAGGAGAGAGGCGCTACCGCGACCGGGCAGTCGAACTGATTAAATATATTCTTGACACATTTGCGGACCACGCCGCGGGCGGTTTTTTTTCGAGTCAGTATGCCGACACTGACTATTACTCTACTGATGCCATGGGACGCCAGACGCTGGCGCAGCCACGGGTCGACCGTTCTATTTATTCGGATGGCACGGCGAAAATGGCCGGAGCCTTCCTTCACGCCGCGGCAGCTTTCGGCGATTCTTCGTTGCTTGAGTTTGCGGCAACATCGCTGGAGCGTGTGGTTGGGGATACATATCAACAAGGACATGGCATTGCTCACGATGTAGATGGTGGTCAGGCAGTGAGGGGATTGTTGGCTGACCAGGTCTTCGTCAGCGACAGTCTGCTTGATTTGTACGGTGCGACCGATCGCGAGGTTTACCTCGACATAGCCCAAGAGCTGATGCGATTCTCGTTGCGAGCGCTCTGGGACACTCACCAAGGGGGGTTTTACGATCGTGTTGTCGCGGAGGATGATGTGGGGTTGTTACGACAACCCTTAAAAGGGTTTGTCGACAACTGTTCGGCGGCACGCGTGTTGGCCAGGCTAAGTCATCTGACGGAACACGGCGAGTTTCGTGAAAGGGCGGTGGCTACTTTGGTCTCGCAAAGATCCGGCGCCCGCGAGCGTGGCGTACTTGCTGCTTCGTGGGTCCTCGCCGAGCTCGAACTCGACGAGTGAAGGAGTTCCTCGTGGTAGACTCCGCTCCGGAGGTCGTCGTGTCTGCTGACAGGTCGCTACTAATTCCCGCGTTACAAACAGTTGCTGCCAGACTCCGTCTAGAGTCTATTCTTACTACTTCTGAGGCGGGGAGCGGGCATCCTTCGAGTTGTTGCTCGGCCGCCGATATCGTTGCTACATTGTTCTTTGCAGAGATGCGTTTCGACCCAAAGAATCCTCAGTACGACGCTAATGATCGCTTCGTCTTGTCGAAAGGTCATGCAGCGCCACTTTTGTATGCGGCGTGGGCCGAGGCTGGATTTGTGACTCGGAAAGAGTTGCGTGGGTTGAGAAAAATGGACTGCGATCTCGAAGGACACCCCACGCCTCGACTCGCGTTTGTTGATGTGGCGACTGGTTCTCTTGGTCAGGGGATCTGTGCGGCGATTGGACTTGCTTTGAATGCACGACGTCTTGGTTCCGACTACCGCACTTATGTGCTGGTTGGTGATGGAGAGTCCGCTGAGGGGTCTGTGTGGGAGGCGGCTCAAGCGGGGCAGGGATTCAAACTTGACAACTTGTGCGCAGTGACTGATGTTAACGCGCTAGGCCAGAGTCGGGCCACACAATGGGGTCATGACATGGAGGCATATGCTTGCCGTTGGCGCGCTTTCGGTTGGCATGCTGTGGTCGTTGACGGACACGATCACAGAGCCCTTCTCGATGCCTTCGAAGAGGCCCGTCGTATAAAGGGTCAACCGACAATGATTTTGGCTCGTACGCTCAAAGGGAAAGGCGTTCCCCTGATGGAGGGGAAGGAAGGATGGCATGGCAAGGCGATTCCTCAAGGGGACTCCCTCGACCAGGCTACTGAGGCTTTGAAGCAACAGGTGGTTCCTGGGGCCACGACCCCGTCAATTCCGATGCCGCCTGTTTGTCCTGCTGTCTCGGTATCCGAGCGACCGTTACTTCCAGCTCCGAGTTACGCGATTGGTGAAAAAGTTGCTACGCGTGAAGCCTACGGGTCAGCCCTCGTGGCGCTTGGCAAGGCTGACCCGCGAGTCGTGGCGCTGGATGCTGACGTCGGAAACTCTACATTCAGCGAGAAGTTCGAGCGGGCACTCCCAGGTCGCTTTTACGAAACATACATAGCGGAGCAGGTAATGGTGGGTGCAGCGGTTGGTCTGGCGAGCCGTGGAGCGATTCCCTTTCCTTCGACGTTTGCCTGCTTCCTGACCAGGGCGTCCGATTTCATCCGAATGGCTGGTATTGGAGGGAAGCGGGCCAACGTCAAGTTTTGCGGGTCTCACGCTGGCGTTTCGATTGGGGAGGATGGGCCGTCGCAGATGGCTCTTGAAGATCTGTCGATGATGCGCAGCGTTCCCGGTTGTGCTGTGCTGTACCCTTGCGATGGCGTTAGTGCTGAACGATTGGTTGCGAGTGCGGCGGCGTACGACGGTATGGTTTATATCCGAACCAGCCGACCCAAGACCGATGTAATTTATGCCAACGAGGAGCAGTTTGGCATCGGTGGTTCGAAGGTTTTGCACGAAAGTGTGGATGATGTCGCCACCGTTGTGGCAGCTGGGATTACGGTCTTCGAAGCACGTGAGGCCTATCAGCGTTTACTACAGGAAGATATTCACATCCGTGTCATCGATGCTTACTCCATCCAACCGATTGACACGCCTACGTTAGTCCTAGCTGGCTTACAGACTGGTCTGAAGATCATTACCGTGGAAGACCATTACCCAACCGGAGGGCTCGGTGACGCCGCCAGTGAAGCTGTGGCTGACCATGGAATTACGGTGTCACGACTTGCTGTGAGAGAAGTCCCCCGAAGTGGTAAGTCTGAGGAGTTGCTGGAACGATACGGCATTTCGGCATCACACATCGTGGAGGCTGTTCGACGTCAGATGGACAGTGGACAAGGGACGGCCAACAGCGCAACTGGCCCGCGAAACTAAACGACCGTTCAAACCAGTGTGAGTCCAGCCGGGAACGTCAAGCGATCGACGTTCGGTTCGTTGGATCGAGTCGTACTTGAACGCGTCGCTTTATCCACTGGCTCTATCTGACTTCGGGGCCTCCTCGTCTGGTGTCTGGCACGAAGAGGTCTCGTGCCGGCATGCGAATCTGAGAAAGCGTCTCTGAGTTCATCACAAAATCCTGAGGAATGATTGCGTTCTGTGCGAGGAGCCAGGCCACAAGGCCATAGACCTCGTCGGCATTGAGCGATCCGGGAGCCGGGCTTGGCATGGCGCGCCTGATGTAATCGAACAGCGTGGTTGCGTACGGCCAGTAGTTCCCAATTACGAATGGAACGTCCTCGCGACCCTGTCGCCACTCCTCGTATCGCGGGCCGAATGGGGGCGCTATAGCTGCTTCATCGACGACGAGAGGGCCGCCGGACCCTCCTTCTCCATCAGTTCCGTGACAGGCTGCGCAGAATCGTGCGAATACTATGCCCCCCGTTGCCGCCGTCCCCTCACCCAGAGGGAGACCGGTGCCGTCTGCCATGATGTCGATGTCCCAGTTCTTGATCTGTGCGTGCGTGGCAGCTGTTCCGAAGCCGAAGCGAGTTGGCGCGACAAGACTTGACGAATCTCGGAGATCATCAGCAGTTAACGGGTCGTTCACTTCGCTACACGCCACCGACCCCAGTGACCAAATGAACGAAGCGACAATACCTAGGACGATGCCATGACCTATCCGGGCCACGTGAGGTGTCACCACCTGGGTTCCTCGCGATAGAAGACTTGGCCGTTCGATCGGATTACCCATCCAGTGATCGGGTTGAGGTGATAAGACTTAGCCCGACGCCCTCGTGCCTCAAGGAGAGCTTGGCGGCTCGGCTGAATGTAGCCGGTCTCGTCGGCTGCCCTGCTCATGATTGTCGTTTCACTGCCGTCCCATTTCCAGAGATGCCGGAATCGGATATGCGCTTTGGATAGGACCGGTTCTTGTAGCCGAGATGGTTCCCACGTTTTACCACCGTCGGTGCTAATGTCGACACGTGAGATCTTTCCCCGACCAGACCACGCGATCCCGCGAATCTCCACCCAGCCAGGTTGGATCAAGTTGGGGTAGGCCGGCGTGGTGATGATCGACCGCGCATCGAACTCGAAGCTGAACTGACGGGCTGTGCCATTCGGGAGTGGGTCCGTGTATTTCGAGGTTTCCTCCCGTGTCATGAAAGGGCGGTCGGCCACCTCGATTCTGCGAAGCCACTTGACATTCGCATTGCCTTCCCACCCGGGGAGAAACAGCCGTACTGGATAGCCTTGCGCCGGCCGCAGCGGCTCGCCATTTTGGGCGTACGCAACCATGGCATCGTCCCATGCTTTGTGGATAGGGATACTGCGAGTCATGACGGCCGCATCCTGTCCCTCGGCAAGCAACCACGTAGCGGTTTGATTGCTACCCGCCTCTCGGAGCAACGTCCCGAGAGCCACTCCTGTCCACTCGCTCTGGCTTGTCATGCCACAGATGTCTTGTGGAGTAGTCTCCGGCCCCGCGTTGCGTCCCATAAAGTTACCAGAGCACTCGAGGAAAAAGACCCGAGACACGGCCGGGAAGCGCTTCAAATCGTCCAGTGTGAAGACAATAGGGTGCTCGACCATTCCGTGAATCAGTAGCTGGTAGCTGTTGGGATCAACGTCTGGTATACCGGCGTGATGTCGCTCGAAATGAAGGTCAGCCGGGGTGAGCGTGCCATGAAGATCTTGCAGCGGTGTTCGTGAGGAGGTTCCTCTGGGTGTTCGCCCGCGCGTCAATTGCACGTGTGGCGACCTTTGCCCTAGCTCGCTCGACGGCGGTCCAGGGGAGGTCGTAGTATCAGGGCCTTGTGCCGTCAGGCCACGCGTTGTTCCAAGCGCCGCTGCAGTAGCGGTTCCGGCCGCACCAGTTAGCAGCGCGCGCCGACTCAGCGCTCTTGTCATCACAGTCCTCAAGGATAATGGTGGTTAATCGTCGGAGCTTTCCATTTCCCGAAGCATCGTGATGATTTCATCGGGTTCTGGAAACCTTTCTTCCAAATGTTTAGAGAAGATAATCTGACCATCTGCAGCAACGTCAAAGATTCCATTGCTACCTTCGATAAGTTCAGGTTCACACTTGATTGCTTCTAGGATCTTCGCTGCCAGACTGGCGGCTTTAGGGAGATACTTTCAACGACCACAGTAGGTGATGGAGATATTCATCATGGGTTTGATCCTACCGCGTCTGTGACGCGGTTTACTAGGAGAATACGCGACTCAGATATTCTGTAGAAGATGGTGATGAACAAAAACCCATTTGGTGTTTCTTGGGGGCTGATGATCAAAGCAATGACGATCTTGCCTCTCATTATTTGCTGTGTTCTCATCATCGTTGTCCTAACAAACCGCTCGGTTGAGGCTTCGATCGATTTTGATTGGCGCGCCTATCCTGCTCGTAGCGGTGTGTGCAATGGAGACGGTTTGCAGGTATGAACTCCGCTGCCATACACTCGTCGTCCATTAACTATTACGCGAGACGGCACTAGACCTCAGTGGTGTGACTTCTGTATGCCACGATCCCGCAGCGATGAAGGGGTCGATCCGCGTTTTTGGCAATGGCGGATTCTTCGCATTTACTGGCTTCTATTGGAGTCGGACGATTGGACGGTATCGTGCGTACGTGATGGACCCGAAACAATCAGTTGTGCTTCGACTCGAGCGTCGACAGTTTAGTGTGTCACCTGATCACCCTGAAAACTTTATTGCTATAGTCAAAGAGACTTTTCGTTGCGACATTGCCGACTACTGATGTGCTAACTGACGTTCGCGGTGTGCTCCTCGATCTTGATGGAACACTGTACGACGCTAACGGCGTCATTCCTGGTGCGACGCAGGCGGTGGGCTTTATGCAACGAAGAGGGCTACGCCTTCGGTATATCACCAACAATACACGGCAACCCCGTTCTGCCATAGTTGCTGATCTTCGAAACCTTGGTTTGAAGGTCTCCAGTGAGGATCTTTTCACTGCTCCGTGTGCAGCTGTAACTTGGCTTGAGGAGCACGGCATCCAGAAGATATCTCTTCACCTCAGGGATGCAACGGTCGCGGAGTTTGATCGGTTTACGAAGGAGGACACGGTTCCGGAGGCAGTAGTTGTTGGCGATCTTGGCTCTGGATGGACGTTTGATCGTCTGAACACGGCATTTCGTCAACTTGAGGGCTCCGCCAGGCTTTTGGCGGTTCAGAAGAACCGCTATTGGAAAACTGAAGAGGGGCTCGTGCTAGATGCGGGTCCGTTTGTTGCTGCGCTTGAGTATGCCTCTGGCAAGGAGGCGGTGACGGTGGGAAAACCGAGTCAATCGTACTTTCAGGAAGCTGCAAAGGCACTCGCAGTCCCGTCGACTAACATAGTCGTCGTTGGCGATGACATCGTCGCCGATGTTGGTGGAGCAATCGAAGCAGGCATGAGAGGTGTGCTTGTGCGAACAGGCAAGTTCAAGCCTAGTGACCTCGCGTGCCCGGATCCGCGTCCAGACATGGTGATAGATTCGATTGCGGAACTTCCCCACGCATTAAATTTCTAATGGAAGATCAACGGGTCCATGAGAACCACCGGCGAAGGAACGACTTCTGCTTTTGGGAGAACCGAGCGCGTCGCATCTGATTTGCGACTTTTCGTAGGGCTTCTGCCTGTGTCGGATATGGGTGAATCGTGCCTCCGATCACACCAAGACCCACGTCTGCTTTCATTGCGACAGTGACTTCGCTAATCATGTCGCCCGCGTTCCTGTTGACAATTGTTGCACCTAGAATCCTGTCGCCACCTTTCTTTACATGCACACGTACAAAGCCGTCCTCTTCACCGTCGATAATGGCACGGTCGACTCCGTCGAACGTTTGTGTGAACGTGTCAATCTCAATTCCACGGCGTTTGGCATCTCTTTCAGACAGTCCAACATGGGCAATTTCTGGTTCCGTGAATGTACACCAGGGAATGATCAATGAAGTGGTCGTAGCACAACCGAAGCCAAACGGGTGAGGAAACAGTGCGTTCTGGATCAGGATTTGTGCCATTGCGTCAGCGGTGTGGGTGAATTTGAAGGGAAAGCAAACGTCGCCAGCGGCGTAGATTCTGGAGTTGCTTGTTTGAAGCGTTTTACTGACACTGATACCGGCGTCATCGTACGTTACACCGGCTGCTTCCAATCCTAAACCTGCCACGCTGGGAGTGCGTCCGACACTCACGAAGATCTCGTCGCCGATCAGTTCTTGAGCTACATCTTTGGCTGTGTACCGAAGCAGGACTTCTCGGTTTTGCCTGACCACCTCTGTGATGGCTGCGTTAAACACGAATGTCACGCCGTCTGTTTTCATGCTGGCCTGGACGATGTTTGAAGCCTCCCGATCCTCTCGTGGCAGGATGTGATCAAACTCTTCGATGACCGTTACCTTAGCCCCAAATCGAGAAAATGTTTGAGCCATCTCACATCCGATCGGTCCCGCTCCGATCACTACCAGTCGCGCTGGAAGATCGGTTAAGGAAAAGATTGTTTCGTTCGTGAGGTACCCAGATTCTTTAAGGCCAGGGATTGGCGGCGCCGCAGCGCGGGTGCCGGTGCAAATAGCGGCCCGACTAAAACGGAGTGCGATGCCATCCACCTCGACCGTGTCGGGACCGGTAAATTGACCGTTACCGATGAATACGTCGACACCGAGCTTGGTAAAGCGTTGTGCTGAGTCGACGCGACTAAGGCGGGCACGGAGACGTCTCATCCGTTCCATGACGGCGCCGAAGTCTCGCTGCATGTAATCCGGGTATCGAAGACCGAATTCTTCTCCTTGTGGGATCGCAGCCCACGCGCGAGCGGCGCGGATGAGTCCCTTCGACGGTACACAACCGACATTAAGACAGTCACCACCCATTAGATGGCGTTCAATGAGCGCGACTTTTGCTCCAAGGCCGGCGGCGACAGCTGCCGTGACAAGGCCGGCGGTGCCGGCTCCGATTATGACGAGGTTGTAGCGATCAGCTGGTCGAGGATTTTCCCAGTTGAGTGGGTGGACGTTTGCGACCAGTTCTCGGTTGAACGAATCGTCTGGAGATAGCAACACGAACGCAGCTACCGTGCGATCTGTCCCGGCCCCAACGGACGCTGCATTTCTCGTGGCTCGTCGGGATACAGTTCCGCGACATATTCCTCATACCCGTTGTAGATCGGCGTCGCGAATGTTTCCTCCGTGTCGAGCCAATAGGAGACGTTTTGAGGCCAGCGCGGATGCGGGATGAAAGGGTTAACGTTTGAAATAAAACCGTACTCATGAGGCTGAACCTGCCAAAAAATTGGAGGTTCATCACGGATAAACTCGATCTTAACGATTGATTTTGGGTTCTTGTAACCGTACTTCCAAGGAACAATGATGCGGAGTGGCGATCCGTGTTGTCGGAGCAAGGGTTCGCCATACACGCCGGTGACAATCATGGCGAGTTCATTCATCGCCTCATCCAGGCGCAATCCTTCGTGGTAAGGCCACGGGTACCATGGTGAACCCGTCACGCCAGGCATTTGATCGGCAACCACAGCAGTTTCAAAACGGACGTACCGCGCGGCGCTCGTTGGGTCTGCTTTTTCGAGTAGCGCACGTAGTGGGAAACCCGACCATGGGACGTTCATCGCCCACCGCTCCACACAGCGGAAGTGATAGACACGCTCCTCATGGTCAAAAGCAAAGATGTCGTCCAAATCGAGCGTCATCGGATTATTGCACTCACCGGTGATCTCTACCTTCCATGGCTCGACTTCGAAATCGCCGCAAAACTGCCAGACTGGGCCCCCTCGACCAGACAGGAACTCGTAGAAATTGTTATGTGAGGCAGCTACATCCCGGGGTGTAATATCGGGGCGGCTGATCGCGCCAGGCGACGTGTCAAAAGCCGCATTGCGCTGGGTTGGAAATACTGATGGGCGTTGCAGGGGGACGTCGAGTAGTGACGATTGAGCGCGGGCTTGAGATGCACCGATGGTGGATGTGCATCCGGCAAACGGAGTTGCCAGAATGCCCACGCCGAACGCCGAGAGAAACTTGCGTCGGTTAAAAAAGATCTCAGGTGAAGTAATCTGATGGGATGGTGTCTTTGCTCTGAACCCTTGACCCACGTTTACCTCCCACACGCAACTGCTATTCTATAATTGACAGCCTATCATTAAAACTTGATCAATACCTTGCGAACCGGATACTTGCTATGTTGAATAGGGTGGTTGAACCTCAAAAATTCGTTATGCCAAGGCTCGAAGAGGCACTTCTCGGTCGTCTCGACAGTATGTCGATTTCGGCCGAGCATTTCGTAAACGGAGCCCGCCTCGAGTCGCCGTTCCCAGATGGAACCGAGCGTGCAGTCGTAGGCATGGGATGTTTCTGGGGCGCCGAGCGAAAGTTTTGGCAGGTTCCGGGTGTCTACACGACGGCGGTTGGATATGCGGGAGGAGTGACACCTAACCCGACCTATCAGGAAGTATGTAGTGGGCAAACGGGTCACACCGAGGTAGTGCTCGTCGTCTTTGATCCGACGACGATCCATTTTGAGCTGTTACTACAAGTATTCTGGGAGAATCACGATCCCACGCAAGGTATGCGCCAAGGGAACGACGTCGGTACTCAGTATCGATCAGCGTTGTACTACGAGAGTGAACACCAACGACAAATCGCCGAGGTCTCTCGAGCTGTATTTCAGCGGGCTCTAAAGAAAGCCGGCCACGGAGACATCACTACTGAAGTCCAGCCTGCCGGACAGTTTTATTACGCTGAGGATTACCATCAGCAGTATTTGGCTAAAAACCCTGGCGGTTACTGTGGTCTTGGTGGGACGGGCGTCTCCTGCCCGGTTAGCCTGACCCTCTAGGTTTAAAAAGTCCCCAGTGCTCGTCGAGGATAAATCCCCAGGGAACGGAGGGTATTTAATGGGCAGTGCACTGGTGATTTGGCACTCAACATCTCAAGCTAATGAGCCTAGACTGACTGATTTAAAACAGGTGAACCCAGAACACGCTAGTGAAGTTTTTGAAGCCGATTTTCAACACGAAGAACACCGGTAGTCTGGGCCACAATACGTTGCATTTCAATTAGCTCGATCTGCGTCTGTACGTACCCCACGAGCGTGATGATTCCATTGTGCACGACAATGTGAAAGGGTGGATTCACCATAGTGGTAAAACGCTCAAAATGGGTATTTGAGAAAAGTTGACGAGCAATTAAACGCCGAAGGTTTCTGTCACTCTGGGATGGTGGGAGCGTCAAGATGTCGTTCTGGACGTCTTGCACGCCTTTTACTTTCGCCACGCGCTCGAAGAGGTCGTCCGCCTTATTGCGATCCGGTGTAACTCGACCGCCTAGCGAGACCTTACCTCCGTTCACGCGGCCTATGATGTGGTCCCACATGGTGTAATGGGCGTATCGTTGAATTGCCTTTGCAATGTCTTCAGCGATGTCGTTGTCGTTCTCCCCCTCCGGCAATTCCAACTCGCTCACGACCGTTTCGACACCGTCAACGTCAAGTGCTCGCTTGATCGCTTGATCTTTAGCCCAAAAGTGTGGTGCCTGACCGGACAGAGTTGCCTCGCTACCGTCTACGGATATTTCAATGCGCCGTAGGTCGCGTCCTCCAAGAGAGTCTTTAATTTCTCGTTCCAGTTGTTGTGCCGTCTGACCCGCCTCCACTGGCTGGACACTTGCTGTTAGCACGGGGAGTAAAAACACGATGATAGTGACGATAATGCTCATAAATCTCATAGTGACCCCTAATCGGTGGTCGTGTGTGGGAACACCCATATGCCCCTTGTATCACAATTAGGCCCGTGGAAAAACCCTGCGGGTCTCTCTCGGGCCGTCTTTGATAATCGATGAGAGAGATCTGAGGGTTAGGGCTTTGAGTTGGTGATGGCCTCTGCGGCGGGAGACTCGGGCCAGACGGGTTGGGGCGCGGCAACATAACCCGCGTGCGCTAATTGACTCTGGAAGTAGGCTGTTTGCGATGCATAGAAGGTAAGCTTCGTGAATAGCCGTGCGGCCACATATGCTTGGCCAATCAATAAGGGTGTCCAGATCGACGTAGTGTTAATATCAGTCACCGGTGCCGTCAACGCATACCCGACCAACACTAGTACCACGAGCACCCCGTTAAGCAGGTATAACCCAAGCGTTGCTTTAGGATGACGGCGTACGAATCTCAGTGCACCTAGTAACGCACCAATCATGCTGTGTCGGTCTTCGACCACA
>Ga0310345_10005054_pt1 | contig 11820 bp, 13 predicted proteins | sample HC15DNA20500_MG_FD_204667 | JGI IMG/M metagenome (GOLD analysis project Ga0310345, IMG submission 204667) | Marine microbial communities from station ALOHA, North Pacific Subtropical Gyre - HC15-DNA-20-500_MG | ecosystem: Environmental > Aquatic > Marine > Oceanic | place: Pacific Ocean: North...
CTCCTCGACGACGACGCCGTCCTCGTCAAGCAATGAGCCGGCGGGACCCTCGTCGTTCTCGCTGTTCACGAAGTACGAGTTGCCCGGTCCGGAGATCTGGATGTCCCACCGGGCGTTCTCGCCCAGCGTGCTGCTCGTCGTCGCGAACGGTGTCGCGTCGAGATACTCGCCGTGATCGACGGACTGGAACGAGAGCGTGTCGGCGCCGTGGTTCCGCACGTCCCACCATTTCGACTCGTCGGCGCCGTCGGCGGCTGCGTACACGTCGTTCGGCGCGGCCGATGCCAGGTACCGACCGGTGGTCTCGTTGCGCACGACGACCCGCTGCCCGGCCGGATCCGCGAGCGACGAGCTGCAGTCGACATTCTGTGCGAACGGAATGTGCAGGGTCGAGTACACGTAGCCGGTGTTCTGGTCGACGATGCGATCGATCGACGAGCCGTGGTTGCCGTCGGCCGGATCGTTCGCCGGAAACACATCGAGTGCGGTCGCGTTCCCGCGCACGCCGTAGCCCGAGCAGTTCGAGCCGATGACCGGGTCGAAGCAGTGGATGCGGTGGTTGTCGCTGAAGGCGTAGACCTTGTCTCCGAAGACGGTGAAGGTGCCGCCGCCGCGATTCTCGTCCTTGTTTCCGTGGTCCTCGTCGGGAAGCGCGATGCCGGGAGCCTCGTGGTCGAGGCGACGTAGCGAGTTGTCGAGCGTGACCGCATTCGGACACGGGTAATCGAGCCCTGATGCCGTTTCCCAGCAGAACATGCGCAACCCACTGCCGGCGTCGGTGACGGTCCAGTAGATACGGGTTCCGACCACGGCCGTGTGCGGCATCTCGGGGTTGTTGTCGTTGAAGCCGACCGAGCTGGCGTACGCCGTGCGGAACACGCCGTCGGACCAGCACGGCTGCTCGGTGATCGTGTCGATGCAGACGATGTTGCGCTCCGGGCTGTTGTGGTTGATGGCGTAGAGCTTGTTCCCGACCTGGATCGGCTTGTAGCCATCGCCGTTGCCGCGCGCGCTGACCCCGCCGAACGGCGCCTTGATCTCGACGAGCAGGCTGCACTCGTTGTCGCATGCCAGGAACTCGGCGGTGGCGGTGCGGGAGATCTCGGGATCGTCGAGCCTGATGACACGGCCGATGATGTCGCTCGGGAGGTGCTGGTCGGGATCGGTGTCGGTGATGGTCACCGTGAGCTGGGAACCGTCGGGAGACACCTCGACGCTGAACACGATGTTCGCCTGGGTGGGGTCGAGCCCGTTCTGCTCCATGATCGCCGCGATCACCTCGATCGCCGCCGCCTCGGCCTCGGCCTCGCTCGCGCCGGCGAGACGCTGCTCCTGGAACTCGACGACACCCGCCAGCGCAGCAGCGTCGCTCGTGTTCTGCAGATCCTGACCTCGGGCGCCGGTGGCGGCGAGGTCCACGGCCAATGCGGCAACCGCGATGAAGATGAAGAGAAACATGACCAAGACGGCGAGGACGGCGCCCCGGTCCTCGTCGGATGTGCGTGCTTCCCGGACTGCCTCGCAACGTGTCCGCACGCCAACAGTATCGCCGCCCGTCCGCAAAAAGAGAAGGCCGTTCGACCCAGGGGTCCACAACTGATCCGTATGCCCCAGATGGGTCGGTGCTGTGAAAAACTCGAACGAAACCCGGCCTGCCTGTCGATCCACGGGATCGCCGATCGACGAGCAGTGAAGGCCGGCAGCGGGTCGGCCGGAAGGAGACATCACGATGAAGTACGCATGCCTGATCTACGGCGACGAGACGTCGGGACCGGAGCCGGGATCACCCGAGTTCGGTGAGATGATGGCCGGCTACATGGCCTTCGGTCAGACCGCCGGCGAGCGAATCCTGGCCGGCGAGCCGCTCGAGAGCACGACCACGGCAACGACCGTGACCGTGCGTGACGGCAAGACGATGACCACCGACGGCCCGTTCGCCGAGACGAAGGAACAACTCGGCGGCTTCTACATCCTCGAGTGCAGCGACCTCGACGAGGCGATTGCGCTGGCGGCGCAGATCCCGGGAGCGGCGACCGGGTGCGTCGAGGTACGGCCCGTTCCCGACTTCGGCTGAAACCGACCGGGTCGCGACCATGTGTTCATCGGCCGACGCCGGCGCGCAGGCGTTGGCCGAGATCGTGCGGCGGGAGTGGCCACAGCTCGTGGCCACCCTCGTCCGCGTGACCGGAGATCTGGCGCTGGCCGAGGACGCGGCGCAGGATGCGTTCGAGCAGGCACTCGAGACGTGGTCCGACGATCCTCCCGATCGTCCCACTGCGTGGATCGTGACGGTCGCCCGGCGCCGGGCCCTGGACCGCATTCGCCGCGAGATCAACGGGCGCCGCAAACGCGAACTCCTGGCCCGGTTGGAGGCGTGGGACGAGCGGACCATCGCCGATCCCGCAAACGACCTGACCGGCCTCGAGACGAACCTGCACGACGATCAACTCCGTCTGATCTTCGGCTGCTGCCATCCTGCGCTCGGCGTCGAGGCGCAGACGGCGCTCACGTTGCGCAGCGTCGCCGGTCTCACGACCGCGGAGATCGCCGCAGCGTTCCTCGTCCCCGAGTCGACGATGGCCCAGCGCATCGTGCGCGCCAAGCGCAAGATCGCAGCGGCCGCCATCCCATTCGTGCTCCCACCGGATTCGGAGATGATCGACCGGCTCGGCGCCGTACATCGGGTGCTCTACCTCGTCTTCAACGAGGGCTACGCGGCGAGCGCGGGCGATCGACTCCTGCGCGCGGATCTGTGCATCGAGGCCATTCGCCTGGGTCGGCTGCTCGTCGACCTGGTTCCCGACGACGCAGAGACCATCGGCCTGCTGGCACTCATGATCGGGACCCATTCCCGGCGGAACGCACGGGTCGATGCGGACGGTACGCCGGTGCTGCTCCCCGACCAGGACCGGACCCTGTGGGACACCGGGGCCATCGCCGATGCCCGCACGTTGCTGGACCGGGCGATGCGGCTGCGACGTACCGGCCCGTACCAGATACAGGCGGCGATAGCCCAGCTCCACAACGAAGCCGTGACGGCCGATCGCACCGACTGGCGCCAGATCGAGCTGCTGTACGAACGGCTCGAGCGGTTCGATCGCTCACCCGTCGTGCGCCTGAACCGGGCGGTCGCCGCGGCGATGCATGCCGGCGCGCAGCGAGGCCTCGATCTGATCGACGAAGGCGACCTCGCCGCAATACTCGACGGGTATCGGTACTTCCACGCGACGCGCGGCCATCTCTGCGCCGAACTCGGTCGCGTGGACGACGCGCGGCTCGCTTATGACCGGGCGATCGCCATTGCCGGATCCGCTGCCGAGACCGCGCTGCTCGAACGGAAACGCAACGCGCTCAGGAGCGTCGGGCCAGGGTGAGGGCGAAGTCGTCGTTCTCGTCGGTCCACTGTTCGACGACCTCGAGCCCGGCGGCGCCCAACTCCTCGACGATTCCCTCGAGCCGGAACTTGGCGCTGATCTCGGTTCGCATCTCCTCGGCCGCCCCGAACTCCACCGTGAGGTCGAGGTCGGCGACCGTGACCCGCTGTTCCCGGCGACTGCGCACCCGAATGTCGATCCACTCGTTGATCGGATCCCAGTCCGCAGCGTGTTCGAAGCCGTCGAGGTCGAAGTCCGCGCCGAGTTCCCGGTTGAGCATGCGCAACATGTTGAGGTTGAATTCGGCGGTCACGCCCTCGGCGTCGTTGTAGGCCGCCCACAGCCGGCCCGGCTCCTTGACCAGATCGGTGCCGAGCAGGAAGCTGCCGCCGGGAGCGAGCGCCTCCACGACGTCGGCGATGAACCGCTTGCGGGCCGGAGGTTCGAAGTTGCCGATCGTGCTCCCGAGGAACGCGATCATGCCGGTGCCACCGATCGGCACCAGCGGGATGTGGCGGTCGAAGTCACCCACGATGCCGTGCACCGCGACGCTCGGATAGTCGCGGTTGATCCCGATCGCCGCCGACCGCAGCATTTCCTCGCTGACGTCGAACGGCACGTACCGCTTCAACATGCCGGCGCGGTCCATGGCGTCGAGCAGTACTCGACTCTTCTCGCTCGTGCCGGATCCCAGTTCCACGAGCGTGTCGGCCCCGGCGGCCGCCACGATCTCCTCGGCTCGCGCGTGCAGGATCTCGCGCTCGGCTCGGAACGGGTAGTACTCGTCGAGCTTGGTGATGCGGTCGAACAGGCGGCTCCCGCGTTCGTCGTAGAACCACTTCGCGGGAATGCTGCGGGGCTCGGCCGTCAAGCCCTGGCGCACGTCGTGTTCGAGTGTCACCCGCCACCATTCTGGCTCGAGGTGGACGTCGAACGTGGTGGAGCTCATGTCGGCAGAAGGACCTTTCGGGTCAGGGATCGCAGGTGCGATTCAGACGTCCCGGGCGAGCCGTACACCGGAGAAGTGCCAGCGGGTCGCGGGAGCGAAGAAGTTTCTATAGGTGCGGCGGATGTGATCGCCGGGTGTGGCGACGCAGCCACCTCGCAAGACCCAGGTGTTGACCATGAACTTGCCGTTGTACTCACCGACCGCACCCGGTGCCGGGCGGAATCCGGGGTAGGGCGAGTACGAACTCGAGGTCCACTGCCACAGCTCGCCGAAGAACTGGCCATCTGCGCCCGCGGGTCGCGGGTGCAGTGCCGGCCGATCGTCGGCCGGGGTCTCCGCCGAACGATGCGATGCGTGCTCCCACTCGAACTCGGTCGGCAGGCGGGCGCCGGCCCACCGAGCGTAGGCGTCGGCCTCGTAGTAGCTCAGGTGACACACGGGTTCGGCAGGATCGACCGGGCGAAGGCCGCCGAGTGTGAAGACGTGCCAGGCACCGTCGATCTCGTACCAGTACTCGGGGGCGACCCAGCTGCGGTCACGGGCCGTGTGCCACCCGTCCGAGAGCCAGTGGTCCGGACGCTCGTAGCCTCCGTCGTGCATGAACTCGAGCCACTCGCCGCTCGTGACCAGCCGATTCGCCAGCTCGAACGGTTGCAGCAGCACGTCGTGGCGCGGGAACTCGTTGTCGAAGCCGAAACCGCAGCCGTCGTGGCCGATCGGCACGATCCCGCCCTCGACGCGGTCCCAGGCGAGCGGACGGGCGGCGCCGGCCCGGACCGGGGCCATGTCGGGCTCGTACGCCGGTTTCAGAGGATTCAGCGAGAACAGATGCTTGATGTCCATCAGCAACAGTTCCTGATGTTGCTGCTCGTGGTTCAGGCCCAGAACGACCAGTTCTGCCGCCTCCGGCGAAAGCGGCCGATCGAGGAACTCGACCATCGCGTCGTCGACATGACGGCGGTACTCGCCCACCTCCTCGACCCCGGGGCGGGTGATCATGCCGCGCTCGGAACGGGTGTGGCGCGGGCCGGCTGCCTCGTAGTAGGAGTTGAACAGATAGGCGAAATCGGTGTCGAACGCCCGGTACGACGGGTCGAAGCGCTGCAACAGGAACGTCTCGAAGAACCAGGTCACGTGGGCGCGGTGCCACTTCGCCGGGCTGGCGTCGGGCATCGACTGCACGACCTGGTCCTCGGGCCGTAGCGCCGCCGCCAGCTCCTCGGTGCGACTCCGCACCTGCCGAAAACGCTCGGCCAGGTCGAGTCGGATCGTGGGCGAGCCCGAAACCTGCGGAGCCGACCCCGTCGGAATGGTCACGAATTCGGAAACCCTGCGCACCGTGGCGTCATTCCCGCCTTCTGCCGTGGTTAAACCGCGGGCGTCCGCTCACCGCGCCTTCTGCCGTGGTTGCACCGGGCGCATCGCTCACCGAGACCGGGCAACGAACACCACGTGGCGGTTCGACACCGCCAACTCCGTTCCGTCGTCGGCAATCGCCCGCACCAGATAGCCGATCTCGTCACCGGTCGCGACGTCCCGGTCGGTGTGGGTGCGGACCGCTGGGCGTGTCCGGGTCACGGGCGCGGCCCCCGAACCGTTCCGGTTGCGCACGAGTTCGTAGGAAGCGATCGGCCGGTCCAGCGCCGGTTCGGTCCACGAGCACACGACCCCGGTCCCCGAATCGGAGGCACGGAGCACACAGGTCAGCTCGATCCCATCCGGCACCGGCGTGGGTGACGGTGTCGGCGTCGCCGTGGGTGACGGCGTCGCCGTGGGTGACGGCGTCGCCGTGGGTGACGGCGTCGCCGGCACGCTCCCCGAAGGTGCTGAACTCGGGGCGGGAACCGGCGTCATGGTGGGATCGCTCGAGGGAGTCGGCGCGGGGCTCGGCGAGAGGGGCGGAATCGGAGCTTCGGACACCGGCGCGGTCGGGGACGACGTCGGTGTCGCGTCAGTGGTCGGCGTACCGGGCGGCGTAGGGGTCCCCGGAGGCGTCTGGGTTTGCGTTGCACCGGGGATCGGCGTCGCCTCCGACGTCGGCGCAGGACGCGAGGTCGCGCGCGGTACAGGTGTGGGCGTCGATGGATCGGCGATCGACTCGGGTTCGGGCCCTGCGGGCTGTTCGGGCGGCGCGGCGAAGTCGGCGGGTTCGAATTCGTCCGGCACGACGGAAACCGGCACGCTCGGCTCGTCGCGGGCGAGGAGCACCACGCCGGCGACGCCGACGATCGCGACCAACACTGCGATTCCCAGCCTCGGCAACCAGGCCGCACGGGCACGCCGCGCACGCGTGGTGGTCGTGGCGTGAACAACCCGAAGCCTGGCCTCCAACCGGTCGGCGAAATCGGGATCGATGTCCGGGACGGCACGACGGCCGTGCTCGACGAGGTGTTCCCTGGGGTCGGCCATGTCAGCAGCAGCCTCCTTCCGACCGTGTGGCCTCGATCGCCCTGCGCAACGCCGCGGCGCTGCGATGGACGATCACGGCCATCGTCGCCCGGCTCACACCCATCGCTGCGGCCGCCTCCTCGTTCGTGAGATCCGCGAGATATCGCAGGCTCAACGCCCGCTGGTACCGAGGACGAAGGCGCGACATGGCATCGATGACCTCGTCCCGGTCGGCCAGGCCCTCGGGGATGCCCGCCACCGGAGTCCGCACGGACGGCTCCGACGTTCGTATGGCGTCGGCGGCGCGGCGCTGTCGGGTGTCGCGACGGTGGAATTCCACGAGTTCGTTGGCCGCGATGCGGAACAGCCATGGCCCGATGCCGGGTTCCCGCCACGTGAAACCAGCGAGACCTCGCAACGCCTTCTCGAAGGTGGCCGACGTGACGTCCTCGGCGACCTGGCGGGATCCGGATCGACGATGGCAGAACGCATGAATCCGGTCGACGTAGCGCCGGTACAGCTCGGCGAACGCGTCCGGATCATGACGCGCCGACTCGACCAGAGCGCGCTCATCGAGTCGTCGCTCGGGGCGTAGTCCCCGGTCGCTCTCCTCTGGCACCTCCTGCCGGTCGGTTTCCTTCGGCGATGCGGGCGCGGCCGTCGAACCCGCCATCGGGCCGACGCTGCCGATCACCGCGACCCCACAGCCCGGTTCAGTCTCCGGCCGGCCAGTCGACCCGGATCGGACCGCCGAGTGCGAGGACGGACCCGGCAGTATCGACGGCGGCCACGCCGCAGCACGCGAGGCGCAACGCCTCGGCCGAACCGAGGACCACGCGTACCGGGGCCGACCGACCGAGCACCCGGCCGACACGGTTCACCGCCACCACGCCGTAGACCTGAGTCGAGGGTGCCTTCACGTCGGTGTCGAAGTGGCCGAGCGGTCCATCGGCGCCGACGGAGGCCACGAGTTCCCTGCCACCCCCGTCGGTGCTCCGATACAGCCGGTAGCCCCGCGTGTCCGGGTTCACGGCCTCCGACCAACGGCACGTGATCCCTCGCTCGCCATCGACGGCATCGGGAGCACACGACAGTCGCAGGGTCTCCGGGCCTCGGCGGATCTCTCGGCCTTCGGCGACAGGGGCCAGGGGGCCCGCGGCGAGGAGCGCACACGACGCCAGCAGTGCGACGAGCGTGAAGAGTCGTGCGAAGTTCGTGGTCCACATGCCGCCGTCGTGGCGCCCGTGGAGGGGATGGCTCGGATGTGCCATGTCGTTGCGTCCTTCCCGGGCTCGCACCGATTGCGGCCCTACCTCCTGGACAACGGCTGCGGAGTTCGAGGATTACACCCAGGGCGAAAAAGTGTGTCTCCGGGGGCGGGTGGGTCGTACGGCGCATTCGACTCGGCCACGGAAGAAAATGCCGGTCAAACGCTCATGAAGCAGGGGGTGGAGCCGACGGAGGGTTTGTTCATCCACCCGGCATTCGTGCCACTCCCAGAAGGAAATAACAATGACCAAGCTTATGGTTCGTCTCCAGAACGCAATTGCCGACCGCGAAGAGCGTGGCGCAGCAATGGCCGAGTACGGCCTGCTCCTCGCCCTCGTTGCCCTGGCAGCGATCGTCGTCCTGGCCGTCTTCGGTGAGAGCATCACCTCGGTCTTCCAGGCAGCCGACGACGAGCTGAACCGCAACATCGGCGGCACCGGCGGCAGCACCACCTGATCCAACCGTTCTCCAATCGAGAACTTCTGATGATGCCCGGCCGATCGGCCGGGCATCATCGGTTTTCCACCGGCTTTCACCCACTGGACCGAACGCCCCCCTACGTTGAGCACCTTTGCTCGACAGGGCTCACGCTCGGTCACCGACTGCCGATCAAAGACCGGAACACACCCATCCGCCATGGGGGACGACCCCACCGAAGGATCAGCGATGACCCATCACCTCCACAGAATCCGGCAACGAGTCGCCAGCAACGACGATCGTGGTGCGGCCATGGCCGAGTACGGCCTGCTCCTGGCCTTCGTTGCGATGGTCGTCATCCTGGTGGCTGCGTCGCTCGGTGAGACGATTGCCGACTTCTTCGGCTTCGCGACCGACACCTTCAACGACTCGCCTGCGCTCGCCGGCGAGACCAACGGTAGCTGATCCGCCTACCCAGCAGGGGCGATTTACAGCGATCTCCGGGTCCGGGTAGTATCACCGGTGCCAAGAGCGTCGGCTCGAGGCAATCGATACCCCGACGGCGGCCCACACCACGTGGGGAGCGTCGACTCAGCAAGGACACGGAATCACATGACCGAACTCTTCGTTCGCTTCCAGAATGCCATCGCCGAACGCAACGATCGAGGCGCCGCGATGGCCGAGTACGGCCTGCTCCTGGCCCTGATCGCTCTGGCGGCGATCATCGTCCTGGCCGCCTTCGGCGACAGCATCGCCGCCGTGTTCCAAGAAGCCGACGACGAACTCAATCGCAACCTCGACGGCTCGACCGACACCGACACGGAGACCACCACCACCTGATCGGCCGTCACTCGGATCACTGACTGATGCCCGGCCGCGGTGGCCGGGCATCGTCGCGTTCGGGGGGCGGGTCCGAGCACCCGATCGCAAAGCGATTGCCCGATGTTCCGTGATACGGTACGGTTCCGCAATGCGGCACAGGCGCTGCTTCACCTGAGGAACCGGGGGATCCCATGGCCGACGCAACCTCTGACGACACCTCCGACGACGACGACGACGAACTCGTTCTCGCCGATCTCGACGACGACGAGTTGACCGCCCAGATGCACGACGACCTCTACGACGGTCTGGCCGACGAGATCGCCGAGGGCACCGAGATCCTGCTCGGTCGGGGCTGGAGTGCGGACCGGGTCCTGAACGATGCACTGGTCGAGGGCATGCGCATCGTGGGCATCGACTTCCGCGACGGCATCCTCTTCGTACCCGAGGTCCTGCTGGCGGCGAACGCCATGAAGGCCGGCATGGCGATCCTGCGGCCCCTGCTGGCCGAGACCGGCGCCGAGCCCGTGGGCAAGGTCGTGATCGGAACGGTCAAGGGCGACATCCACGACATCGGGAAGAACCTCGTCGCCATGATGATGGAGGGCGCCGGATTCGAGGTCATCGACATCGGCATCAACACCGACGTCGACGAATATCTCGCCGCGCTCGAGGAGCACCGGCCCGACATTCTCGGCATGTCGGCGCTGCTCACCACGACCATGCCGTACATGAAGGTGGTCATCGACACGTTGACCGAGAAGGGTCTCCGCGACGACTACATCGTGCTCGTCGGCGGGGCGCCGCTGAACGAGGAGTTCGGCGAGGCCATCGGCGCCGACGGCTACTGCCGCGATGCCGCGATTGCGGCCGAGATGGCCACGAGCATGGTGAGCGCCCGGCGTTCTGCCGCCTGATGCCGGCCGCGGAATCGCCGCGGCGGCGACGTCGCGACACCGTGAACGAGATCGTCACGATCTACTGGCGGGACATCCCCGCCCAGGTCAACGCCACCGTGGACGGCGCCAGGGGCTCGTGGTTGCTCGACGAGCGGTTCCAGGTCGCCATCGATCGTGCCGCCACCGTCGCCGAACTCACGAACGCCGACCAGTACGTGCGCCAGTGGCGGCGCAGTTCCGGGCCCTGCTCGGGCGACCCGGAACAGGCGGCTCGTGCGGCCGCCGAGGATCTGGAACGGCGATACGACGCCGCGCGGCTCGGCGAACTCGTCCGCAACGGCGGTCTCGAGCCCCGAGCAACCGCATCCACACGGCACGAATCCGCAAGCGGGAGGCAACCATGACCGACACCGTGATCAGCTCTGCGACCACCGAGGTCGTGATCGGCTTCGACCGCCCGTTCGTGATGATCGGCGAACGCATCAACCCCACCGGCCGCAAGCTGCTGGCCGAGGAGATGAAAGCCGGTGACTTCAGCCGGGTCGAGGCCGATGCGATCGCCCAGGTCGCGGCCGGCGCCCACATGCTGGATGTCAACGCCGGCATCCCACTGGCCGACGAACCGGCGTTGCTCGCCCAGGCGATCAAGCTCGTCCAGTCCGTGACCGACGTGCCGCTCTCGATCGACTCGTCGATCATCGAAGCGCTGGAGGCCGGCATCGAGGTCTACCAGGGCAAGCCGCTCATCAACAGCGTCACCGGCGAGGAGGAGGTACTCGAACGGGTGCTGCCGCTGGTTCGCAAGTCGGGTGCGGCAGTCGTGGCGATCAGCAACGACGAGACCGGCATCAGCGAGGATCCCGATGTGCGCTTCGAGGTCGCCAGGAAGATCGTCGAGCGCGCCGCCGACCACGGCATCCCCCGCGCCGACGTCGTCGTCGACCCGCTGGTCATGCCGATCGGCGCCATGGCCTCGGCCGGCCAGCAGGTGTTCACGCTCGTGCGGCGCTTGCGAGACGAACTGGGTGTGAACACCACCTGCGGTGCGTCCAACGTGAGCTTCGGGTTGCCGAACAAGCACAAAATCACCGGTGCGTTCCTGTCGATGGCGATCGGTGCGGGCATGACGAGTGCGATCATGAACCCCCTGCACCCCGAGGTCACGAATGCGATCATGGCGGCCGACGTGCTGACCGGGAACGACGAGAACTGCGCGGCATGGATCGCGGCGAACCGCGACCCGAACGCCGCACCCGGCCAGGGTGGTGCTCGACGCCGCGCCGGTGGGCGACGCCGGCGAGGCTGAGGTCGCTCGCGGTCCATGCAGGAGCACCGGGTCGTCTTCACCCCGTCGGGGCTGAGCGGCGCGGTCCCGCACGACACCTCCGTTCTGGACGCTGCGGCCCTGCTCGGAGTCGACCTCGACACCGTGTGCGGCGGGCGGGGGATCTGCGGTCGATGCCAGGTGCGCCCCGAGACGGGCGAGTTCGCGAAGTGGGCCTTGTCGGTCGACGAGAGCGCGCTGTCGTCGTGGGGCGTTCTCGAGGAGCACTACCGCGGGCGCCGGCCGATTCCCGACGGGCAGCGGCTCGGCTGCTCCGCGCGGATCCAAGGCGACGTCGTGATCGACGTGCCGCCCGAGAGCCAGATTCACAAGCAGGTGATCCGCAAGTCGATCGACGTCGGCGACCTGGTCCTCGATCCG
>Ga0310345_10005057_pt1 | contig 11817 bp, 1 predicted proteins | sample HC15DNA20500_MG_FD_204667 | JGI IMG/M metagenome (GOLD analysis project Ga0310345, IMG submission 204667) | Marine microbial communities from station ALOHA, North Pacific Subtropical Gyre - HC15-DNA-20-500_MG | ecosystem: Environmental > Aquatic > Marine > Oceanic | place: Pacific Ocean: North...
CCTCCAGAATGGCGCGGGCCAGCGACCACAGCGCATCCCGCGCCCCGTCGCGGGACAGGAAATATTCGCGCCGCACCTCGTTGATCAGGCGATTCTCGTTGGCCACGGTGATGCTGCCCGAAGGCGACGGAATGCCAAGCGCCCCGGCGATGTCGTCGAGAAGCTGGTCGAAGGTGATCGGCGCGCCGCTGTCCAGCGGGTTGCCCGCCGGCAGCAGCGACAGTTCCGGCGTCTCGGCGATGGCCGCCACGGTTTGCAGCAGCACCCCGGCCGAGGTTCCCGCCGCGGGCGGATTTGCGGGATCGGGGGCGGGCGGGTTCATGTTGTTGCCGCCCGACATGACGATCCAGCCCGGCGAGGTTCCCGCCGCGGCGCCGCCCGGCAGAGGCAGCATCGGCTGCACCCGCCTGACCGCATGGCGGGCCAGGTCATAGCCAAGAGCGCCCGTCACCCGGACGCCGGAGACATGCGTATCGGGTCCGGCCGGATTGCCGGGATTGCCCTCGCGCATCAGCGCGCAGCGCGTCTCGCGCGTCCAGCGGGCGCCCGACAGCACCCCGTCCCAGTCCAGCCCGGCCTGCAATTGCACATTACCGATCCCCGAGACGGTGATCCCCTCCAGCCGGCCCATCGTGGCGTGGCGCGGGCCCTCGCGCGGCTCGGTCTCGTTGCCCAGGGCGCGGACGATGTCGATGGGATTCGTCAGGCCCCCGGCCGGATTGGTGGTCCGGGTCATCCCGAAGATCGGAGCGGGGCAGACGGACTTGATCGCGGGCGGCAGCGCGGCCATGGGATCAGGCGTGCCAAAGGGGTCGGGCGGCAGCGCGGCCGGGCCTGCCGCGATATCCAGCCGGCGGTTGGCGAACAGCCGCCGGCTGCCCCGGCGCGGCGTCACCACCAGATCGAAGACCAGCACCGCCGGGCTGGGTCTGGGATCGCCCGGCGCAAGCGCCATCGGATTGCCGACCAGGATCCGTGTGGGCTGGCCCCCGGCGGCGATGGCCGTGCCGCCATCGCCGCGCAGGAAGGATGGCGCCTCGCCGATCGAATCGATCAGCTGAAAGCGTTGCGCATAGATGCGGACCGACGCCCCGTCGGGAACCAGATCGGCGGGCAGGCTGACGACGACATCCGTGCCTGCGGTCCAGGCGGCACTTGCCCCGGCCAGCGGGTTGGCATTGCCGGTGGCAAAGCCTGCCGCCGTGTCGGGCGCGGGAAAGGCTGGCCAGTGGCCGGGGCCTCCGACAGCCGGCGGCAGGCCGACCCCGTCCGCGATCAGCGGCGCCACGGCAAAGACCAGCGGACTGCCCGGCGCGCCGCCGGTGCGGGTGATGATGCGGCCGGATTCGGCCAGCAGGTCGGGACCGTCGGTCAGGTAATCCACCGTGATCGCGTCGCGCACCTGTGGTTGCAGATCGGCTGGCATCTTGCCGTCATCGGCGGGCACGCCGCTGACGGTTGCATTGCTGCGATTGCCGCGCAGGTGCCAGTCCAGATCGGTGGCGAAGGCGCGCAGGAATTGCCGGGGCAGCGTGACGCCGGCAGGCAGCGTCGGCAGCGCCAGCGGCCCCGCGCCCATCACCCCGCCCGTGGCCCAGCCCAGTCGCAGCCGCGCCGCGGCCGCCGTGCCGGTCCCGGTCAGCGTGTCGCCGGGGGCAGGCTCGATCAATCCGTTGCCGTCGGGCGTCCCGGCGGGATTGCCGCCGTTGCGCCCTTCGACGCCCGGCCCGCCGGGGATCGCGATATAGGGCTTGCCATGAAGATCGCAGATCTGAACCTGGATGCCCGAGGCAAGGCCCGCGATGCTGGCCACGCCACCCGCCCCGTTCCGCGCCGCCCCGTTCGAGGCATCCAGCGCCGGAAACGCCGTCATCAGGTCGTCGAACAGGGCAGCCACCGCGACCGGATCGACGATCAGCCCGCGATGGTCGTGAAAGCTGTAGGGCTCGGTTCGGGGCAGTGTATCGCCCGGTTCCCAGGTCTGGGGCGACCGGTCCGGGGCGGGCACCGCGCCGGTGAACACCATCGTCTCGGGGATGATGCGGTGATGCGGCTGGCCGGGCTGGCCATAGCGGCCCTGGGCCAGCGCCTCGAGCCGCTGGGCGGATTGCGGATGCAGCCGGAAGACCGCGACCGGCCCGATGATCGGTGCGCCGGACACATCGCGAAAGGCCGCGCCATTGTCGAGATATTCCAGAACCCCGAACCAGGGCGCCCGCGCCGAACCCGAGGGCGTCAGCCGCAGCCCTGCCGCGTCGAAGCCGGGATTGGCCGTACCCCAGGCAGCCGCCAGGCGCGGCGCGGTCAGGCCAAGCGCATCGAGCCCGTTATCCTGCAACGATTGTGCGGCCGCCGCCGGCGTCAATGTGAAGACGGTCACCATCGCTGCGGTCCTTTCCCGATCGCCATCATCCCCTGACCCTCTTGCTGTCGCTGGCCCCGTCCGGGCCGGTGATCCTGGCTGAAACCGCCCGCAGGGCCGATTTCGCCATGATCGAGATCCGCAGGCTGTCGCCCACCCGCTGGCGCGCGGCGGCGAAGGTTTCGTCCGGCGCCGTGACCGGGATCGAGGCAAGCGCCGCGTCATAGATCCATTTGCCGTCCGACAGCGTGAACTGTGTCCGTCCGCGGATGGTCAGGCCGCCGCCGGGCAGGGGAATTCCCCGGCCCGGCAGGCCTCCGGGCACGCCCCGACGCGGAAAGCGGGTCGGCGGGACGATCGTTGCCGGTGCCAGCTCGATCCGCAGGCGCCAGGGCTGGCCGTTGATCATGTCGTCGCGTGTATTCGCGAGGGTGAAGGTAAAGACCTTGCCGCGCCCGGCGATCGAGAAACTGTCGATCTCGGACATCTGTGGCGGCGGCAGAAGCACGCCGGGCCCGATCGCGGCGACGCGTTCGCTTGCCCGGCCCAGCGGGTCGATCAGGCGGATCGTCAGGCTGGCCGAATGGGTCACGTCGGCGCGCCGCAAAAGCAGCGAATATTGCCCCGGCGCGCTGCGCCACAGGCCGGAATCCGGCGCGGCGGGCGCGGCAGCGGCGATTTCGGCAAGGGCGATCCGCCGGCGGATGACCGGTGCGGGAAGGCCCTGTTCCAGCGCCTCGACCTCGAGGATATGGGCGCCCAGCGGCGTCTCGGCCACGGGCGCATCGGTTGCGAAGCTCGCCAGCACATCGCCCGGACCGCCGCCCGGCCAGCTCAGCGCAAGCGCCGAAAGCGGCGGCGGTCCGGCGGGCGGGATCACCACCGGCACCGCGGGCGAGGCCAGCGACCGGCCGCCCAGCACGCCCCTTTGCGGCAGGCCGTCGGCCAGGGCCACGGCGCGATACCAGACATGTTTCCACGATCCGCCCGGCGCGTCCGTCCCCGTCGCCACGTCGATCCAGCCATCGGCGGCGGGCGCGGGCGGCGTCGTGGACCAGCCCCCGCCCGAGGCCGAGATCTCGGCCACCGGCAATCCCATGCTGTCCAGCGCGCGGGCGGCGTCGGCGACGCGGGTGCGATACAGTTTCAGATGCCGTGGCCGCGCGCCCGCATCGGCCCGCGTCTCGACCCGGATGCGGGCGGCAAAGCCCGCGCCCTGTTCGATCCGGCGCACCTCGATCCGGGGCGGCGCGGGTTCGGCCACCTTGGGCGCGGCATAGACGATCATCGCGCTGGAGGTCATGGGCCAGGGCGCCTCGGTGCCGCCGGCGCTGACGGGCAGCACGATCCAGGCATGGATCGCCTGCGAGCCGCGCGGGATCGCGACGTCCAGACTGGTCGCGGTCAGAAGCGTGTCGTTGACACGGGTGAAGGCGTTGCGGTCGGGATCGGCATCGAAGGCGGCCTGCATCGCCACCAGCCGCTGGGACAGAGTGGCGTCGGGGGCGGCGCGCGGTTGCCCGGTCCGATCCAGCAGGGTGAATTCGTTCGAGGTATAGACGACGTAACCGGCGGCGCCGGGCAGGGCGGCCCAGGACAGCCGCGCGTGCCCCTGGCCCCCCGCATCGGGCAGGCTGGTCAGCGGAACGATCGGCATGATGTTGGTCAATCGTGCACGCGGATCCGAAGCATAGGCCAGTTTGGGCGGCGACCAGGCGCCGGTTCGCATGGGCGCCAGCCGTTCCTGCAATCGCGCCGACAGCGCCAGCCCGATATGGGGCGTGGCCGCGTAATCCAGCGAGAAGCCCGGCACGATCAGGCGATAGCGCCGGCTGCTGCCCTGCGCGGGGCCCGGCGCGACGGTGGCGTCGCCCTGCGAGTTCAGCGCCAGGATGCTGCCGCCCGCGACACTGGGCACGTCGCCTGCGAAGCTGATCGTCACAATCCTGGTCGCCCCGGCCAGATCGGTCTGGACCGCGCCGGGCATTCCGGCGGGCGGATCGTCGTGCCGCGTGGCCGAGGCGAAAAGCCGACCGCGGAACGCGACCGAGGCCGGGCGCCGCGCGCGCCAGTCCAGCACGATCTCGACCCGCAATTCGCCCGGGCAGACGGTGGCCGGCGGACCGGGATCGGTGGGGACCAGATTGGCATCGACGATCTGGACGGCATCCGGATCGGGCTGGCTGGAATCGAATGCGGTGACGACCCAGGGCGACCAGATACCGAAGATGTTCTGGGTGGCGATGCCATAGCGCGCGCTGACGCTGCCCGGATCGTTGGGGATCGGATAGAAGCTGTCGCTGGCGCTTTGCCGCGTGGGTTCGGGATCCTGCGGATTGCGGGCATCGCCGATCGGCAGATGGCCGGGCGCGGTCGCCCGGCGTTCCATCAGCGGATGGGCGGGCTGGCCGGGCTGCGCCAGATCGGCCCGGCCGGCGGCAAAGCTGGCCACGCGCGACAGATTGTCCAGCGGCAGCCGTTCCCAGGACAGCCGCGTCGCCGCGCTCCAGGGTCCGTCTGGCGCGGCGGGCTGGTGGTGGCCCAGGAAATCCAGGGCCAGATCGGCGGGGGCGGGTGGCGGAAGGACCAGGCGCGGTCGCGGGATCAGGGCCGCGAATTCGACCTCGCGCCCGGCCCGCATCCCCTCGCCGCGCCACAGGCCGGTGACCATGAAATCCCAGTCGCTGACGCCCTTGTCATCAAAGAACGACATCGCGCCCAGCGTGATGCCGGGAATGTCCTCGTAAAGATAGCCGGTTCCGAACCCCAGCGTGACGGCCTGCAACGGATCGGTCGAAACGGTCATCTGCAGCAATGTCAGCGGCGCGATGGTGGCGCGGCCGGGATCGCCGCTCATCTGCTGGCCCGAGGGATTTTCGGGCGGGTTGATCTGGAAATCGCGGGTGAACCCGGCCTGGTCGGCGGGGGGCAGCCGCATCGCCTCGTGCAGCATGGGCAAAAGCTGGGTGTCGGCATCCGCGATCAGATCCTTGGGCGACGGCAGCGTCCAGGCGGGCGCGATCTCGCCCGTGGGAAAGGTCTGGTGCCAGCCGAAGGGGTTGATGCCGCGCGCATATCGCTGGGCTGCGGCGTCAGGCGCCGGCACCTCGGCGCCCACCAGGCCCTGCTTGACGCCGTGGTTCTGGTCGGCGAGATCGGACCAGCCGCCTTCATCGACCGGCAGCCCGACCGTTTCGACCAGCTCCCATCCCCCGATCTTGTCGGCCGCCGATTGCGGCAGGCCCGCGAAACCCTGCACGCTGCCAGTGCCCAGGATCAGGACCGCGGTGACGTAGGCCGCCTGAAAGCGCATCACGGTCGCGCCGTTCGCGCCCAGATTATAGGGCAGGATCGCGAGGATGTTCTCGAACCCGATGCCGTCGGCGAAAAAGACCACATTGCCCGCCGCGCCCGAAGATCCGGCGCGCAGGTCCAGCGACAGCGACACCATCGGCTCGGGCATGACATGGATCTGTCCCAGCGGCGGCAGGGTCAGGCGTTCGGGTTCGATCGCGGTTTCCTCGACCTGGATGGCCTGGCGGCGCCAGACCTTGAACGGTTCGACCGGCATCCCGATACGCGGATTGACCTGCCAGCGCAGGAAGACCAGGCGCGGCGCGTCGCTGAGATCGGTGGGCGGGCGCGGAAAGCCCTTGAACAGAGCGCGCGTGGTGATCAGCGCGCCCTGCGCCTTGAATGCGGTCGGATCGAAGATGCGCGGCGGTGCCATGTCAGTCCTCTTCCTCCCATGGCGCGCGGGCCAGCGTCTCGGCCAGGATGGGATAGCGCGCATCGCTGGCCCCGGCGCCGTCCAGATAGGGCAGCGGGAAGGCGCGGCGGACCAGATCGGCCTGCAGGATCTTGCCGCGCGAGCCGGGTTTCAGGGTCATCAGCAGACGTTGCGCGCCGGGTGCGTGGATCAGCCGGTCGATGATCGCGTCGCCGCCCGGCCCCTCGGCCACATTCAGCCATTCCTGCGCGACAAGTTCCAGCCGCGTGACCGGTGTTTCGTCATCGCTCGCGATCTCTCGTGGCAGCATCCTTGTGCGGCGCAGGGGTTCGGATGCGTCGATCAGCACGGCGGCAGGGGCGGGCTGAGCGGCGGGGCCGGCCTGTTCCCAGAAGATCACGATGCGCGGGCGATCCGGGACCGGCATCGGTTCCAGCCCGGCGGCGATCATGGCGCTGTCGAGTTCCGGACCCTCGGGCTGACGGGCGGCGAATTGCACGCCGATCGCCTGCATCGCGCCCGGCGCCACGGCGCGATGTTCGGTGCGGGTGGCGGCGAATTGCAGCGCGAAGTCCTCGGTCGAGGCAAAAGCACCGGTCGAGAAGGGCTTGCGCAGCACGCGCTGGCCGGTGGTGTTCGGCGCGGCGCCGATATCGACGGCCTCGATATCGAGGACGTAATCGGTATGGGGGTCCATCGGGATCGGGATCTCCAGCATGGAATGGCGGGCGCGCGTCTCATCGACGGCGATACAGGGTCCGGCCTCTTTCAGAAGTTCGGTCAGCACTGCCTCGAAGGGCGACAGATGAGTGGCCGAGACAGGCTCCAGCGTGGCGTCGCCGATGGGCAGGGGGTGCTGCACGCCCGGCTCGTCAACCTGGCGGAACGATGCCGCCTTCAGGCGTGCCCGCAATTCCTTGCCATAGGCGGCATAAAGCTGATCCACATCGTTGGTATTGAAGACCAGCTTGATCGCCTCGTGGCCGAAGACATGCTGTTCCTTTTCGTCGGGCAGGGTGCACAGCATCCACGGATCCAGCCGCGCCGGCGCGCTTGCATCGGTGCGGAACCAGAAGGTTTCGGTCTGGTCCGTCTCGGTCTGCACCTGCCCTTCCGAATTGCGGACCTGCACGCCGGTGACGGTCGTCACCTTGTAGGTCTTGCCCGGCAGCATCAGCGCGACACTGGCCGAATCCGGTCCGAGGAAGCTTTCGACAACGCCGCGGTTGCGGGTGATCTGGGTTTCGTCCCAGTCGCTGCGGCTGAGTTCGGACATGCGGGTCAACTCGATCCCGGCGATGTAATAGGGCCGGCCAAGCTGTTCCATCGCCGTCGCGGTCTTGAGGTCGGAATAAAGAACGCCGATGCGGACCGCCTGCGTTCCGGCGGGCGGCTTCAGCGTCACCAGAACCGGCACCCGCCCCAGGATCGTGTTGGCATAGAGAACGGCGTGGAAGACATCCTCGATCCACGGGCCGGCCATGTCGATCCAGCGCGGTGGCAGCAAGGTGCCGGGCATCAGCATGTCGGACAGGAGCACGGGACGTTCGTCCAGAACGGCGCCGTCGTCGTCAAGGTAATGGATCGTCAGATTGCGACCGCGCCCGGATTCCCTGTTCAGCAGCCGTTCATTGGCCCACATCAGGATCACGCCCTCGGCGATCTCGCCTGTGGCCAGGTCGATCACGTCCGACAGGGGACCGTGCTTGTGGCCGATCAGATCCAGTTCGGCGGCGATGCTTTCGGATTTGCTGCGATCGCCGAAGACGACCGGCTGACCGGTATCCCACAGCGGCGAAGCCAGCACCCGACCGTCGCAATTCGGCCCGTCTGGATTGGATCCGCCATCCCCGTTATCCGTCAGGCTGGCGGCCAGCGAGGCGCGATGGACCGCGCTGCCCTGGGCAAGGTTCTGGACCACCTGGGACAGGGTCAGCCGCGGCACGTCCAGCCGGTCGTTGCGGCGCTTGCCGGTGCTGCCCTCGGTCGCCGCGTTCAGTCGGGCGGTCTCGGCCGCGAGCCGGTCCGGGAAGCGGCCCGGCGCCGCGCCCGTGCCGAGGCTGGTAGCCCGGCTTGCGGTTTCGGCCAGCGGCGGCACGAGGATGCGGTCGCGGCCGGCGCGGATCAGGTCCGCCAGCGGTCCGGTCAGCATCGCATCGGCAAGGCGGCGATTGCCGCCGGCGCCGGTATTTCCGTCCTGCCGGGGCAGGCAGCGGACCTTGCCGCCCTGCACGATGGCAGGGACGATGCCGCGCGCGCGGTCCAGATCGCGATCGCCGGTGCGCCAGGTCTCGCGAACCTCGAGAATGTCGTCGGCGGGCTCGGACCGCTCGGTCCCGCCCGGGTCGGGCCAGGCCACGCCCTTCAGCCGCCACCCGCTTTCCGAAGGTCCAAGCGGTTCATCGTTGAAGGTCCACAGCACGGGCGCGGCCGGCGCGGCGTCGTTGCAGATCGTGCCCCAGCGTTCGAGGATGGACTGTTCCTGGAATTCGGTGCGCTCCAGCGCCTTGGGCGCGGGGTTCGGCGTCCAGTTCAGCAGCGCCAGCTGCGCCGCCAGATTGGCGTCGGCGGGCGCGTTCTGGGTCCACCAGACCGAAGGCGCCGACCCGCCGCCGATGGCCGGGCCGCCATCGGCGGTTTCCAGCGTCACCGTCTTCAGATCGTAGCGATAGGAAAAATCGCCGCGCTTGACAAAGCCGTCGGCAGGCGCGCCGGGCGAGCCCAGAACATCTTCCCCGAAGATCGTCAGCGCGTCGTCGCGCGGCGTCGCCGACATGACCATGACCGGAATGGAATCGATCGGCACCACCGGCATCGCATCGGCCGCGGGCTGGGCGGTCGCCGCCACCGCATCACCGATCTTGGCGTCGATCTTGCGATCCGTGCCGGTGCCCATGGCCAGCGCCGGCGAACGGCCCACCAGAGAGGCCGCCGTGACCAGTCTGGGCGCCGGCGGCAGGATCTGGTTCTGCTCGCCCAGATGGAAATTGACGCAGCCCTTGAGGGTGAAGAAGAACAGGTCCAGCTCGCCGCAGACCTCGCCGTCGATGCGCGCGATCTCGGTCTTGACCTCGACGCCGCCGATCACGTCGATGCGCTGGCCGATCTGCACGGCCAGACCGGCCGAGGCCGACAGCGAGATGATGAACAGCTTCAATTCGCCGCGCAGATACAGCAGGCCGCCGACATAGAACGGCTCGAATCCCAGCACCGCGTTAAAGCCTGCGGTCACCCGCAGATAGAGGTTGATCGAGGTGTTGCCCCAGACGATCGAGACTTCCAGCCCGGTTGCCAGGGCGGTTCCCTGCACCTGCGGCAAGGCGGGCAAATTCGACCAGGTGGGTTTGTAGGACGGGATGCCGTGCCCCGACACCATCATGTAGCCGGCGCCGTCGAAGACCTCGAAGATCCGGATCCGGATCGGTCCGGGCATCGGACGGCCCTGCAGATCGCTGCCGGCGAATGTGCCCAGATAGACGTGCCAGTCGCCGCCGGACTTGAGGTTGAAGAAGGCCTCGATGGGGATCTTGATCTCGACGATGGGCTTGATCGAGAAGTCGATGGACAGCCCGATGGTCAGCGTGCCCCGCCCGAAATCCAGGTCGATCACGCACATGAAGGTGCCTTCGGCGTTCTTGTCCTTCAATTCCGGCAGCACCGCCAGAAGCTTGGCCTTGACCATCAGCATGATGCGCGGTCCGGGCAGTTCCAGCAGGAACATGCCCTTGACGTTGAAGATCACCGGCGAGCCCATCGTGCCCAGCGTGATCCCGGCGCCAAAGGCCCAGCGGCCGACCTGCGGCTTCCAGGCCTGAAGGTTCGTGGGATCGCCCTGCGCCCGGTCCTTCAGCCATGTCAGCGCCGGCGTCAGCGAGGTGATGCCGTCCTCGTCCCGCCCGTAATGCATCGCGAAAAGGCCGAGGAATCCGTAGATGCCGAAGCCCGATTGCGCCAGCGGGATCGCGACGGGCAACTCCACCTCCAGCGCGATGGCGACGCCGGTGGCGGGGCCGCCCTGGGCCGCGGGGATCTGGGCCACCGCGACCTGTGCTGCGATGCGCAGCTTGATCGGGATCAGCGAGACGTCGATGCCGCCCTTGATCTCCATCGCGCCGCCGGAATTGTTCATCTCCATATAGCCGCGGCCTTCCAGGACGCCGGGAACCTTGAGCCCGGCGGCGAAGGCTGTCAGTTCGGGCGGTCCCAGCGGGTCCAGCGGCAGGCGGACGCGGGCGCGTTCGACGGTGATCACGCCCAGATCGACGGCAAAGCCCAGGTCGATCTCGAAGTTCAGCGGGTTGGTCCGGGCGATGCGCGCGCCCAGCACCTGCAGGATCTTGCCCAGCGGATCGGGCAGGCGAATCTGGCCCGGCCCCGAGACGTCGATGGTATAGCCCTTGGACTGATCGAAGACCGGCCGCAATTCCCAGCCGGCGGTCGATCCCGGAGGCTGGCCGAATTTCAGCCCGATGGCCTTGTAGCGCACCGCCAGCGGCGTATCGCGCGGGATTTCCAGCAGCAGGAAACCGCCCAGCTTGATCCGGGCCGAAATCGCCGTTTCCACGTCGAACAGGATCACGGTTTCCCACCGGTCGCCGACGCGGCGGAACTTGCCCTCGCCGCCGAACAGCACGACACGTTCGACATTCAGAAGCGGCGTCCCGTCGATGCGGATCTCGGCCAGCGCCGAGGGCAGGGCGATCACGGCGGCCGACAGGATGATGGGCGCGACGCCGCCATCGGCGGGATTGGCGGGCGCGATTTCGGCCAGAAGCGGCGTGAAGATCGTCGTCATGCCAAGGATGTTGCGCGCGGTATTGGGGGCCTCAAGCGCCTGACCCTGCAACTGACCGGTCATCACCAGCCCGTCGCGGTCGTTGGGATCGGCCCCGATATACAGCTTGATCTCGTCGGTCTGGCTGGCCGGATCGGTCTGGTAGAGAAACAGGAAATCGGTGATCCCGTCGGCGGGATTGTTGCCCAGCCCGCGAATGTCGGGGATGGTGTTGCCGCCCGAGGTGTCCATCTGCGATTCCAGCGCGGTTTCGAAATCGACCTGGCCGGACAATTCGACGGCGACGAACTGATCCTGCACGATACGGATCTTCAGCCGTGCCTGGCGGAACCATGGCGGTGGCGGCGGATTGTCGGGCGGCACATCGCGCGCCGGCGGCACCGCGGGGGGCGGCTCGGGCGCGGCGGGGCGTCTCGCCTCGCCCTCGATCACCGGACCGGGCAGGGTCACGGAGAAATCGCGGATATTGGCCTTCCACCATTGCTCGCGCGGGCTGCCATGGGTTTTCCAGCCCGTGGTCCAGGCGCCTGCCGGCTGGGCGCTGGCGGCGACGGGCACGGGCAGGAAATTGACGGTAAAGCCCGACAGCGCCGGATCGTTGCGGATCAGCGCATCCAGACCCTGCGCGCGGCGCTGCGACAGCAGGTAATTGTACTTCGCCTTCTGATCGTCGTTCTCGTAGCTTGCCGTGCCCTCGATGGTGACGGTCTTCGGGGTGATCCGCGCCAGAACCTGCCGCCACTGGGCCAGGAACTGCCGTGCCGGCGGCTTCCAGGGCGCGGTCGCGGCCGGATCGGTCGCCTGATCGGCCGAGGTGTTCAGCGGATTGATCGAGAATGTCACCACGTCATCGACCGGCGGGTGATCAAAGCGGAAATAGCCGTCGATCGAGGTGATCGTCTGGCCGGGCAGGGCGGCGCGCACCGTCTT
>Ga0310345_10005060_pt1 | contig 11810 bp, 10 predicted proteins | sample HC15DNA20500_MG_FD_204667 | JGI IMG/M metagenome (GOLD analysis project Ga0310345, IMG submission 204667) | Marine microbial communities from station ALOHA, North Pacific Subtropical Gyre - HC15-DNA-20-500_MG | ecosystem: Environmental > Aquatic > Marine > Oceanic | place: Pacific Ocean: North...
CCTGTCGCGCAAGTACGCACCAGAATACGATCCGGCGTCGGGCATCACCCGCACACCGCTTCTGCTGTTGCAAGCGCCGCCCGCACCTGATGAACGGCGGTTTTACCTGCACATCCTGGCCGCCGTCGGCGCCCCGGCGACGGCTCTTAGCGCCCGCGCTCAAAATGTGGCTTCCCTCGAAGTCCGTGTCATCGCGCTCTTACGCGACCTTGGCCTGCGGATGATCATGATCGACGAGGTCCACAATCTCTTGGCCGGGACCCACCGCGAACAGCGCCGATTTCTCAATGTCCTGCGGTATCTCAGCAATGAACTCGAGGTGTCACTGGTCTGCCTTGGGGTCAGCGAGGCCGTCGATGCTATTCGCGGTGATATCCAGCTTGCCCGACGGCTGGACGAACATCATCTGCCAAACTGGCGCGACGATGCCGAGTTCTCGGACATGATCCAGACCCTTATTGCTGCCATGCCACTGGAAAAGAAGTCCAACCTGAAGGTCAAATCTCTCAAGCAGGTCTTGGCACTGACCGGTGGGGTGACCTCGCGCATCTTCGCTCTGGTCAAGGATCTTTCCATCGACGCCATTATCACAGGCGAGGAATGCATCACCGATGACGCAATCGCAAAATGGACGCCGGTTTGGTCGCGCCATGCGAACCCCCATCGGCGGCTCCAGAAGTCCCGGGTGTGAAGCCGCACCCGCTGCCCAAGACTGTCGCGCCGCTGCCAGACGAGTTGTTGTCAGGTTGGTTGTCTCGGCTGGCGGCGGCCAACTACTGTGATGATGCGGAACTACTGGCTCATCTCAGAATCGATACCGCGCATGGCACCGCCTTGGACTTCAACGTCGACGCGGCTGCGGCGGCGAAGATTGCCAACGCCGCACGGGTTAACCCAGATGTTGTTCGATCTTTGACCTTTCCGGCAATGACGCCACGAGAAGCCTCGCTGACGGCTCAGATGCCATTCCAGCATTGCATGCAATGCGCCAGAGAGGGTCTTTCGCTCAGGCATTGGAGGCGGGCCTGGGCATTTGACTGCCAAGTTTGCGGGACGAGACTTGTGCAGACCCTTGGCAAACTCCGTGAGGAACAAATATCTGGAAAACTGATATACCGAGCGCGCCGCGGGGCAGAGATGCTTGAGTGCGCCGCGCGCTCGCGCGGCCCCAAGCAACTTCGGCGCGCAATGCGCGCGGTCACCTTTGCCATGTCACTCAAAACCTTCCGCGGGGATCCGTCGTTCGCTGTCCAGAACCCCAGATCGGAAGTTAGGCTGTTCTGCCTCGCCGCAATCGCCGCCGCTCGATCTCATCCCTTGGCTAAGGCAGCCATCGTCAGCAAAAGCATCGACGACTATGCAAGGGTTGCTCTCTTGCGCGCCTTCGAGAAGGAGCCTCGATTGCTTGCCGCGGTTGATCACATCGCGCAAAGGTGCGCGAGAAACAGGGGCCCCATGACAGCCGTATCTCACAATTAAGGGCAAAAATTGTCGCCAAACGCGTCGCGTCTCAGATTAAAGGGCAACGCGACACCCGGAGATTTGCCCGGACCGACGGGCGCGATCTGCCTCGCCTGGCGGCGCGCGGTGGAGCGACCGGTGTCGATCAAAGCTCTAGGCCGACCCTTGCCGACCCTCGAACCGGGCTCGATTGCCGGGTGGCTTGATGCGGGGAAAGGGTTGCCGGTGACCCGGGCCGCGATGGTGTTGGAGGCGTTATTGCGCGAGGGGCCGCGCGCCGATGTGGCTGCGTTAATCCTTGCGGACGCGGCCTTGGCTCAGGCGCTTGGTTGGGAACATCTTGTGCTGCAGCTGGCTGCGGGCCAAGGAGGCGGGCGACGCGGTCGAGATGTTCCTGACCCGCGATGCCGTGGCGCCTTCGGCCTTGCCTTTGCCGGATCGCACCGCGCGGCGGCTCTGCGGCCGGCTGGTCGAACTCGGCGCTGTGCGCGAGCTGACCGGGCGCGACACCTTCCGGCTCTACGGGCTGTAGCGATGGCGAAGGATCGCTCTGACCCTGATTTGGATTGCGAGCTGCCCGACCTGCCGCCAGAGTTGCGCTGGCGGGAATGGATGCGCCGGATCGAGGCGGTGCTCTTCGCCTCTGCCTGCCCTGTGCCGCGCGAAGATTTCGCCCGGGTAGTGGGGCAGGAGGTGTCGGTCGATCAGCTGGTCGAGGACCTTGCCGCCGATCTGGAAGGGCGCGCCTTCGAGATCGCTCAAGTCGCCGGCGGCTGGATGTTCCAGACGCGGGCCGCCTACGCGCCCGCGATCCGCGCAGCGGCGGATGTCGGGGATCAATTGCTGGACCTGAGCGAATTCGACATCGCGGTGCTGGCCGCCATCACCTTTCACCAGCCGGTCACCCGCGATAGGCTGAAGGATATCCTCGGCCAAGAGATCAGCCGCGACCTGATCGGGACCGGGCCGAGGTCGCCCCGGCGCGGGGCGCCTTACATCTTCGTGACCACCGAGCAGTTCCTCGTCGCCTTCGGATTGGAGAGTCTGCACGATCTTCCCGATCGGGAGCAGTTGGAGGATGCTGGGGTTGCGGCGGAAGTATCGTAGGTCAGTTTCGGGTAGAATGTTGTCGATCTTTTCTAGCTCTAAGACACTGAGAAAAAGTTACTTTTCGCTCGTAGCCTCACATCTCGCCGATCTCCGATGCCGGGCCTAGTGCAAACTCGGTCGTTCTGTTTATCGTTTCATGGGCTTGCCGGAACAAGACATTCTCGACGCATACATCTCGGGAAAGACCTGGCATCTGTCTGCACCGGACCGCGCAAGACTGTTGGAGACCGAATGTCCGCAGATCTAGCTCCCATCAGGAATGCTAAAGGCCAAGAGGCAGAGCTTGTGAACGCGGCGTACCTCCTCCTTTTAGGGAGAGACTCTCACTTGGAAGCTCACGGCACCTTGTGCCCCCGCGGGATACAAGCCGGAGCATTCCCAACGAAGGTCACCCGAATAGCCGGGGCTATTTGCGGTCGGCGATAGAATAGATCAGGTGACTCCACCTGAAATCGTCACGGGGCTCGGCACCGGACCGGCCAAGACCGTGTAGGGCGGCGTTCTGTCGAATATCTGGATGTCGGATGCCGGCAGCGTCCCAGTATTCTCGAAGTAGATCCTATACTCGAGCACATCTCCAGCGCCCGCGCCGTTGCTGACACCCTCGGGTGTACTTTGCGTCACATTGCGAACTGTCTTGGACAGGGACAATGTGCCTTGCGGAGCCTCGACGGTGACACGATCTCGGTTCCGATCTTCTTCAGAAATACCGACGCCATCATAGGTTGTCACCGCCAGCAGGCCAAATGCGTAATAGGAGCCTTGAGACAGTGCTGCGGATGCCGATACCCGTGCGATGATACAGATTACAACGTGCGGCGCTGCAACGTTGCAGTGTATGGGGGGTAGGCTTGGCTAATGGCACATCATTGCCGCCGGGGGGCGGTTCCTGTACCGGCCGTCGTGAGGTTCTGTCGGTGGGCGGTGCGGTTGAATTTATTCACTCTGCCGCAGCAGCATCATGGCCAAGGTAACCTCACCCTTGAGCAAGGCTCCTTTCAAACGTAGGACTAGGATAGCTCAACGGGCTCCCTCATTAACCCTACGCGTGGCTTGAGAGACACAAACCCGAAAAAAGAGCCCAGCCTAGCGATTGAGGGACATGTGATATTCGAACCGGTCTGCGGGATGTTGGCTTAGGCTGACATAAATCAGCCGCCCAGCCGAGCAATATTGTCGCCGTATTTCAAGTGCGAGTTCGTTTGGAGCAGTCCGCAGGAGGCTGCAAAGTTCCTCATCGAGAATCCGTGGCCGGATCACCTGGCGGACTTCATCGACCACACTGCCGTATCTGCTGGCGATGCGGGTCGCGATGAGCTCCGAGTAGTCGCCGATATCGTGGATCACACCCGGCAGCTCGATATCGATATAATTCTCAGTAAAACAAATCGGCAGAGCTGCGGTCTTGATGTCCGAACGTAGCGTGCGGACGCGAAACCAGCGGCTGCCCGCCGGGACGCCGAGCCGTTTCGCAAGGGTCATATCAAGCGTGACTTCTTCGATGCCAAGCAACGTCCTGTGTGTCGCGGCGCCGAAATGTGCAAGTTCTTCAATCGAGGTTGTCGAGGGATTGTAGCTGCCCGGCTCGATCGACGTTACTCGCGTTCCGACGCCTTTCTGGCGCGTCACTAATCCGAGCTGCACCAACCGTCCGAGTGCTGCACGGACGGTGGAGCGGGAAAGCCCCCGGTCTTCCGCCATTTCAATTTCTGTCGGCAACAAGGATCCGAGCGGGTAGAGACCCGTTCTGATGTCGCGCACCAGTTCATCGGCAAGGACGGCATAGATTGGTTGACGAGACATTCTTGTTCCATACAGCCCGACTTGACAGAATTCCAGATATCATAGTATGTACGAACAAAGTAGTATGTCCGAACATATAAGCTCGAACGCTGCTGCGGGGGGAATGCATGACCGAGATAAAACCGGGGCAGAACGAAGCGTATAATGAAGACGCGACACGGGACGCCGAAACTTTCGACTTTGGGTCCAAAATCCGGAACCTGAGCGGATGGCAGACAGCGATGGTCGCCGCCCTCTGTGTTCTGTACTCTGTCTTTCACCTGTTGGTGCTCAATTTCTTCCAGCTTGACGCTTGGGTGTTTCGTGTCCTGCATGTCAATATCGCCGCGGTTATAGCCTTCGCGCTCTATGCCCCCTTCGGAAAAGCGGGTGACAAAGTCCCCGCGTTTGACTTCCTGCTCTCAGGTCTGGCAATCTTCGCTTCGCTTTATATCTTGTGGAATCTGGATGAGTTGATCATCCGCACGGGTGTCCTGCCGACGGCAGGGGACGTCGTGGCTGCCTTGGCCGGGATCATCGTCGTTATCGAATTCACCCGGCGCACGGCAGGGGTAGCCCTGCCGGTCCTTGCGAGTATCTTTATCGTCTACGGCTTCGTTGGGCCTTGGTTGCCGGGCGTGCTTTATCACAGGGGCTTTGGGGTCGATGAGTTCTCGACCTTCGTCTATTCGATGGAGGGCGTGTTTGGGATCGCCACTGCCGCGGCGGCGAAGTACATCGTGCTCTTTGTGTTGTTTGCGGCATTTCTCCAAGTTTCGAAAGTCGGCGATTTTTTTATGAACCTGGCCTTCGCCTGTTTCGGGCGGATGCGCGGGGGACCCGCGAAGGTATCGCTGTTCGGCTCCATTCTGTTCGGGATGATCTCGGGCAGCGGTGTGGCGAACGTGGTCGCGTCGGGTACCTTTACCATCCCGGTGATGAAGCGTGTCGGCTACAAGCCCACCAGTGCAGGTGGGATCGAAGCGGCGGCGTCGACAGGAGGGCAACTGACCCCACCGATCATGGGAGCGGGTGCGTTCATCATGGCGGAAATCACAGGCATCCCCTACACTGAGATCATCGTTGCGGCACTGATACCCTGCGTGTTGTATTACTTCGCAGTCTATATCCAGATCGATCTCGAAGCGCGCAAGGAAGGTATTGAAGGTCTCCCCAGCTCGGAACTGCCCGATCTGAAGCCAATGGCCAAGGACGGCTTTATGCTGGCTCCGCTCGCCTTGTTGATCATCTTTCTATTTGCCGGATTCTCTATCATCTCTGCCGGTTCATGGGGCATTGCCATCGCGGTTCTCGTCATGCTGCAGCAACGGATGGGTCTTGATAGTCGGCTGTTGGCTGTGCCGGTCGCGACGGTCCTGGTGACTGTCTTGGCGGTGCCTTATCTTTCCGCAAATACACATGGCATCATTGCGATGGGCACTGGCTCAGCGACGCTTGCCGTTGCAGCCCTTGCTGCCCGGACCGATGGAATGTCTGCGGCGATCCGAGGCACTGTGCAGGATATCCTCGAAGCGTTGAGCATCGGGGCGCGTCAGTGTCTTCAACTAGCAGCCGTTTGCGCCTGCGCAGGGATTGTCGTTGGTGTGATCGGGCTGACCGGTCTTGGCGGAAGGTTTTCGGCCATGCTTCTCGGGGTCGCAGGGCAAAGCGAGTTCCTGGCGCTGGTGTTTGCCATGGTCATCGCGCTGATCCTAGGAATGGGCATGCCGACAACTGCTGCTTATGCCATCGCAGCATCGGTGGTTGCTCCATCCTTGCAACGGATCGGGCTGGATGTCCTGCCGGTGCACCTATTCATCTTCTACTATGCAGTCATCTCGACGATCACGCCACCAATCGCGCTCTCGGCCTTTGCGGGCGCCGCGCTGGCGGGCGGTGATCCCTGGAAAACGTCGTTCAAGGCCGTGAAGTATGGTCTGGCGGCATTCATCGTTCCCTTTCTCTTCATCCACAACCAAGGGGTGCTGATGAACGGGTCCGTATGGGAAATCGTTCGGACGACAGCCACCGCCTTGCTTGGCGTGTGGGCGCTTGCCACCGCCAGCGGCGGCTGGTTCGCCGGAACGCTTAGCGGCTTCTGGCGGATCGGATTTGGTGTGACCGCCCTGCTTCTGATTGCCGGGGATATCTACACCGACCTCGCGGGCGTCGCCGTCGGCGCGGCGCTCATCGCCCTCAGGCTCGCTCGTACGGGCGGGACGGGGCGCGGAACTAAGACTGTTTGATTTTCAAAGGGAGGACTATCCATGAAACGCAGAAATCTTATCGGCCTGTCGCTAGTCGCGGTACTGGCCGGAACCACCGCCTTTGCGCAGGACGCGGACCGCAGCAATTGGCCCGGCAACATTGTGGTTGCCACCGCTTCGCCCGGAGGCACTTATGCGATCTACGGCCAAGGCGTGGCCAGCGTGATCTCCAGCGCGCTGGGTGTTCCTGCCTCGACGCAGCAGACTCAGGGACCGCTTCAGAACCTCGTGCTGGTCAACAAGCAGCGCGTCGACGTCGGTCTCACGACCCTGGGCCCGGCCTTTGAGGCGATTCAGGGCGAAATGGACATGGATCTCGGCACAAAATACGATGGCGTTCGCGCACTTTTCCCGATGTATGTGACCCCCTTTCAGGCCGCTGCGCTTGCGAGGTCAGGGATCGTCAAGGTGTCCGACTTCGACGGCAAGACCATCGGCACAGGCCCCAAGGGAGGCACCGGCGGCACATATTGGGAGCGTTGGTTCGAAGCGCTTGGATTGAATGTCAACGTTCAGAACGGTCCGATCGGCGACCAGACGTCACAATTGGCCGATGGCCGCCTAGATGCGGTGGCGACCGCCGCAGGCTTGCCGATGTCCGCCTTCTCGGAGCTCGAGGCGCTGCAGCCCTCCGTGATCTTCGGTCTGAACGACGATGAAATCGCAAAGCTCCAGGAAAGCGTGCCCTATGCACAAATCATGGAAATTCCTGCAGCCACATACTCTTCGCTTGATGAGCCAGTGAAAACGTTCGGAATGTGGAACATCGCCTTCGCGTCAAAGGACATGCCTGAGAGCCTGGCATACGAGATCACCAAGGCGATCTTCGAGAACCACGACGCGCTTCTAGCGACACATGGCTCGGCAAAGGAAACCTTGCTTGAGAACGTCGCGATGAACACGGTCATGCCCTACCATCCGGGCGCGATCAGATATTTCGAGGAAAATGGCATCGAGGTTCCTTATGCCGTGAGACCGGCGGAGTAGGACATAAATGACCGAAGGATCTGCACCCGTGACAAGCTACTTGCCAAAAACCGTGACAGCGCTCGACTCTCCCATATGGGGCCGCAGTTTCAGCGACGACGAAATGCGCGCGATCTTCTGTTCGGAACGCTACCTGGCCGCCTGTACCGAGGTAGAGGTGGCATTGGCGCGGGCGCAGGCCGGTCTAGGGTTGATCCCCGCGGAGGCGGCCGACGGAATTGCGGCCGCTTCCCTCCAGCCTCTCGATCACGACCGGCTGGCGCGTGAAACCGAAATCGTCGGATACCCGATACTGCCCATTGTCGAGCAGCTTTCAGCGACGGCGGGAGAGGCTGGTAAGTATTTGCACTGGGGGGCGACAACCCAGGATATCATGGACACGGCTACGGTTCTGCAGATCCGGGATGGTTTGGAGCTTGTCGCTCGGCGGGTCGAGGGGGTGCGTAGCGCGCTTGCAGGGCTGGCACGGACTCATCGCGACACGCCGATGGCAGGCCGGACCCACATGCAGCACGCCCTGCCTGTGACCTTCGGATATAAGGCCGCAACTTGGCTGTCTGGGTTCGATCGCCACGCAGAGCGGCTGGAACAGCTTTCGCCGCGGGTGCTCAATGTCCAATTCTCAGGGGCATCGGGCACCCTTGCATCACTGTCTGGGCGGGGGCTGGAAACCCAATCCGCCCTTGCCGCCGAGCTCGGTCTAGGTGTCCCATCGATCACTTGGCACTCGATCCGCGACGGCATTGCAGAAACCGTCCAGACTTTGGCGCTGATCGGTGGCAGTCTTGCCAAGATCGCGGGCGATGTCGCGATCATGATGACTACTGAGCTAAGCGAGGTGGCAGAGCCTTTCGTCCGTCATCGTGGCGCATCCTCCACAATGCCGCAGAAAGCCAATCCCATTTCCTGCGAATTGATCCTCGCGGGGGCCCGCCTGATGCGGAACCACGCGTCGGCGATGCTTGACGCTATGATCCATGACCATGAACGCGCCACCGGTCCTTGGCATCTGGAGTTCTCTGCAGTCCCGGAAGGCTTCGCCACGATTTCAGGGATGTTGGCCCAGGCTGAATTTATGCTCGAGGGTCTGCGGGTTTATCCCGAAAATATGGGGCGTAACCTTGACCATTCCCGGGGGCTGATCGTGGCCGAAGCGGTGATGATGGCTTTGGCCCCCCACACGGGACGCAAGGAAGCGCACGACATCGTCTATGCCGGTTGTCGCCGTGCGGTAGAAGGCAGCATTTCGTTGTATGACGCGTTGAAGGATGAAGTGGTGCTAACGAGCCATCTCGAGGGCGAGGTGCTGAAGTCGCTGACAGAACCCCGCAACTATCTTGGCGAGGCGCCAGAAATGGTCGACCGGGTGCTTGCGGGACGATGATTTGCTCCGAAAGAATGAGAAACGAGGCAGATTCGGTGGGTGTCATGGCAATTCCCGCCGACCGCTACTGGGGCGCGCAGACACAGCGTGCGCTTGCCGTCTTTACGATTGAGGGCCCGCAGATGCCGGTCGGAGTGATCCGCGCCTTCGCGCTTCAGAAGGGCGCAGCGGCGGAGGCCAACCTTGCGCTCGGCATGCTCCCCGACGAGATCGCGACGTTGATCGGCCGCGCGGCCGAAGAAATGCGCGAGGGCCGGTTCGACAATCATTTCCCGCTGCCGATCTGGCAAACCGGCAGCGGGACCCAGACCAACATGAACGCTAACGAGGTTCTGGCCAACCGCGCGAACGAAATGGCAGGGCAGGGGCTTGGCACCCGCACGCCAGTCCATCCGAACGACCATGTCAATCGTAGCCAATCATCCAACGACAGTTTTCCGACGGTCATGCAGATCGCTGCGGTCGAGGCGATAACAGGTCGTCTGCTGCCCGCCCTGTCGCGTTTTCAACAGACGCTCGAGGAGAAGGCGCAGTCCTACCACGATCTCGTTCGTCTGGGACGCACACATCTGAATGATGCGGTGCCGGTCACGCTGGGACAAAACTTCGCATCCTACGGTCTTCAGATCGCACGGGCAAAGCTACGGGTCAGCGCCACCTTGCCAGACCTTCACAGGCTCCCGCAGGGGGGAACGGCGGCCGGTTCCGGCCTGAATGCGCCGCATCGTTTTGCGCAGGAGTTCTGCAATGTCCTGTCTCGTCGTTCGGGCGCTGATTTCACGCCGTCTTCTGTCGCGGGAGAGGGGATGGCTGCGCACGACGCGGTTGTTGCGGCCTCCGCGGCCTGCGAGGGGGTGGCGGTCTCGCTGATCCATATCTTGAACGATATACGCTTGCTGGCGTCCGGCCCCCGCGCGGGTCTGGGAGAGCTGGAGCTTCCCGACGATGGTCTGTCGTCTTCGATAATGCCGGGCAAGCGCAATGCGACCCTCGCCGAAGCGCTTCTTCAAGTCTGCCACCGCGCGCTCGGTAATCATACGACGGTGGTTGCGGCAGGTGCCTCAGGTCTGTTCGAGTTGAACGTCGCCAAGCCCGTCCTGATCCACGCATTGTTGGAAAGTGTGTCGGCACTTGCGGATGGACTGGATGCCTTCCGATCCGGTTGTCTGATTGGGTTGAAACCGAACCGTGCTCGCATGGCGCGCAACGTCGAGATGTCGCTCATGGTTGCAACTGCACTGACGCCAAGACTGGGCTATGATGCGGTCGCACGATTGACCCGCAAAGCGGAAGCGAGCGAGACTTCGCTGCGCGAAACATGCTTGGCCGTTGGTTTGTTAAGCGCAGATGAATACGATCGGCTGATCGACCCGGTCCTTATGGCTAAAGGCGGCTTAATGGGTCATCCAAAATGAAAATCGTTAGTATTCGCCAAGCAGATCTTCCTATCAGCTCCCCGGGCAAGAACGCCGTTGTGGATTTCGCCGGGCTCAGGACAAGCGCTGTCGCCATCGTGACCGATCAGATGCGAAACGGCAAGACGCTGGTAGGGTACGGGTTCGGATCCATCGGGCGGTGGGCGGAGGGGGGAGTCCTGACCGACCGACTCATACCTCGATTGATGGCTGAGCCGCCCGATGCTCTGTTGGACGATGCTGGAATTTTAGATCCAATTCACTGCGCCGCCGTCGCGATGCGTAATGAAAAACCGGGTGGGCACGGAGGCAGGGCGGTCGCCATGGGCGCGCTAGATATGGCAATGTGGGATCTTGTGGCGAAAGCCGAAGAACGCCCGCTTTACCGTGTTCTGGCTGATCGGTTTCGCGCGGGCGCGGCAGACACCGACATCGCGGTCTATGCCGCGGGTGGCTACTATGGTTCAGGTGGAATGGTTGGTTTAGAGGATGAAATCCGGTCGTATCTGGATAGGGGCTACCGCGAAGTCAAAATCAAGGTCGGCGCCGCTCCTTTATCGGAGGACATCTCCCGCATTGAGGCCGCTCTCGCGTTACTTGGACATGATGGCAGCCGCTTAGCGGTTGATGCGAATGGTCGCTTTACCCTCGATGAGGCTTTGGCATTCGGCCGCGCCATCGCGCCGTACAGTCTGCGGTGGTACGAAGAAGCAGGCGATCCCCTAGATTTTCGCCTTCAAGCTGTGCTGGCCGAAAGCTACGAAGCGCCCCTCGCGACTGGCGAGAATCTCTTTTCCCATCAGGATGCCCGCAACCTTTTCCGATATGCAGGCATGCGACCGGATCGAGACATTGTTCAGTTCGACGCTGGGCTTTCCTATGGACTCTCGGACTATATGAAGACACTCGCGTTGATGGATCAGATGGGCTGGTCTCGCAGACGTCTGCATCCGCACGGAGGGCACCAGATGTCCCTGCATATCGCTGCGGGACTGGGGCTGGGCGGCAACGAAAGCTATCCCGGCGTATTTCAGCCGCTCGGAGGATTTGCAGATGATCAGAAGGTCTCAGACGGGCGCGTCTGTCTTCCCGACGTTCCGGGGATCGGACTCGAATTGAAGTCAGAATTGTGGAAATGGTTGCAAGATAATTTGTCATGAAGTTCATGATTTGCTCCTGGCCAATAGCCGAAACATGTCTGTAGCGATTAGGCTCCGGATCGGCGGGATGTCGAAGGCATCGCGCGCCTACTTCACCTCGGTTGGTTCCGGCCGGTTCATTGTAAATCCTTCTCTGCGCAAGAGGTCCGTGCCGTGCTCGGGGCCCGAAAGGCCATACAGCAGGGGATGATTGCCTTGGAAATGTCCATGCGTGGGCTGTTGCGGAACTTCGGGTTGAAAGTTG
>Ga0310345_10005061_pt1 | contig 11808 bp, 15 predicted proteins | sample HC15DNA20500_MG_FD_204667 | JGI IMG/M metagenome (GOLD analysis project Ga0310345, IMG submission 204667) | Marine microbial communities from station ALOHA, North Pacific Subtropical Gyre - HC15-DNA-20-500_MG | ecosystem: Environmental > Aquatic > Marine > Oceanic | place: Pacific Ocean: North...
TCACATTAGAGGAATGAATTAAAACATCAAATTTTCCACCTTTTAATTTTTCTTTTTTTATCCCTTCTACTGCAATACTATTTTTATCAATTATAATTTTAGTTACTTTACCCTCAATTCCTTTGTATTCTCCACGAACCACTTTCACTGTATCTCCAGTTATAATGCGTACACTTCTATGAGTATATTTTTTACGAAGTTGTTTTGATATATTAGTACCAACGCGTTTACTTCTCGCCTGTTGAACTGCTTGGTACATTTGTTGGTTTCTCATCTTTGTTGCTTTCAAATTATATCACCATTGATGCTATGTTTGCGATTCGCGGCCATTTTTCAGCAGCCTCTATAGATACAGGTCCTTTAATGTCAGTTCCCTTAACCTCACCTTCTGGTGTGATTAACACTGCCGCATTGTCCTCAAATGATACTCTTGTACCATTTAATCGTCTAACCGCATATTTTTGTCTAATAATTACAGCTCCATGGACCTGTTTTCGTAATTCTGCAGGTCCTTTTTTAACAACTACATTACAAAAATCACCTACAGCGCCAGCGGGCAATCTTGATACTCTTGTTTTGTATTTATGAACATTTACAACTTCTAATATTTTAGCACCTGTATTATCTGCACATACAATTCTAGCACCAACTGGAATAACTCTTGTTACATATGGCCTAAATTCCACCACACCTTTCGAAGCTTTACCCCGTCCTCTACCTTGTGACATTATGGATTAACCTCTATGATTACAAATGAAACTGATTTTGAAATAGGTCTACATTCAGCGGCAATAACATGATCGCCCTCTTTCACGTCTAAATTAGATGGAACATGTGCATGAATCCTGTTTTTACTTCTTCCATATCGCTTAAATTTACTAAAATTGATGAATGATTTTTTTTCTATTGTTACAGTGTGTTTTGCTTTTGCATTAACAATTATTCCTTCAAATAATTTACCACGTATAGATAATGACCCATTAAAAGGATTATTTTTTTCACCACTTAATGGAGGTTTTGTTGATTTTTTTACTGAGATACCTATATTTTTAGTCAATTACATCACACCCTGTTTACAGTTTACTCTAATCATTTTTTTCCAACTCATTTAATCTTGTCAAAATTCTAGCAATATTTATTCTTGTTGGCTTAAGATTTCCACTTTCTTTTCGTAATGTTCCTTTTGCTGATTCTATACGAAGTTTTTTAAGATCAGTACGTAATTGTATCAACCTATCTTGTAGATCTTTTTCATTTAATTCTTTAATTGTTTTATTTTTTAAGTGAGCCATTATTTTAATTCCTCCTCTTCCTCTTCAAGTGATTCTATTTTCTTTATTTTTTCTTCATCGATTTTTATTTGTTCTGTTTCACTAGCAACTTTATTATCAGATTTTTCATCGATTTTTATTTGTTCTGTTTCACTAGCAACTTTATTATCAGATTTTTCATCGATTTTTATTTGTTCTGTTTCACTAGCAGATTCACTTTCACTGTCTTCTTTTGACTGTTCATTTTTTATTGGCTTGGATAATGCTGAATTATCTTCCATTTGAAATTCAGGAATTATTTTTTCTTTTTGTGCAATTCTAATTCTAATACCAATTAACCCCATAGGTGTCTGTACATGTGCAATATCTTCTTCTACTATAGTTTCAGCATGATGCCCAGATCTTGGAAGAATTCCAGCTGTATGTTTCTCAAAAGCTGAACGATCTCCACGTAATTTACCAGAAACCGTTATTTGTACGCCCATTGCACCACCATCCATTATTTGTTGTAATGTCCACATTGTTGCTCTTCTAAATGCTGTTCCACGTTCTATATGAGAGCCCATTCTATTACACATTACAGATGGCGATAATTCTGGCTTTGCAATTTCTTCAACTGCAACCTGAGGATTTTTTAATCCATAATCTGTTTCAAGTTTTTGAGTTAATGCCTTTATGCCAAACCCTTTTTTTCCTATAACAATACCCGGTCTTGTAACATATAATGTAACTCTGGTGCCTGTTGGTGTTTTTGTTATTTCAAACTTTGCAAATCCTGCATCTTTAATTTCTTTTCGCAAGAATTCATTTAGAAGCATCGCATTGTAATTATCTCTGATTACATTTTTTACTTGAGTCATTTATTATACCTCTTGTGCTACCAATTCTACATGAGTGAAATTATCATTTTTTGCTGTTGCTCTTCCCATAGCTCGTGGAATAAATCGTTTAAGTAATCTTCCTTTATGCACTGTTGCATTAATTATTCTTAGTCTATCAAGATCTATTCCTTTGTATTCTGCATTTGATTCTAAATTATCTATTAGTTTCAAAATTTCTTTTGCAGCTTTTTGTGGGTATCTACCAGACATTACACCAGGATCTGATCTGTGACCAACTTGATTTTTGTATCTTCTAAATGGAATACTTCTCTTTAATTCAGTTACACTAAGTAAATAATCTCTAGCTTTTTCAAGAGATAGGCCTTTTATGGAAACAGCTATCTCTCTTGCATGTTTATGTGAAATTGTTTTCTCTCTTATTGCAGCACGTACATGTTTTGTTGAATCAAAATTTTGAAATGCATAATTAAATCCGCCCATAATCATCACTTTAATGGAACATACAGACTAGATCTTGATGCCCCAACACCTGGAGCACCATGATTAACACGTTTATTTGTAATTACATATTCACCAAGATAATGACCAACCATTTGTATAGTAATATTGATAGGAACAAATTCTTTTCCTGAAAAAATATGAATTGTTGTTCCAATCATATACGGTAGTATAATTACATCACGAAGATGTGTTTTAATAGGATTTTTACTTTTTTTGTTTTTTATTTCTTCTATTAATTTTCTTTTATCATCAGTAATACCTCTAGTGAGAGAACGTCTAGCTCTAGCAGTAAAATGTTTGAACAATTTCTCATTTGATACAGTATCTAATTCCTCTTTTGTTAATCCATGATATGTAAATTCTTTTACCAAGCTACAACACCCCTAATTTAGATGCCAAGTCTCTTGCATGATCAACAGTTTCAAATTCAGCAAAGGCTTTTTTACCATAAACTGTTCTTGCGGTGTTAACATTTGTTACATTTTCATTATAAAGAATTTTTATAGCTTCCTTTATTTCTGGTTTTTTTGCAGTTTTTTCTACTATAAAACAAATTTTTTTCTGTGATTCTACTAATTCAAATGTCTTTTCTGTAATAAATGGATTTAGAATTATTTTCATTGCTTGTTCAATTTTCATTTTACTGTCACCATTAAATCTAAATGAGATGATTTTATTTTTGCAATATCATCTAATGCACTTTTTGAATAAACTGTTAATCTTATAGGGTGAGCACCTGGTGCTAAGTCTAAAACGCTTAATTCTTTAACCATTTTAACATCAATTCCAGGAATAGCATTACATGCTTTTGCTAGTTTTTCTGATTTTGATACCACAAACAGAATACTTTTACCAATTTTTTTACCTCTACCTCTCAAGGCAGATTTTCCTGTACGTGCTTTTCGTGATTTTAATCTGTTAACATCTTCCATCAAATTTAATGAATTTAATATTTTAACAAAATCTTTTGTGTGTTCAACTGCTTCAATTTCATCTGATACAATGATTGGGAAATCTTCTATACTTCCTATTTTATGCCCTCTTGATATAATAATTTCCTTTGATTTAGTAGCAGATATAGCTGAGCATAAAGCCAGTTTGTTTTCTTTTTTATTTAATTTTTTATTAATAACCTTTCTCACATTAGGTGGATGTGCTTGTCTACCACCCCTTACAGAGGCTACACCACCAGCCTCACCTTGACGTCCTCCACCACCTCCACGCATTTTTGCAATTCTTGATGTACCTCTACCTGTTGGTGGGTCGTTTGATCTTGCAACAACATCCATTCCTGCGGTTGGGTGTCTCCCCTGTGGTTGAAATTTATGTGATTGTAGGTTTGTGAATGATTTATGAATCAAATCTTTTCTAAATTCAGTAGAAAACACTAACGGTAATTCTATTTGCCCATTTTTTGTGCCAGTTGTTGTAAGAAGTGGAACTTTCATTAAACAATAACCTCTAGTATGTTTGGTTTAACTACTTTAGTTGGTGCATTTCTAACTTGCGCTCTCATTTTTATTAGTCGCTTATATGTTCCAGGTACAGAACCACGTAATATCACAAAATCACCATTTACATTTCCAAAATGCTTGAATCCCCCTTCTGGATTTATTTTATATTCTAAATCTTTAGTATTGTCAATAACCATAATTCTCTTATCGTATTCTGTTCTTTGGTGAAGACCACGTTGACCAGCTCTCGGTACAGTATACATAACATATTGTGGTGATATTGGACCAAGTGAGCCTACTTCTCTTACACTTTTTCTTGATTTGTGTTGTTTTCTCTTTACTCCCCATCTAGTAATCGGACCTTCCCATCCTTTGCCTTTAGTAATTGCAGCTGTATCTACTTCAGCACCACTGTCAAATACTTGATCAATTTTTACTTCTTTCCCTAAAAGTTCATTTACAAAATCAAATTGTTTTTTAATACTACCACCTTTAACTGCAACCTCAAAAACATATGGTTTTTTTTGTTCTATACCTGCATTTTTTGGTGTTACAGCAACAATGGCAAAAATTTCTTTTATATTTTTTAATGATTTTGTTGAATTTTCAGATGCAGTTTTTTTAGTTTTTAATTTAAATAATCTAGAAATATGTTTGGGTAGTTCATCAGCATAAAAATCAAAATCTGCCTGTAATCCAAAACTATTTTTTGAATATCCTCTTACACCAATAATAAGAACTGGTGGTGTCACAATTACAGTTCCAAGACTGACTAATTGTTTTCCATGATTTGGTGTTTTTTCTCTATCATCAATACTAACTATTTGGACACAGCCCGCTTTAAATCCGGCATGTCCTAATAATTTAGGTTCAGCAGAGTCGTTTTCAGGCCATGTTCTAATCCTGGCTTCCATACTTTTAGCTCTACCTCTTGGAAAATATGCAAGGCTGCCTCTACGTGGTTGACTATGTCTTCTATGACCCATGATAAACGGAAAAAGTCGTTAACCCCATTATATACCTATTAAAATTTTATAAATTTCTACATTGTAAAAATTCTTTCATGGAAGTAAAACATCATTGATCGTTGAGTAGATTGAAAAACTCCCAATAATAATTCCTATAAATCCTACAATTATTGCAAGTAATAAAAAATTTTTCTTCATGGAATTATTTTATAATTTTTGGTATTAAGTATGGTTAGTATTGAAAAAGTTCAATACTGTCAATGTCCCTAATATCGCTTCTTCTAATCTTACAGTTTCTGTTGCTTGGTTTGGGAAGAAATTAAAAATCTTAGTGTTTTGAAATTTTTTGATATCACTTCCTAGTATTTCATGAACTCCCTTTTCAGTTGATCCAAACACAATAAGTGTATCCATATCAAACAGGCCATGTTTTTCGGTATATGATTTTGTAAGGATTTTTCCTTTTCTTGATGTAAGTATAATATTACCATTCCATGATGTTAAAAGCGTAGATAAGTTAGAACCCTCTTTGACCTTATAACCCCAATATTCAGTGACTTCTTCTTTAGGAATTATCTTAACTGAAAATTTTGGGTGTGTTGTTTTAATTTGTGCCGCAATCCTTGTACCATATTTTTCTTTTCCAAAAAATGGAATAAGTTGGTTAATTCCAATATCTACAAATTTTTTTCCTTTATAGTTTATTATTATTGCATCACGCATATCACCAACTTGAATTTTTTTTGGGTCTGAATTTTTTAAATGATTTTGAATTTTTAATGGGTATAACACACCAGCATATTTTAGAATATTCATCTTTGGGAAAAGTTGTTTTCGAAAATATTGTGGTGTTTCTAGATATTTTAATAATGTTGATAGAAGTATAGAATCGCTTCCATTATAATTTTTTTCTTTGTAAATAAAAATTTCTTTAACTTTAAAAATTGCACATGCTCTAGCGATAACAGATATCTTTCTAGTTTTATTCACTTGAGTAGTTTCATCTTTTAATGATGAATCAGGTATAGCAATTGATATTGTCAATACAGAATAAAGTTTTTGTAATTATTAAACCCTATTGATTATTTTTTCTTTGGCAAAAATTTTTCTGCTGCAATTTTTACCAGGTCTACTATTTCTTTTTCAGATAAAATCTCAAATTGTTTAGTATCAGCTCTTACTTGAGAAATTTTTATGTGTTCAGTACCATCAGGTGCATCATCAGACATGTTGATTGCAGCTGTAACCATTTCACGTGCATTATCAAGTGTTATATCAGATTTGTAATGTTTCTCTAAAAATTCATTAACCTTTTCAGAATTTGCTCCAATTGCAATTGCATTATAAGAAACATACGTACCACTAGGATCAGTTAAAAATAGTGATACTCCGTTTTCATCTACACCACCAATAAGCAATGCAACACCAGTAGGTCGTGCCCCAGCATATTGCGTGTATTGTTGACATTGATCAGCAATATGCTTTACAACAGTTTCAACACCAACAGGTTCATCATAAATTATCTTACTACTTTGTGAGAAAAATCTTGCATCCTCTACTTGACTTCGTGCATCTGGAATATAACCAGCGGCTCCTACGCCAATATGATGATCCACCTGAAATAATTTTTGTGGTGCCTCAGAAATTTGTAAACGTCTTGGTTTTTCCTCTGAAGCGATAACAACACCTTGATTTGTTTTAATACCAACCACTAATGTCCCTCTTTTGACAGTTTCAATTGCATATTCAACTTGATATAACCTACCATCTGGAGAAAAAACAGTTATCGCTCTATCATATCCTTGTTGTGATGGCATCAATTTAATGACAATGCTTAGAAAGTTTAATTTAAGTTTAGTTATATTACAAATTTTTCTATGAGGATAATACAAAAATTGGTTGTCATTTCTCTCGGAGTTTTCATATCTATATTCTTCATTCCTACAGTTTACAATATTTTATGTAATGGAAGAATAGATCTGCCTTGTTGATTTATACTCGTAATTTTCTTAAAGTTGTAAAACTTAATTTAATTTATTTTTATTAATATCATAAATTATGAATTAGTGTGAAAAAATACAAGGAAATTAACATAAAAATTTCTGAACTGGTTACCGATCTTCAAATTAAAAAACTAAAAAATTATTTTAAGGAAATGCCTATTGATGAAGCTTTATCAGGTCTAAAATTTGCAAAAAACCGTTGGGTTGCTAAAGATGCAGGCATATTAAAGGTAGGCAGGAAGAGTATATTAAAAAAAGAAGTTCATTCTGTAACATCTGAGCAGGCTCTATGGAGATTAAAGAATTGGAAGATGATGATTTCTAATTATCGTCGAAGAGGTTACAGCTATCCTACTATTTCTAGAATCAAAAAACATCTAATTTTAATTTCTAAGAATAATTCTAAATTATAAACTCTTCAGCTTTCTTTTTTCTAAACTTTTTTTCACTTAAAATACTATTAATTGCATTTGATGATGGTGGTGCTGGAATGTTAGTTTTTGTTTCGCCTTCAAGAACTGCGTGTACTTCTTCTAGTATTGCTTTTGCATCTGGATTATCTTGGTTAGTTTCAAATACAGAATCTGTTTTTAATGATGAATCAGATATCATACCATCGAACAAATTTGATAAATCATTCATTGTGGTATTCATCTCTGGTAAAAAGCCAGAAATTGATGGAGCTAATCCTTTAATTAATGACATACATGGGCTCAATGTCACTACTACATCTCCTAGCTCAGAAACAGTGTTTAATCTAAGCTGTATTTGTTCCATTGCCAATTTCGATTCTCCAACAATATTTCTTACTTTTCTAATTTGTGTTACCTCTAATGCATATGCTTTTGCACGTGATTCATCTCCTGTTTTTTGTGCATATACAACTTTTTGAAAAATACGATCATGGTTTTGTTGTAATTTTTTGTGTGTTTCATCAAGTCTAGTAATTTGAAGCTGTAATTTTTTCTGTGCAAATGTTATTCTATTTTTTAATGATGTTTCTGGTTTTACTTTATCAAGAACTTTTTGTGATAAATTTATACTACTTTTGATGTTGTTCCAATTCTTAATTAAATAGCCCATTTTACAAAATTAATTCAAAAAATCTGCATTTTGTAACTTAACTAAAAAAAAATGATCTAAATGGATCAACTTTTTTTATGTATGGTTAAGTTTGTGAGTAATTATTGTATTTTATTCTTAAATAACATTTCAATTTAAAATGGCTTCAGTTACTTTTTATTTAATACATTTTACGTTTTATCATGAATAAGCGCTTTGTTATAGTTGGTATAGCATTAACAACTATCATATCAATTGCTTTTTTTATCGGGTCTCCAATGTTTGGCGGTTTTGACTTAATTCGATAATTATTATAATACAAACTTCTTTTTTGCAGATTCAAATATGTCTAATGCTTTTGTAATATGATTTTTTGTTAACATAGAAGTAATTGAAAGTCTTATTCTTGCCATATTATGTGGAACTGTAGGATATCTTATCGGTTGAGCAAAAATCCCATTTTTAAAAAGGTAGTTGCTAAATTCTAATGCTATTTTTTCTTTTCCAACAATTATTGGTATTATATGTGACTGTGATTTTATATCATAACCTATTTTTTTTAGCCCTTTTGAAAACATATTTACATTTTTCCATAGATTTTTTCTTTTTTTTTCTCTGTTAGACTCAAACCTTTTGATTGCATCATCTACTAAGATTTCAGGTAATGCTGATGTATAGATAAATGGTTTTGCTTTATTGATACAAAGTTCAACCACATTTTTTTTTGAAGTTACATACCCACCAAACGAGCCTAATCCTTTACTCAAACTACTGGTATACACATCAATTTTTTTTGATACACCAAAATAATCTGCTGTGCCTTTACCGTCATCACCAAGAACAAAGTCACCATGTGCATCATCAAGTATAGTTATAGCGTTACTTTTTTCTGAAATTTCAGAAATACTTTTTAAATCTGAATAATCTCCGTCCATGCTAAACACTCCTTCCGTGATGATGAATTTTCGTTTAGCAACTGTTCTGATTTTAGATTTTAAATCGTCCATATCATTATGTTTGAAAATTAATATTTTTGCGCCACTCATTTTACAAGCTTCAATTAGACTTGCATGATTTTTTTCATCGCTTAAGACAAGATCATTTTTTTTAACAAGTGATGTTATCACACCAAGATTTGTCATATACCCTGTTGGAAATATCAATGAATTTTCCTGTGATTTATGTTTAGATAATTTATTTTCAAGAATTTTAAATGATTGACTATTTCCTGCAACCAGTCTAGAACTGGATTGATTTTGTTTTTTTGTAATGTTTGGCGGTTTAATTCCTAAATAATCGTTTGAAGAAAGATTAATTAGAATTTTAGAATTTATAGTAATATATGGTCCATTAATTACAGTATAATTCATTTTTCGATAAAGATCATTCTCTTTGATATTTTTTAATTCAGAATTAATATATTCTAATTTATGCTTCAAGATGTATCTTTTCAATCATTTCCAAGTCTTTTTCTATGGGATTTCCATCCATTGTCAAATATCCTGCGCTTATAATCCCATTTGCACCGCTTAGTAACAATTTTTGTCCACCGTCTTTCAAGTTAAGCTCTCTACCACCAGAAATTTTGATTATTGAATTAGGTAAAAGGAATCTAAGTGTGCTAAACACTCTTAAAATTTCTAAAATATTTAATGGTGTCTGAAGTTCTAATGGTGTACCTTCCATAGGAACTAACATATTTATGGTAACTTCTTCAGGTTCAAATTCTGCAATTTCAAAAACAAGTTCCTCACGCTGTTTTCTTGTTTCACCTAAACCAATAATTCCTCCAGTGCAAAGTTCTAATCCGGCCTTTCTTGCAATTTTCAATGTGTTTACCCTGTCTTCATATGTATGCGTTGAACAAATTTCTGTGAATTTACTACGTGATGTTTCTAAATTATGATTATATCTTTTGACACCCAACATCTTTAATGTGCTAGCCTGTATTTCTGTCAAAAATCCAAGGCTGCATTCAATTGAGATTCCAACTTTTGTATTAATCTCATCTATAATTTTACAAACTTTTTCAAAATCATCATTATTTGGTTCTCTCCAGGCCGCGACAAGACAAAATGAATCTGCCCCATCATTTTTTGCATTTAGAGCCTGCTTTACAATTTGTTCAGGCGGTGGAAGTAGATAATCATTAATTTTTGTGTTGAAAAATGCAGATTGAGAACAAAATGTACAATCTTCACTACAAAAATTTTTTTTAATATTCGCTAATTCTTCAATATCCACTTTTGAACCTTGATTATGCCTGGTAATGGAATTTGCAGCTTCGGTTAATTTTGTGATAAATTTATCGTCCGTATTAAATAATTTAGATGCCTCTAACTTTGTTATTTTTTTATTATTCATTACATCATTTTTGCATTTTAAAATCAGTTTTTGAATCATTTTTAACGGTTATTTTATATGAAATTTATAATTAAACGTTAACCGATGTGTTTTTTTAGGTTAACGATTAATTACTAGTAAATAATGTTTATGCAATAATGAAAATTCAAAGTCATGTATGGCATCCAAACACACAGATGTCAGAATGGTCAAAATTCCCAAAAATTATTCGTGGTGAAGGAATGTGGTTAATTGATGAAGATGGTAATAGGTTTCTTGATGGAGTGGCTAGTATGTGGTGTAATGTTTGGGGCCATTCTAAAAAGGAATTAATTAATGCAATAATAAAACAAACAAAAAAACTACAGCATTCTTCATCATTCAATCTTACAAATCAACCAGTTGAAATTTTGGCTGAAAAACTGGTTAAACTGTCACCAAACATGAATAGTGTGTTTTTTTCCGATAATGGTTCAACTGCTATGGAGATTGCAATAAAAATTGCTTTACAATATTGGAAAAATAATGATGGAAAAAACAAGACAAAAATTGCTACGCTCAAAAATGGTTATCATGGGGACACATTTGGTGCAATGTCAGTGGGTTATGTACCAGAATTTTTCTCTAAATTTAGGACAAAACTGTTTTCTACAATTCAGTTTTCTGTACCTCAAAATAATCTAATTCCAAAAAATATTACTTGTGATGAATTTGAACAACAATGTCTATCAAATATTGAAGAAAAACTAGAGAGTGATGATTCAATCGCGGCATTCGTTATGGAGAGTGGTGCTCAAATGGCTGGTGGAGTTATAATTTATCCAAAAAATTTCCAACAAAAGATTGATCAAATATGTAAAAAAAATAATGTTTTATTAGTACTTGATGAAATTGCTACAGGATTTGGTAGACTTGGCTCGATGATTGAATACAAATCTCAAAATTGTACTCCTGATATAGTTTCATTTGGGAAAATGCTTACAGGCGGGTATCTTACTTTTGCTGCAACATTAACTACTAAAAAAATATATGATTCATTTTTGGGAAAATTCTCTGAAACAAAACATCTTTTTCACGGGCATACTTACACCGGAAATCCAATATCTGCAGCACTATCTCTTAAAAATTTAGAGTTATATGAAAAATACAATCTTATTAATAAAATTCAAAAAACATCTAAAATTTTTAAAGAAAGGATTAACGAAATACGTAATCTAGATTTAGTTGGTGATGTTCGACATAAAGGGATGGTGATGGGTATAGAATTAGTAAAAAATAAAAAATCAAAAAAACCGTTTACTGCAGAGCGTTCAATCAACAAAATAGTTTTTGATGAAGGTAGAAAAAATAATATTTATTTTCGT
>Ga0310345_10005062_pt1 | contig 11808 bp, 10 predicted proteins | sample HC15DNA20500_MG_FD_204667 | JGI IMG/M metagenome (GOLD analysis project Ga0310345, IMG submission 204667) | Marine microbial communities from station ALOHA, North Pacific Subtropical Gyre - HC15-DNA-20-500_MG | ecosystem: Environmental > Aquatic > Marine > Oceanic | place: Pacific Ocean: North...
ACCAGTGCGGGACCCTCTGTTTCGGCACCGATCCGAAAACATCGGTACTCGACTCGTACTGCCGGTCGCATGATGTCGAGAACCTGTTTGTCGTTGACGCATCGTTTTTCCCGTCGTCTGGGGCCGTCAATCCTGGCCTAACGATTGCGGCACAGGCACTCCGTGTCGCCGACCATATTGCCGAGACCGAACTGAGGGGTATGTCGTGAAAGCACGATCCTTCAGCCATGTCGGAATCACCGTGTCTAACTTCAACGCGGCGGTGAAGTTCTATTGGGATGTGTTTCGGTGTCCGTTGGTCGGTGTCGCTGACCAGGCGCCAGACCGGGTGAAAGAGTTTTTTCACGTTGATGCCGAGTCGCCGAGCTGTAAACTCGGCTTGATTCGGGTGCCGGGTGGCGGTGTGCTTGAAATCTTCGAGTTCCAACCCAATCAACACGCCATCGACGTTCCGTGGAACCGCATCGGTTTGACGCACATCTGTTTCAACGTTCGCAACATCCAGAAGTGGCACGACCATCTTGTCAGTAAGGGGGTGGAGATTGTCAGCAAACCGGAGCGGTCACCGCGGGGCCATATGTTCTTTTTTGCGAGGGACATGGATGGCAATCTCATCGAACTGATGGATCTCGGCATTATGTATTACGTCCTCGGCTGGGTCGCGGCGCTTGCTGGTGGACCGATTGGTGAGTTTGTACTTCGGCGCCGTCTGTTCAAGCAGTACTACGAGTAAGATGCCACATGCACGATGAGGGTTTCCTGACTCGTCGGTCGTTTCTCGGTTCCCTGGCAGCGGCTGCAGTGGCGCCATCCGTCTTTGCCCAAAGTAGTGCATCGATTCCGGTGCGGGCCTGGAACCATATGACGCTGAGCGTCACCGATATCGAGCAATCGCTTGATTTCTATCAAGGACTTTTCGGGTTAACCATTGCGGCGCGGCAAGCGCGAACGTTGATTCTGCGCATCGGAAACGGACCGCAGTTCATGGCGCTCAGTGGTGGCCGGCCTAATGTCACACCGAATATCAGTCACTTCTGTCTGACTGTCGAGGCGTTTGACGACGCGCAACTGGTCCGGATCCTCAACGAGCACGGCATTACTCGTACGGAGGAGTCCGAACTGAGCGGCGGGCCGATGCGGGTACGGATCCGTATACGGGGCGCCGAGTTCGGTGGCGCTCCCGAAGGGACGCCAGAACTCTACATTGGCGACCCCGACGGAGTGGTCGTTCAATTGCAGGACACAACCTATTGTGGCGGCGAGGGGATATTGGGCGAGTTCTGTCCGACACCCGAAGCATCGTTGCAACGCGGTCTGATTGCCGTCCGCGACATTAATCATTTCACCGCATTTGTCTCCGATCAGCAGCGGTCGGTGGCATGGTACCAGGCTCTATTTGGTATGCCGGTGACAAGGTCGCAGGGGGCCCTACCGCTTCTCTCTGTCGGTGCGGGGCGCCAGTTCCTTGCGCTCGCCCAGACGCCGGGGCCGCCGCGCATCCATCATGCGTGCCTGACAATGCAGAACTTCCAGCACGAACAGGTGCTCGACACGCTCGAGTCCTACGGGATTCGCCGGCGGTCCGAGGGTGCCCAAGGGATACTTGGTCCGCTCGAGTGCTACGTTACGATGCGGATGCCGGACCGTGGCGGTGCGCCGGAAGGGACACCGGAGCTGTACTTCACGGATCCCGATGGGATACTCATTCAGCTGCAAGATGAGGCCTATTGCGGCGGCGGTGGGTATCTCGGCGACGAGTGCTAGAGGATGGGATTCTAATTCCCTAGCATATATGCGGATATGCCCGCTTGACGGCACTCGGTATCGCAGCAGTGGTCACGTGCTCTGCAGCGTTTCTGAGCACGCTGGGAACAGTCGCCATCGGTTTAGATGACATCGGTGGGGCGGGGACGAGTGCTAACGGTACTGAGGCGGGCCTGTGGGTTGTCGCCAAATCGACGAGCCGAATGCTGGTTGGAAAGGTGTAAGGTTGCTGGGTCAGCTTCTTAACAGCAGCCACTTGGCACATTGAGGGTGGTCGTGGCGAAGGTGGTTCTGGTGAACGATTCAGAGCTGTGAAATTACAGAGGCTGCCAGACCCGCTGGCGAAGTAAACACAGCTGGGCGTGGTGGCGTTATTCGAGACAACGATGGCTATTGGGAGGACTACATGAGTAAACAGCATCTTTTGGCGCTTGGATTGGCAGTTGTCGTTGCGGCAACCGCGGCGATGTCAACTTCAATTACGGCAGAGCAGCCGCCGGAACAGCCAATGTCATTCTTTGTTACGAGCATCGGTCTTGGTGACGGGGGCAACTTTGGAGGTCTCCTGGATGCCGACGCGCACTGTCAGTCGCTAGCGACGGCGGTTGAGCGTGGCGATTCAACCTGGCGTGCCTATCTCAGCACGCAGGGACCTAATGCGGTGAACGCGCGTGATCGGATTGGCGACGGGCCATGGTACGCCCACGGCGGTCGGCGCCAGATCGCAGCGGATCAAGGGTGGCTGCATGGCGACACGCTCAATCAGGCCAGACTGGGTAACGCGATTGGAAAGATGATCGCATTGACCGAAGAGGGCAATCCGGTCAACGGGATTGGTGACTCACCCAATCAACACGACATTCTGACGGGCACGCAGCCCGACGGACGTGCTTTCAGGGATGGGGAAGATCATACGTGTAACAACTGGACCAGCAATGGCGACGGGTCGGCGCAGGTCGGCCACTCTGATACTCACGGTGGCGGGAATAGTTCGTGGAATTCCGCGCATGGAAGCCGTGGTTGTAGCCAGGAGAATCTGGAAAGCACCGGGGGGGCCGGGTATTTCTACTGTTTCGCGACGAATTAAATTGCCAGATGAAATGGGGCACTTATGAAAAATGGATCAACGATGTTTGTCGCCGGGCTCTTCGTGGCGGTGATCGGCTTTGTGTTCGGTTCGGGAGCACTGCGGGGAGCAGAGAGGGACCTGACTGGGGCCGACTACGCTGAGATCGAGCGACTCTACGGCCTCTATAACCAGGGTAGTGATTTCAGGGACGCGGAGATGTTTCTTTCGGCGTTTGCCGACGATGCTGTTTTCACGACAGGCGCTGGTGAGACGCGTGGTAAAGCCGCCTTGCGTGCTCAGCGTAAAGAGCGGTACCAGGGCCAGACCGGTGACAACGGACGGCGTCATTACAACTCGAGCTTTGTCATTACACCGACGGTCGACGGCGCGAAGGGCCGGGCGTATTGGGTGGTAAACGATGTCAGTGGTGCGGAGCCTATCCCGGTCGCGTCTGGTTACTACGACGATACGTTCGTAAAGACACCGGACGGCTGGAAGATCAAAACTCGAACGCTTTCTCGCGATCCGGCCGCCGACTAAGCGGGACCTCCTGCGGCAGCCGTTCGCGTCGGCACCAGATGGTTCCGGCGCAGCGGTTGACCGCGCGGGCCACGACACGGTTGTTGCAATAGAGCAGCACTGTCGGTATCTGGTCGATCACAGGATGAGTTTATTGTTGCCGGGCAGGCGGCTCGGTTCCACAGGTCGATTCAATCGGCGCTCAGAGTACGCGGGCTAGACCCGAAGTTTCTCCCTACACCGTACAACACGGACATGTTGGGCCACTCGGCGTGAAGCTGGTCGTTGCCCGGCGGACGTCGTGTGGACCTGTCAACGCCTGGCTGGACACCGAACAACCGGCTGCAGTCTGTGCCGCGTGTGAGTCTAGTGATGATGACGATGCCGACATGCGAGAACCGCGATGCTTTCGCTGTCGTGAGTTTTCTTTTAGAGTGGCCTGAGTGTTCGACCCGTGATACCCGGTGAAGATCTGGTAGTGGTGGAGGTCGATTTCGCTGTCGAGTCGGATGCTGTTTGCTCCGTCGACTGAGTACCGGCGAAACGGCTCACCGTCGCATAGGATGACTACATCGTTGGTAACCGGCAGATTCGTGACGCGCCAGCTAGTGGGGAGACCCCGTCGGTCTGGCGTGGCGGCATATGTTCCGACGTGGAGCGCGCCACTGCCGATGTCGTTCCACGCCTGGTAGATGCCAAGCGACGGGAAATCGATCCCTTCGACCGTCGGCGCGTCGAACTTGTCCATGTGCGGCGCGTCGAATGCACGATTCCAGGCATCGCCGCTGCCGACTTCTGACACCATCATACTCGCGCTTCGTTGACCGCGCGGGTACGCTTCATTCAGGCCGAACCACCAACCAAACTTCTCGTTCTGTTCACCGAAGAAGCGCGGGTCAAATTCTCGCTCGGCGGCCGCGCGCAGTCTCGAGATGGCTGTGTGATCACCGAGTTCGCGAGCCATGACGAGGCCGGTCGCTGAGGCGCGAATCTCAACGCGCGGGTCGTTCCAGCCGAGCGCGTTTGCTGCGGATTCGTACAGGAAGGTCGCGAGCTCTCGGTCCTGCGGTAAAAGTAGAAACGCCACGCCGACTCCCGCCGCGGGGCCACCGTTCGCCTTATGGTTGACGATCGGGTCGTAATAACTAGTGACGGTTTGTAGCTTCCCGTCGTTTCCGATCTCCATGAAGTTCTCGCGCGCATACTCAAGCCACCCTTGAACCGGCCGGTGCGTTTCGCGGCCGTTGATCTTGTCGTACAGATACATTCCGAGACCTGCTGCGCTGTTACATACGAACCAGATCTTCGTGTTCTCGCACTGCGGGCCTTCAGGATGTGCGCGGTACTGGCGTTCGAGGAGTTCGGCGATTCGATGTTGGTCCCACTGGAAGATTTGGTCGCCGTAGCCGGTCACTTCGAACGGACGTTCGTACTTATCGTCGCCCGAAACGTATTTGTAGATGCCGAGGACAAGATTGAACCAGCCACGAAAAAACAGATTGCCGTCAGATCCAATTGGATCGGGCGATAGTCCCCACGGTTCGGTCCCGTTCGCGGTCCAGCCGATACGGTTGTAGTTGCCGCGTAGCCGTTCTGGAATGGCAGCCATCACGCGCTCCGGATAGTTCGCGCGACGCGGGTCGTCCCCGATTTGCGTTAACCAGTCGATGGCGCCCCAATAGGTCGGGTACCGACTCGCCAATCCATCGGCGACAGACGTGTAGACCTCACGCCACGCTGGTGTCTGGTCAGCCATCAGTAGCAGGGCATACGACGAGTTATGGAGATCGAAGCGCCCGTAGCTGGTGACGACCGGATTCGAGTAGCGGTCCCACCACATGTGCGGGACACCATCGGCGTTCCAGTCGTCCGTGGTGGTCGCTTTCTCCCAGAGAAAGCGGAGCCAGCCGAGTGTCCGCCGGTTGAGCGTCGGATGAATTGAAGGGGGAGGTTCGACGGAGGAGAACTCTAAACCTTGAGTACTCGCCGCAGTTTCTCCGGATATCGTTCTTGCCGAAAACGCGACGGTACCCGCGATTCCCATCTGCTTAACGAAACTACGTCGAGAGTGCCTATTATCGGTTGCCATCAAACCTCCAAGTGCTTACATTTTGCACTCTAGCGCGGATCGAGGAAGAGCGGTAGGATGACACAGCTAGATCTCTGGTTTTCAGGTTCTATCTAAGGGAAGGGAGGTCTCTGTGACCGGGCAAATAAAAATGGTGTCGGTGGTCGCGATGGTGACTGTTCTGTTGGGCATGCCGATGGTGGTGCCGGCACAGGAGACGCCCCTGACGGCATGGGGGGTTCCTGACCTCAATGGCGTCTGGGACTTTCGGACGTTGACGCCGTTCGAACGGCCAGAGGAGTTGGCCGAGCAGGAGTTCTTCACCGAGGAGGAGGCGGCTGCGTTTGAGGCGAATAAGCTCGCCGAATTTGCAGTCCGTGATGACCAAGAACCGGCCGACATCGTTGGCAACTACAATCAATTCTGGTTTGATCCGGGCGAGACGGTCAGTGCTACCAATCAGACGTCGATCGTGATTGATCCGGTGAACGGTCGCGTCCCGCCACTAACTAACGTGGCGCAGGCAAAAACCGACGCACTGCGCGAACATCGTCAGGGAGTCGACCCTCACGCGCCGACCTATGGCGGCTTTGTCGACGACCTTGGCGGCGGGATGTTCGCGGTCCGCTGCATTCTTGGGTTTAATTCCGGACCGCCGATGACGCCCGGTGGCTACAACCAGAATGTGCAGGTATTCCAGACCCCGGACCATGTGGTGCTGTTGAATGAGATGGTTCATAGTTCGCGGGTGATACCACTCGACGGTCGTGGACATTTACCGGACGATGTTCGGCAATGGATGGGTGATTCCCGTGGGTATTGGGAAGGCGACACCTTGGTGGTGGAAACGACTAATTTCCTCCGTGAGACGAGTTTCCGCGGTGGGGTCACGACGGCAGACCTTCAGTTGACGGAACGCTTTACACGGGTATCGGACGGGACACTAATGTATGACGTGACTGTTGAGGATCCGAGCGCGTGGGACCGCCCCTGGTCGTATCGGATTCCGATGAAGCAGAACGCAATGCCGATCTTCGAATACGCGTGTCACGAGGGGAACTACGGGCTGACCAACATCCTCGCGGGTGCGCGTGAGAAAGAAGCCGCGATGGATGGCGAGACCGGTCGCTAGTGAGTTTGGACCGGTTTTTACGGAGGGTCTAATGCGAACCCGCATACTCGCGGTTGCGTGTATATCGTTGTTCGTGGCCCCGGCGTTGTCGTTTGCGCAGAGCGAGGTCCAGCGCACGGCTAGTGGACGTCCGGATTTGTCCGGCACCTACGACATCGCCACGTTAACGCCGCTACAGCGACCCCAAGGATTCGGGGAGCGGGATACGTTGAACGCCGAAGAGACGGCACTCGTCGAGGCCGACCCTAACGCGCTTCGAGAGCTCTACAAGATTGGCCCTGGTGGGTCTGATGAGCGCCGTGCGGCGCGCATAGAGGAGAGCGGTGAAGCCGAGGCGACGGGAGTGGTTCCTCCGGTCGGTGGTGACGGATCAAGTGGAGCCGCTGGAAACGTAGGCGGTTACAACACGTTCTGGATTGATCGTGGTAGCGATGTGTTTCGGATCGATGGCAAATTCCGAACGTCGATCATCACGGACCCAGCGAATGGGCGCCGACCGCCGTTGAACGACGCCGCGCGAGCGGCGGCGCAGCGGCGAGCGACGTTCTTCCGCGCAAACACTGGAGAGGCTTGGTGGCTCGAAGACAACTTTGAGGCGCCAGGTCCGTATGATGATCCCGAAATCCGTCCACTGGCCGAACGCTGCCTTCTCGGCTTTGGCTCAACCGCCGGACCACCGATGCTGCCGGTCCTCTACAACAATCTAAAGAAAATCGTGCAGACCGAGGACCACGTCATGATCTTGGTCGAGATGGTGCACGATGCGCGCATTGTTCGAATGAATGAGGCACATGCGCCAGAGGAGATTCGGCTTTGGCTCGGTGACTCGGTCGGTCACTGGGACGGCGATACTCTTGTTGTGGACACGACGAACTTCAACGATTCGCCGGCGCTTGGCGGGGCATCGCGCAACTTGCACGTCGTCGAGCGGTTCACGCGCATCGTCCCAGAGGGACTGTTGTACGAGTTCACGGTTAACGATCCGACGATCTGGAACCAACCGTGGAGTGGCGAGTACGTGTGGCCAGCGGCCGAGACCAGGGTGTACGAGTACGCGTGCCACGAAGCGAACTACTCGTTCCGCGGTATCCTTGGGGGCGCGCGTATTCTGGAAGCCGATGCCCGCGAAGTTGCTGGGCGACCGCCTGACTAACCTTTCCGGAGGTTCCCTGTGCGTATTAGCATCGCTACAGTTCTATGTGTGCTGGTTGTCCTGTCGACCGTCGCGGTGACGGCTGAAGACTGGACACAATGGCGCGGGCCAGACCGTCTTGCGATTTGGCACGAAACAGGCATCGTTGACGAGTTGCCCAATGAACTCGCTGTGAAATGGAGCACGACGATTCGATCAGGGTATTCGGGTCCTGCGGTTGCCGATGGGCGCATTTTTATCAGTGACTGGTTGGAGGACCCGGAGTCGCGCACGCTTGATGGTGCCGAACGTGCACTCGCACTTGACGAAGTAACGGGTGAAATCTTGTGGACCCACGAATGGCAGACAAGCTATCGGATGCTCTCAATTAGCTATGCCGTCGGTCCACGCGCGACGCCGACCGTCGACGGTAACCGTGTATATATCGTTGGTGGCACCGGCCGGCTCTTCTGTTTTAACGTCGAGACCGGTGAGGTTCTCTGGGAGAAGGATTACGTTGCTGAGTACGACACCAGCGTACCGGTGTGGGGCATTGTAAGCGGACCGCTCGTCGATGGCGACCGGCTTATCACCGTGGTTGGCGGTGAGCCCGATGCCGGGGTCGTCGCCTTCAATAAATACACCGGCGAGGAGTTATGGCGGGCGATTGAGGTCGGTTCCGAGATGGGCTACGCGCAGCCGGTCATCTATGAAGCGGGTGGTGTTCGACAGCTCATCGTCTGGCATCCGCTCGCATTGGCGTCGCTCGATCCGGTAACCGGAGAGCAGTACTGGGAGGAACGCTGGGATGTGTCCATGGGGGTTACCGTCGCCACTCCGGTGCGGAGTGGCGACTATTTGCTCGTCTCACAGTTCTTTAACGGTTCAATGATGATGCGTTTAAACAGCGATCGGCCAGACGCCACGATGCTTTGGAAGGGGCAGAGTCGGAGCGAACTTCCCGGGGAGACTGATACCATCCATGCGATGGTGACGACGCCGCTCATCATTGACGACTACGTCTATGGGGTCGACAGCTACGGCGAGCTACGTGGTCTCGACGCGCGGACCGGCGAGCGGTTATGGATGAGTCCGGAGATGACTGCGCAAGCGCGCTGGAGTACCGCATTTCTAGTGCGACATGGGGATCGGTACCTCGTTAACAACGACGAGGGAGATCTCATTTCGGCCCAGTTCACACCGACCGGGTACGTTGAGTTGAGCCGAACGCGGTTAATTGAGCCGACGGCGAGTTCCGGCACCCGCACGCCACATGGCCGAATCGCCGAGCGGATCGTCAACTGGTCTCACCCGGCCTATGCGAACGGACACATAGTGCACCGTAACGATGAAAAGATCATCCGCGCATCGCTACGGGTGACCGACTACTAGTGAGACGGCGAAGCCGACAATCCGTTTGATTCCAGTCACACCTACTAAATCGTTCGCATCACCGAACGTTTGTAAGAGTAAATTGACTGGCTTTGTCAATTTCGGCAGAGCCGGCAAAGGCATTTCCCGACAAACACGGTTCAGCTCAAGAAGCCGGCGGATAAAGAGTTCGCCGCGTTCGATCGTCAGCGACACGGCGTGAGTGTCGTCGCGGTGACGGCTGCGTAAAAAGTCGACCCGCCCATTAGTAACGATTTCACTAGAACGATACCCGTGGGGCGGCGGTATGATAGAGGGGATTCTAGGGAGGCTCCGATGAAGAAATTACTGGTCGGATCTGTCGCCATCACGCTGTTATTTACGGCGACGGTCGCTGGACAGCAGGAAGAAACCTACGACTACTGGCAGTACCAGCGGCAGATGGTGCGCCAAGGTCAGCAGGCGGTCTTCATGTGTAACGGTTTGTTCACGTCGAACCGGACGTTGGAGCAGGTGTTCGCGCAGGAACTGGCGTTCCTACCAGAGCCGATTGGGACGGCGAACGGTGGCGACTACGAAGTCGACTACGAGCGAAAAGGGGTCGTAATTGGTTCGGGTCACGGAGCGCCGAAGATGCGGGCCGCGTTCCGCGAGGGGATCGGCTGCGTGATCCTTCCACCAGACCAGACACTCGCTGACATTGAGGGTTTGCCGATTCTCGAGCTTCCGTATCCAGACGATTCCCCGGCGAACACACCGTGGCCACAGGGTGATCTCGTCACATCGACGACGCTTCCGTCGTATATCAACGGGGCGGCGATCGAGGCAGCATCCGACTGGGCGTTCGAGCGTGAATCACGCGAACAGGTCACGATAAGTCTCCTTGTTCTGCATCGTGGCAACATCATCCATGAGCGGTATGCGCCAGGTGTTGATATGTCGACTCGGACACGCACCTGGTCGACGGCAAAAAGCATCGCCTCGACGCTGATTGGGATGCTCGTTGACCAGGGCAAGTTGTCACTCGACGAACCGCTCGGATTTCCATTTCTTCCTGAATCGGCCGACGGCGACGATCCTCGTTCAGCGATAACGCTGCGGCATGTACTGAACATGTCAAGCGGCCTCGAGACGGTCGATAACCGCGGGCTCGAGTATGCGACTGGGTCAGGCCTGTCGTACTGGGCCGGTGCGAGTTCTGCGCTCGGCGCACGCAGTCGGGCGCTTATTCGAGAGCCGGGGACCAACTGGGACTACGAGAATTACGACACGTTGTTGGCAATCTATGCGATGAAGCAAGCGCTTGGCGAGGAAGCATATCGGGAATTTCCGCGGAAAGCACTTCTCGATAAGATCGGCATGCAGAACACACTTGTCAGCACCGACCGCTTCGGTGACTTCGTGCTGAGTAGTCAGGTCTACACAAATGCGCGTGACCTTGGGCGTTTCGGTCTGCTCTATCTGCAGAACGGTGTGTGGAACGACGAACGTCTGATTTCACGCGAGTGGGTCGACTTTGTCAGAACACCGGCGCCTGCTACTTCGGAGCGCGGCAATTTCTATGGCGGACAGTTCTGGCTTGTACCGGACGACCGGAACGACGTTCCTGAAGATGCGTATTCGACGTCAGGGAACCGCGGGCAATTCACCATCATCGTGCCGACACACGATCTCGTTATTGTCCGTCGCGGTCTCGATTACGGTCGTCAGGGTTTCGACCGCTGGAGCTTGACCCGCGAGGTGCTCAAGGCATTTGATATCGTTCCGGCGGAGCAGTAGTAGAACACGGAGCTACGAGCGTGTCGTCTTGCGGCCGAGTCTAACGACGATATCGTACTCTTCCTGTGTGGTTGGTTGCACCGATAAGCGTACGCCTCTCTTGGTCACCATCATGTTTTCGAGTCCCGTAGTCGTTTTTAGGGTGGCGAGAGGGACGGTGGCGGAAAACTCTTCGACGAACGCTAGGTCGACCATGTACCAAACCGGCGCATCTTTTGTACTCCGTGCGTCGAAGTATTTATGGTCCTTCTTCCAAGCGTAAGGGTCAGGATAACCAGTCTTGTCGACCTTAGCGAGGCCGGTTACACCGGATGGTTCTGCATTCGACGCGTAGAAAAGCACGGGGTCGTCGATTTGCATCTGGTCGCGCATGGAGTTGCGCGCCTGAAAGTTCCGGACACCCTCCCAGCAAGTTGTCCCGTCCCGCTTTAGGTCGGCGATCGTGTAGGCGGACGGTTCGCATTTCATCAACCAGTAGCGTCGTGCCATTGATGTATGTTCCCTTTCAGAGGTGTGTAGCATAATCGACGCGACGGTTTAACCACGGTCTCATCGTAGGCGCGTTCTTTGGAGGCTCAAAATGAAGGCGACACTAAGGATCCATATAGCGCTCGTCGGTATCGTGGCGCTTCTGGCAAGCGTTTTTGTTCTGGCACAGCAGGGCTCTGGGGCCAATGCCATTATTCCGTGGGCTTTTGTGCTTAACGATCCAGCACCAGTGAACGCTGAGTTGCCCGATCCAGACGAGATCGTAACCGTCCCTGGCTCCAGCGTGTCGATGCCGCGCTCAGCGATCAACATTAACAATGGACCGCCAGACTGGCACCCTGATGGCCACCCCCCGATGCCAGAGGTGGTAGCCAGCGGCGGTGGTGAGGGGGTAGTCGCATGTGGCTATTGCCACCTGCCGAATGGACAGGGTACGCCTGAGAACGCCGGTGTCGCCGGGCAGCCCTATGAGTACATCGTGCAGC
>Ga0310345_10005063_pt1 | contig 11807 bp, 11 predicted proteins | sample HC15DNA20500_MG_FD_204667 | JGI IMG/M metagenome (GOLD analysis project Ga0310345, IMG submission 204667) | Marine microbial communities from station ALOHA, North Pacific Subtropical Gyre - HC15-DNA-20-500_MG | ecosystem: Environmental > Aquatic > Marine > Oceanic | place: Pacific Ocean: North...
GAATTTTCGGTTATGTCCATTGCAGGCCTGCTTCTATAGAGAGCGCTCTAATCTTGGATTTCATCGACCTGCCGGTTGGCTTCTTTGGTGGGATGACAAACCTCTAGCCGTAGAGGCAAAATCCTATCCCCAACTTGTGACCGGTCAAGGACGAAACGGACCAGGTCATTGGGGGACAAAATTCTTCACCCGCCATAAAGATTTAGGAGGTATCGTATCAGCAAATTGGCACTATTTCACGAATCTATGTCAGGATATTCACGCCTGCAAGGAACGACATCAGACCTTCAACTGTCATTCCTCCAACGACGGGAGGCCTGTTGGTAAATCTCCACTATTTCCCCGTTCTCATAACTGCTGACACATTAAATCAAGCCAAGACCAACCAGATCAACCTCAGACTGGAGGCTTTATGATAAAATCTTCATACCGTCTGCTTTTGTTCTTTTTGCTACTGTTACCTCTAGCTTCTTTGGCTCAAGACGAGATCACTTTAATGAAGGAGGTAATCGCGAACGACCAGTACATAGAGTAGAACTGGACGGTTTCTACATGGATGTTCATGAAGTAACAGTCGGTCAGTTCAGAGATTTGTCAATCAGAGTGGCTATAACTATGGCGGTAATTGGAATACTGTAGCATGTATTCACCGGGTGACGAGTATCCAATGGCGTTGGTGAATTGGAATGATGCAACAGCTTATGCCGAGTGGGCAGGTAAACGGCTGCCGACAGAAGCGGAATGGAAGTGCGCGGTACGTGGAGGACTGGCAGGTAAGCGTTATCCATGGGGAGATGAGAGCGCATACGACATGCCAATTATAAAAGCACAGGTGGTAAGGACAAATGGAAGTACTCACCGGCAGGAAGTTTCGAGGCTAATGGCTATACGATATGGCAAGCAATACGACCCGGAGGAGTGGTTCTTCCCCGGTGCTGGGGATGTTAACGGCACAATTGAAGGAGCTATGAAAGCCGGTCTGAAAGCGTACCCGGTATAACCAGCAGTTTAGCTTGACTACCGCTTACAAAAGAGACGGCAAGGAGACCCGATCAAATTCCCGGATCAAAGGTGTTTCGCTGTCAAGTTGGGAACAAGGTTGAGGACAGGCCTCCTTACCTCTTTGTGGTTGAAACTCAATGCCCGTAACCCTTCCCTGAAAACTGAGGCTAAGTCAGATTGATACCACTTGTGTTTCAATAGGGGGTGTGATATAATCGAAATCGGTAGCGGTCGATATTCGGCAGCTATCTTACCAACGAACGTAACTAGCATACATTTAGCGATAATCCAAGTATTGCCTGCCCCCTCATGGGGGCAGTGAGTGCTCGATAGGAGATAACATGGGAAAAATTAACACGCTCGTATTTGCTGGTGGAGCAATCCACGACTGGAAAGGGTGCAGTCAGGAAATCATCAAGTCTTTGTCGCAAAGAGACGAATTCGAACTCACCACAGTGGAAGAAGATTTGGACGCGCTGGTATCACCTAATCTGGATCCTTACGATTTAATCGTTTTTTACTACACAGTTGGTGAGATCTCCGACGCTCAAAAAAATGGGCTTCTAAATCATATCGCTTCAGGTAAAGGATACGTTGGCATCCATTCGGCTGCCGATTCCTTCAGAGGTTGTCCTGAGTATAGGGCCATGGTAGGTGGACATTTTATCACTCACCCTCGTTACCGGGAATATCAGGTGAGTATTGTCGATTCTGATCACCCGATTACCGAAGGTCTGGTTGAGTTCAACGTCACTGATGAGCAGTATATTCTAGATTATGACCGACGTGTCGATGTTCTGGCCTCGGCCCTCTATCAGGGTGATATGGCTCCGGTTGCCTGGACGAAAAGTTGGGGAGAAGGCCGAATCTTTTATCTCGCTTTAGGGCACGATGCGCCTGCCTGTCAGCACGAGAACTTTTCTCTTATGCTCCAGCGTGGTGCGTTATGGGCGGGTACCTCAGCATAAGTTACCCCTCTGATCTGGGATGAAACCTAAAATATCTGACATTCAGGTTCTCTCAGAAGAGAAGCTGAATGTTGTTTTTGCGGCCGACATTCCTGATCAGGTAGTGCCTATTAGCTTTATCGGTATGTTCGGCCTTCGAGTCGGGATGACGCTTTCGCCGAAGATTCTGGATCAGCTAGCTCAAGCCGAAGAGGTGATAAAAGCTAGGGCCTACGCTAAAAAGATTTGTCAAACCTCAGAAAGCCCCCACACTAAATCGGAGATCATTAAACTGTTACAGCTACAAGGATTTGAGTCAGAGAGTATCGAGACGACGGTTTGCGATCTAGAACAGAGCGGTCATATCAAAGATCAAGTTTTTGCTCGTAAGTGGGTAGATCGCAGGCGTAAATCTACACCACGAGGTAAACGGTTACTTCAGTTTGAGCTTCGGGAAAAGGGAGTTGACACCTCAACCATTGATCATGTTTTGTCCGAGATTGATGAATCCGATGAGACGGAATCAGCCTTGCGAATCTCCCGTAAACATGCTAAGCGCTACAAATCACTTGCTCCTCATGTGGCGAAACGCCGTTTGCAAGAACTCTTGCTCAGACGAGGATTTTGCTACGATATCATCCAGCGAGTAACAGCGACTCTGGAAACCAAAAAGTCTTGAATCAGTAATAATCCTATGAAATCCCACCAGGTACGAGAGAGCTTTCTCCAATTTTTCCGACAGAAAGGACACACGATTGTTCCCAGTGCATCACTGGTACCGGCGGAAGACCCAACTCTCCTATTTACTAATGCCGGCATGAACCAGTTTAGGGATGTGTTTCTGGGTCTGGGCAATCGGCCCTATACCCGTGTTGCCGATACACAAAAGGTTATTCGTGTCAGTGGTAAGCACAACGATTTAGAGGAGGTGGGCTATGACGGCCACCACCACACCTTCTTTGAAATGCTCGGCAACTGGTCTTTCGGCGACTACTACAAACGTGAGGCGATCCAGTTCTCCTGGGAGTTGGTGACTAAAGTCTGGCAGATTCCAAAAGAAAAGATCTGGGTAACCGTCTATTTGGACGACGATGAAGCCGAGGATTTGTGGGGATCAGTAACCAACTTGCCAGATGGGCGTGTAGTTCGGTTCGATGAAAAGGAAAACTTCTGGGAGATGGGAGAAACCGGTCCCTGCGGTCCCTGCTCTGAAATGTTCGTTGACTTAGGCCCGGAAGCCGACCCCGATTTTACAGGCGATCCACGTGATGGAATCAACGTCTCAGATCGATTTCGAGAGTTCTGGAATCTGGTTTTTATCCAGTATAATAGAGATCAGAATGGAAATTTACATCCGCTTCCTAAAAAGCACGTCGATACCGGAATGGGTTTTGAGCGGATTACTGCTATTCTGCAAGGCGTTGATTCTAACTATAAAACCGATGTTTTTCTGCCGTTGTTGGAAACAATCTCTGATGTCACGGGGCAGACCTATTTCGACGACGACCGAGGAGCACCACATCGTGTTATCGCTGATCACATCCGTTGCCTAACGTTTGCTATTGGCGATGGCGTAATGCCGTCTAACGATGGTCGAGGGTATGTGATTCGCCGAATTCTACGCCGTGCGATCCTGTATGGCAAACGGTTGGGTATGGACACCTCCTTTATCTTCAACTTTGTCGATCCAGTCATCGAACAACTGGGAACGGCTTTCCCCGATGTCATCCCTCGCCGCGAATTAATTCAGAAAATTATTCAGAGCGAAGAAAATCGTTTCCACCAAACGCTGGATCGTGGTTTAGATCTGCTCAATACCTCACTGGATCGGATTGCGGCTAACGGAGATTCACTCTTAGATGGAAAACGGGCCTTTGAACTTTACGATACATTTGGTTTTCCACTTGACCTAACGCAGATCTTGACCCGTGAGCGTGGAATTGCGGTCGATGAACAAGGGTTCAACGACAAGATGAAGCAACAGCAAGAGCGGAGTCGGGCTGATTGGAGAGCCACCGGCGGCAAGGATAAAGACGACCAGATCTTGGGCGAAATTTTTAGAGAGCATGGGCCGACTGAGTTTGTCGGTTACCACTCTGATTCAGCAACAGCCGAAGTTGTCGCTATCGTCCGGGGCCAAGAGATTGTTTCTGAGGCCGTAGTCGGAGAAAAAGTTCAGTTGGTTCTCAACCAGACACCATTTTATGGTGAGTCTGGTGGACAAGCCAGTGACCTGGGTACGATTGAAGGCCAAAATGTTAAACTTCAAGTTTTGGATGCGCAAAAGCCAATTTCAGATCTGATCGTTCATACTTGTCAGGTGATTGAAGGTTCTGTAACCCCTCAAATAGTGCTCAATGTACAAATTGATACTGAACGCCGTCAGCAAACGGCTATCAGTCATACCGCCACCCATATTCTACACAGCGCTTTGCGGGAGGTTCTCGGCACACATGTAGGACAGGCGGGATCTTTGGTTGAACCAGGTCGATTAAGGTTTGACTTTTCCCATTATGAAGGAGTTTCCAGCGATCAATTGCATCAAATTGAAACCTCAGTCAATGATAAAATTCGCCAAAATGATGTGATCCAAACGAAGATCATGCCAATTCAAGAAGCTAAGGATCAAGGGGCCCTTGCTTTTTTTGGTGATAAGTATAGTGATATTGTTCGAATGGTTCAGACCGGTGACTACAGCACTGAACTTTGCGGTGGAACACATCTGCAGGCAACTGGTGCGATTGGACTATTCAAAGTTATCGGCGAAAGCAGTGTGGCCGCCGGAACTCGTCGTATCGAAGCGTTGACAGGTGCAACTGCAGTACAGCAACAGCAGAGGGACTCCGCGCTACTTCAACAGATGTCGAGTCTTCTCAAAGCCCAGCGCAATCGAATCCCAGATCGGTTAAAAAAGCTGCTTCGAGACAACCATCAACTGGAACAGGAATTAGCAGATTTTAAGACGCAATTATCTACCGCTCAGACAACTGACTTGACCCGGCATTCAGTCGAAGTCAAAGGCATTAATGTTGTGGCACAGTTTGTCGAAAATCTAGATCGGAACGGACTCCGAAATTTGACCGATGATCTAAAGAATCGGTTAGGGTCAGGAATCGTAGTACTAGGGACCGGTACGAAAGATAATGTATCCTTGATTGTCGGCGTCACATCCGATTTGACCCCCAGTATCCAAGCAGGAAACTTGATGAAAGTCATTGCAACTTCGGCCGGTGGTCAGGGTGGTGGTCGACCAGAGTTAGCACAAGGGGGGACCAGCGATCTGAAACAGGCCAAGTCGACGGTTAGCAAGGCCCCACAGCTAATTGAGGATCTAATATGACGAAACTGAACAATCTCATAAAGGCCAATACATAATGTCATCACTTTTGTGGCAAATTCCTTTAGCTATAGCGCTTTTGGGGTTGGCTTGGTTTTTCGTCTCGTTGGCTTTCCAATTGGGAAAAACCTTAAAGTCGATTGAGAGTGTAGTTGATGGACAAGTTGTACCACTTCTCAGAGAGTTAAACCAAACAACGACCGATCTCAATCGAGATTTACCCCAATTAATCGGAAATTTGAACCAATTGATGCAAACTTTGCAAGAGATTAGTACTTCAGAAGTTCAACCAACGCTACATTCGGTGCAAGAAATGACGGAGTTGATGAACCAAAATGTCTCTAAAATAGATCTACTGGTAAATGAAATTGGTGAATTTTCAAAAAACACAGTTGGCCGTGCCAATTACTATCGTGACCAATTGGCGATTCCATTGACAGACTTGCTCAGTTTGTGGAGCGGTATTAAGGCTGGTTTTGAGCATTTAGTAAAGTGGAAAAATAAGTAATGTAATTTTGAGGGAGGTGAGATCGTGGGCAACGATAAAGACGATGACATTCTGGCAATTATTTTAGCCTTTTTTGCCGGCGGGTTGGTGGGTTCGGTTCTAGGGATCTTACTCACACCATTTTCGGGCCGAGAAACCCGGGAACGGATTCTGGAAACAACATTGGAGACTAAAGATCGAACTGTTGAAGTGGCAACCCAAGTAAGAGAACTTGCAGCACAATCGTTTGAAGCAGGTGCACAAGCCTTTCAGCAGCGGAAAGAAGATGTTGCTATTGAGTTGGACGACTCCGTCGAAACCTCTGAGCCAAAAGAAGTGGAAACGTTGGAATCTGCACAACAGATACAAGATATGCTGACAGAAGAACCCACCGTTTAACCTAACTTTTTCTATACTCAGAGCCACAGCCTATTCTTCCTCTCGTCCCTAGCAGAAGAATAGGTTGTGGCTCATTTTTATGTCGCACTTACATATCTTTATTTGTGTATTCACCTAATGAATCCAGAAAAACTTAAAACGCTGCTGACCGAAGTACAACAAGGCCGAACCAGGATTGACGACGCACTAGCTGTCTTACGCCGGTTACCTTTTGAAGATCTAGGCTTTGCTAAAATCGATTTCCATCGCCAACTTCGACAAGGCTTTCCAGAAGTGATTTTCTGTCAGGGAAAAACGGTCGATCAGGTAGTGGAAATTGCCAAACGTCTACTCGAAGCCGATCAACCCTTGTTTGCCACCCGTGCTACCATTGAAATGTATCAAGCCATCGCCCTGCTTGCTCCGACAGCGATATTTAATGAGGCCGGTCGAACTATCAGTCTTCCACCTGATGATCAGCAACCGACTCTTTTGAAAGAAGGCATCTTAGTCGTGTCGGCAGGAACTTCCGATATTCCTGTGGCGGAGGAGGCTGTTGAGACCGCCACCATATTGGGAAACGAAGTAGAGCGTCTGTATGATGTTGGTGTGGCGGGAATTCATCGCCTATTGGGAAACTATGAGCAATTAGCTGGGGCTAATGTCGTGGTTGTGGTAGCGGGAATGGAAGGCGCACTAGCTAGCGTAGTTGGTGGATTAGTCGACAAACCTGTTATTGCGGTTCCGACAAGTATCGGTTATGGAGCTAGTTTTAGCGGCGTCGCCGCACTGCTAGCCATGCTGAACAGTTGTGCCTCGGGCGTTAGCGTGGTTAATATCGACAACGGTTTTGGGGCGGGTTACAGTGCTGCATTAATCAACCGTCAAATTACAGGCGAAAAATGAGATGGATCCCCATCCAATCGTTTTAGATACAGATCCAGGGGTTGATGACGCACTGGCTATTATTTACGCGCTCAACCATCCCGATCTACAGGTCCACGCCATCACTACGGTTTGCGGTAACATTGGTATTGATCAAGCGACCAGAAATGCCCAAATCATTCTATCCCTTCTCGATTATACAGTTCCCTTAGCTATAGGGCAGAATCAACCCATCTACTATCCGCTGCAGACAGCGCTCCATGTTCATGGCCCAGACGGTTTAGGCAACGTCTCAGTTCAGTTTGAATCTTTAGAGGGGCAGGTGGTTAAAGAATCGGCTGTAGAACAAATACTCGATTCTGTGGCCAAGTTTCCAGATCAATTGCGGTTGGTCTGCATTGGGCCATTGACCAACATCGCTCAGGCAATTTTAGCTAATTCCCCACTGATGCGACGAACCAAAGAGATTATCTTGATGGGTGGTGTATTCGAGCGACGTGGAAATGTGACCACAAGCGCCGAGTTCAATATCTACGTAGATCCACATGCAGCACAAATCGTATTGGAAGCTGGTGTTCCCATTACCATCCTGCCACTGGACGTGACTCATCAGGTTATACTCTCAGCAGACTGCCTCCGTCAAGCCACACAGTGTAGTAATGCCCCTTGGCGGAATTTCACCTGGTCCATAACCCAACCGTGTATGCGATTTCACCAACATCAGGAGGGTTTCCACGGAATGTACTTACACGACCCGTTGGTTGTCGGTTACCTGTTGCGACCAGATTTATTTAAAACAGTACCCGCTGAAATCAGAGTGGAAACATCAAGTCCATTAACTCGCGGCATGACGGTCGCTAATCTGCACCAGCAACCCATGACGCCAAACGCTCAAATCTGCGTTGCCGTCAAAGAGGAACAATTCTTAAACCACTTTCTCCAAACGCTATTAGACCTACCTTGATCTCTTGACAAACCGATAAACTTTTTCGCCCGGTTTGATATAACCGAGTTGACGCACTAGCCGCTCCTGCGTTAATGGATTGGACTCTAATTGAGCAACCCTGGTTTTCAAATCATCTCTTTGTTGTCGGAGTTTTTCCAGTTTCGCTTGGTAGTCGGTCCGGAAAGCGATCGCGCGGCGCCAATTCAGGAATCCCTGCCCTGTATGGTAGAGGCTGGTTGCCAGCAGTACCAGCAGGAAAGCAGCTAAACAGATCCGTAAGAAACGACGCATAACGCTAGTTTTCTGATTAAGTAGTTATTCCTGGAAGTGACCTATTAGCTTCAGCTTAAGTTGTAGAAAACATTGCGACCGTTAAACGTTGCCAGATCTCCGAGTTCCTCTTCAATCCTCAACAGTTGGTTGTATTTGCAGATCCGGTCGGTTCGGCAAAGTGAGCCAGTCTTAATCTGCCCCGCGTTGGTGGCGACAGCGATATCTGAAATGGTTGTGTCTTCTGTTTCACCAGAACGGTGTGAAATCACAGCGGTGTAGTTGTTCCGTTTGGCTAGTTCAATTGCATCTAAGGTTTCTGTCAGTGTTCCAATTTGGTTAACTTTAACTAAGATCGAGTTTCCAATTTGACGTTCGATCCCCATACCTAGCCGCTCAGTATTAGTGACAAACAGGTCGTCACCAACCAGCTGTACTTTGTCTCCTACGTTTTCGGTTAGGAGTTTCCAACCTTCCCAATCGTCTTCTGCCATACCGTCTTCGATGGAAATAATCGGATATTTTTGGCATAGATCAGCGTAGAATTGCACCATTTCCTCGGGCGATTTTTCAGGTTTGGATTCTGCCTCCAATAGATAAATTCCATCTCTATAAAACTCGCTCGAAGCAGGATCCAGGGCAATCAGAACGTCATCACCCGGTGTATACTTGGCTTTTTCAATAGCCTCAATGATCACTTGTAAAGCCTCTTCGTTAGACCGCAAATCTGGTGCAAACCCACCTTCGTCACCAACAGCGGTATTGTAATTCTTAGCTTTTAGGACAGCTTTCAAATGATGGAAAATTTCGGTTCCCATCTGAAGGGCCTGGCTAAAATTGCCAGCACCAGCCGGCATGATCATAAATTCTTGTAGATCAACGTTATTGTCAGCGTGAGAACCTCCGTTGAGGATGTTCATCATTGGTAGGGGCAGCTCTTTTGCATTGGCTCCACCGATGTAACGATAGAGCGGAATGCCGAGACTGTTAGCAGCGGCTTTGGCTACCGCTAGAGAAACTCCTAGAATCGCGTTGGCACCGAGCTTCCCTTTATTGGTTGTCCCGTCGAGTTCGATCATTCTACGATCAATTGAGGTTTGGTCATAGACTGACTTACCCATCAGTTCCTCTGAAATCAATGTATTAACATTATTGACAGCCTGACGGACACCTTTACCCAAATATCGGTCCTCTTGATCCCGTAGTTCTACCGCCTCGTGTTCACCGGTGGAAGCTCCCGACGGTACAGCTGCCCGGCCCATCGTTCCACAATTGAGATAAACATCGGCCTCAACCGTTGGGTTACCTCTGGAATCGAGGATCTCACGACCATGGACCGCAACAATTTCTGACATGCTAAGTCTCCTTTATATATTTTAGCGGAAAAACTGATTCAAAGCCTAATTTTTGATTTTAATTTCTAAATATTTATCTTTAACTTAAAAGTGATCCCATAAATCTGGGTTTTCGGTCAAAATCTCGGGACCGTCCGACAGGATGGCAATAGTATGCTCAAAGTGAGCAGAGAGGCTCAGGTCGGTGGTAACTGCAGTCCAGCCATCTTCCAGGGTTGCCGATTCTCCGGTGCCAACATTGATCATCGGCTCAATCGCCAGTACCATACCGGGTTTCAATCTTGGACCGGTTCCAGGAATCCCAGAATTGGGAACTTGTGGCGGCTCGTGCATATTCCTCCCGATACCATGTCCTACAAAGTTATGTGCTATATGGAATCCGTGCGACTCCGCATAGGCTTGGACAGCGTGACAGACATCGCCTAAACGGTTGCCGGGCTTAGCTTGTTCGATTGCTTTATAAAGTGATGTTCTGGTGACATCCAGCAATTTCTGGGCTTCAGCCGAAACTTGACCCACCTTAAAGGTAAAAGCGTTATCTCCATGAAAGCCATTCAGAAAAATCGCGGTGTCGATACTGGCAATCTGTCCGTTTTGCAAGATCTGACTTTCGTTTGGCACACCGTGGACAATTACTTCGTTAATCGAGGAACAGATTGTAGCAGGATAAGGAGGATGATTGGGCAGTTGATAACCGAGGAAAGAGGATTCTCCTCCCAATTCTTTGATCGTTTGGCAACAAATCCGATCTAGTTCAGCAGTGGAAACGCCAGGGGAAACGGCTTCTCCAATGCGTTGTAACATGATAGCGGCAGCTCGGCCGCTATCCCGCATTTTTTCAATATCTTTTTTGGATTTTAACCGAATCCGATTTCTCATCACTTAAAGTTACAATTGCGCAATCTACTCTTAATGATACGATTCAAGGCCACCTTTTGGTTTCGTAGAAGTTGTCGTCAGGCATGATTTTGATAGAGGTGAGTTCTAATTGCCGGGCGATACGACGTTACCAATTAAGGTTTTTGCCGTAGCCGAGTTAATCTGAACCGGCACAATATCACCAACGTTGGCATTTGGACGAGGAAAGACAGTTGTCTTAAAACTACGCGTTCTACCGAAGAAATCGTTAGTTGACCTCTTCGATTCCCCTTCAACTAGCACTTCAACCGTTTTACCGATTAATGTTTGGTTGATTTGATGGGAGATTTGATATTGTTGTTCAATGATGCGCTGGAGCCGCTCAATCTTCACTTTTTCCGGCACATCATCGGTCAGCGACTTGTGGGCCAATGTACCTTCTCGATCTGAATACTTGAACATAAAGGCAGAATCGTAGCGGATTTCAGCCATCATGCTGTAAGTCTGTTGAAAATTTTCTTCAGTCTCCCCACAGAAACCGACGATAATGTCGGTGCTTATAGCCAGGTTGGGCATTCGATCTCGCATCCGGGCTACTAAATCACGGTACTCGTCCGCAGTGTAAGTACGTCGCATAGCTCGCAAAACCCGTGTTGATCCTGATTGCAGCGGTAGATGAATCTGTTGGCAAACTTTGTTGCAGTTTGCCATCGCTTCGATCATTGGTTCCGAAGCATCACTGGGATGGGGCGAGGTGAAGCGGATTCGCCTCAGCCCTTCCACACGATTTAGGGCGACCAGAAGATCCCCGAAATCATGTTTCCCAGCCTGATAAGAGTTAACAGTTTGACCGAGTAAGACGATCTCCTTAAACCCTTCATCGACCAGCCGATGGCATTCTTCAACCAGGATCGGAACAGAGATGCTTCGCTCCCGTCCACGTGTGAGGGGAACCACGCAAAAAGTACACATCTTGTCGCAACCTCGTTGAATCGTTAGCCAGGCGCGAACCCCATCCTGGCGAATCGGTGCTAGATCAGCATAATCCTCGCTTCTGTCGAGTTTTAGTCCCACAAACGGATCTTTAGACCTCGCAGCGTGAATTGCTTGTGGAAGACTACGGTAAGCGTCTGGACCAAGAATAATATCTACAAATGGCGCTGCTTCGAGGATTTTCTGACGCAGATGCTGAGCCATGCAACCACAAACACCTAGGACTATATCCGGTTTTCGACGCTTGATACTGTTAAGGTGTTGAAGACGATGAAAAACCTTCTCCTCCGCATTTTCTCGAATTGCACAAGTGTTGATAAGGATAACGTCCGCCTCTTCCGCCTGGTCC
>Ga0310345_10005064_pt1 | contig 11804 bp, 11 predicted proteins | sample HC15DNA20500_MG_FD_204667 | JGI IMG/M metagenome (GOLD analysis project Ga0310345, IMG submission 204667) | Marine microbial communities from station ALOHA, North Pacific Subtropical Gyre - HC15-DNA-20-500_MG | ecosystem: Environmental > Aquatic > Marine > Oceanic | place: Pacific Ocean: North...
GGCGTCGTCGTGCTGCGGGACGGGTCGTCCGCCTGAGTGCCGACCCGTGTGTATTCGGTGCCTGGCACCGAATACAAACGGCTTCGGCCGGTTCCAACACGGTCAGAGGAGGCGGCGGCGTCGGCCGTGCGAGCGGAATTCCTCCTCGGTGACCAGTTCGCTCGGCTCGACCCACTTGCCGGGGAGTTCGGGTTCCAGCGCCGACCGGATCTCGGCCACGCCCTGGTCGGTCATGTTCGGCCAGCCGATCTCGACCAGGTCCGGTGGCCGGCGCCCGCCCGGTTCGTTCATCCGGAAGACCGCCTTGCCGACCTGCAGACGGCTGTGACGCCCGAGCAGGCTCGTCTGCACGGACGTGGCGAGCGTCGTGAACCGACGCACGTCCTCGAGGATGATCTCGAGCCGACCGACCCGCAGCCGGCCTCCTTCGATCACCATCGTCGGGTTCGTGGAATCGCCGAGCGACTTGAATCGGACCGCATTGCCCCACAACAGGCCGACGAACCCGACGACCAACGCCACACCGATCGCGTTCTGCCATCCGGCGAACAGCAACACCGCCAGGACGACCACCGCGGCCGGGATGAAGAACTGCCTGCGGAAGCGAGCGGTCCGCTCCCGGATGCGTGCGTGGTCGATCGTCCGCTCCCAGATCACACGCTCGGCCATGACCGGAGATTGTCGCACCCGCGAACACGAGTGGTGATTCGGTTTTCTTCGTGACCGTCACGCTGGGGCAGACTGAGGCAACCGCCACATCGCCAGCACCAGGGGATCATCATGAGCAAGCCCGACATCGTCATACGCAACGGAACCGTGGTCGACGGCACCGGCGCCGCAGCCCGCCCCGGCGAGGTCGCCATCACCGACGGCATGATCACCGAGGTCGCCGACAAGATCACCGACAGCGGCACGCGCGAGATCGACGCCGAGGGCCGCATCGTCACGCCCGGTTTCGTCGACATCCACACCCACCTCGACGCCCAGATCGCATGGGACCCGCTGCAGACCTCGAGCTGCTGGCACGGCATCACCAGCGCGGTGCTCGGCAACTGCGGTGTCACGTTCGCGCCCGTCGCACCCGGTGGCGCCGACTTCCTCGCCGAGATGATGGAGAGCGTCGAGGACATTCCCCAGCGGGCGATCCTCGAAGGGATGCCGTGGGACTGGTCCACCTATGGCGAGTACCTGCAGTGGGTCGACCGCACCGACAAGGGCATCAACGTCGGCGGCATGGTCGGCCACTCCGCCGTACGCCTGGCGGCGATGGGCGAGCGGGGCATGGACGAAACGCCGTCGTCGCCCGACGACATCGCCGCAATGGTCGAGCTGGTCGACGAGGCGATCGGCGCGGGTGCCCTCGGCTTCTCGACGTCTCGCACGCTGCTCCACGTCGTGCCCGACGGTCGCCAGGTCCCGGGCACGTTCGCCGACGAGAACGAACTGCTCGCCTTCGGCGACGTGCTCGGCAAACACGGCAAGGGCGTCTTCGAGGCCGCCGCCCGCCTGGGCGAACGCGACCGCGAGGAAGGCCTGCCCAAGACCCGAGCCGAGGTCGCCTGGATGGGCGAGGTCTCACGTCGCAACAACCGACCCGTCAGCTTCGGCCTCGTGTCTAGCAGCAAGCGCCCCGAGCTGTTCCGCAAGGTCGTCGAGTTCACCCGGGAGGAGAACGCCGCCGGCGCCAACGTGCGGCCGCAGACCACCTGTCGGGGAATCGGCGTCATCTACAACCTGCTCAACCGGCTGCCCTTCCGGGGCAGCGCGTGGAAGCAGATCTTCGACCTGCCTCCCACCGAACGACTCGCCGCGATCAGTGACCCGAACCGCCGCGCCGACCTGCTGGCCGGCGACCTGGCGGCACCCGCCGACAAGATGTGGATCTTCCCCGACGGCGACGCCCGTTACGAATGCAAGCCCGAGGACAGCCTCGAGGCAGAGGCGCAGCGCGCCGGTGTATCGCCGATCGAGCTGTTCCTCGACCGGTGCATAGCTTCCGGCGGCACGCTCAACCTGAACTACCCGATCCTGAACGAGAGCTTCGACTCGGTGCAGGAGATGCTCGACGACCCGATGATCAGCCTGGGCCTGGCCGACGCCGGCGCCCACGTGGGCCAGATCATGGACTCGAGCCAGCCGACGTTCTACCTGACCTACTGGGTGCGCGAACGTGAGCGCTGGTCGCTCGAGGAGGCGATCCGTCGACTCACGAGCGACACCGCCGACCTGTTCGGCATCACCCGTCGTGGCCGTCTCGTCGAGGGCAACCATGCCGACATCAACGTGATCGACTTCGACAACCTGCGCCTGCCCCAGCCCGAGTACGTGTTCGACTTCCCGAACGGCGCCGGACGCTACATCCAGGGCGCGAGCGGCTACGACTACACCATCGTCAACGGCCAGGTCTTCATGGACCACGGCGAACACACCGGCGTCTTCGCCGGCACCACCCTCCGCTCCTGAGCCGGGCTTGCTGCGCTGCGCCCTCGGCGGCGGTCGCCGCAACCCGCTGGGATCATGTGCCCCGGCCGTCGTCCCTCCGGCCTTGCTCTGTCGCGCTGCGCCCTCGGCGGCGTTCGCCGCAACCCGCTGGGATCACTACCCGTGGGCAGGTCCGGCGTGTCAGACTCGCGCCATGCTTTCCGTTCACATCCTGTATCCCAAGACCGAAGACTCCACCTTCGACATGGACTACTACTGCTCGACCCACATGCCGATGCTGGCCGACGCCCTCGGCGATGCCTGCAAGGGCTGGGGCGCCACCGCCGTCGGCAGCGGCGCGTGGGAGGCGATCGGCTGGGCCCATGTCGACAACCAGGAGGCGTTCGACGTCGCCATGAAGGAACACGGCGCGAAGATCATGGCCGACGTCGCCAACTACACGAACGTCGCACCGCAGCTCGTGGTCGGCGAGGTCGCCAAGTAGCGGAGCACCGCACCACGGGACCACCGAGCGCGGGCCACCGCCGAGCGCTGGCCAACCTCGGCCGGCCGACTCAGCCTGCCTAGCCCATCTGTGAGCGGCCGCGCGCCATGATGGCGTCGCGGCGCTCTGCGACCTCTGCCCCGGGTTTGGTCGTCTCGGCGAACTCGGCGGCGCCCGCGGACTCGAGCGCCCACATCTCGTCGAGGGCCGCGGTCTCCTGCGCGCCATAGGTCGCCAGCATCCGACGTACGCCGACTCGGTCGTTGTCCACCATCGCCTGCGCCAGTTCGCGCGTCCGCGGGATCAGGTCGGCGTGGGCGACGACTTCGTTGACGAGACCCCACATGAGCGCCTGCTCCGCCGTCACGAAGTTGCCCGTCAGCGAGATCTGCCGGGCTCGTGTCCGGCCCACGGCGTCGGCCAGCAGGGCGGTCAGGCCCCAGCCGGGCATGACGCCGACCCGGGCGTGGGTGTCGGCGAACCGGGCGTTCTCCGACGCGATGAGGAAGTCGCAGTTCAGCGCCAGCTCGAAGCCGCCGGTGATGGCCACCCCGTTGACCGCCCCGATCAGCGGCTTCGTGCGCGCCGGAAACGGCGGGCTGCTCCCACGGGGCGGGCCGTCGGCGAGCATCGTCTGGGGTTCGTCCCCCAGCAGCTTCAGATCGAGGCCGGCGCTGAACGCCGGATCGGTCCCGGTCAGGATCATGACGTCGACGTCGTCGGCCGCCTCGAGCCGCTCGACGGCGCTCCACAGCGAGCGGCGCATCGCCGGGCTGATGGCGTTGCGGGCCTCGGGCCGGTGCATGGTGATCGTGCCGATGCCGTCGGCGGCCTCGATCCGAACGGGATGGTCCGGCGTCGCTTCTGTCGTTTCCATGCACCCACTGAAGTCGGCCGGCACGACGCACGCCAAACGGGCTCGCGCGAAACTCGCTCGACGCTGCTTCCGATCCGGGGCACACTCCTCACCATGATCCTGTGAGCCCCCGATCGATCGACATCACCACCTGTTCACCGAACCCGAGGAGCCCACATGACCGAACTCGCAACCACTGCGCCCGCATTCGTCGAGACCGCCCACCGCATCGTGTGGTGCACGGTGGCGACCGTCGACCCGAGCGGCAATCCACGCACCCGCATTCTTCACCCGATCTGGGAGTGGGACGGCGATGCGTTGACCGGCTGGATCGCCACCTCGCCGCAGTCGCCGAAGGCCGCCGATCTCGAAGGCAACGATCGGGTGTCGCTCACCTACTGGGACCCGACCCAGGACATCGCCACTGCCGACTGCGCCACGCGATGGGTGACCGACACCGACGGACGACACGCCGGTTGGAACCGATTCCTGCACGGTCCCGAGCCGGTCGGCTACGACCCGTCGATCATTCCCGGCTGGACCGATCCCGACGCCGAGTCGTTCGGTGTGCTGGAACTGACCCCGCTCCGGCTGCGGGTCATGCCCGGCACGCTGCTTCTGACCGGCCAGGGCGAACTCCTGACCTGGAAGGCGTAGCGGGACGATCACGCATCGGTCCCCGGGAGGCGGGAGTCTTCGGCTCGGGCAGGACGAAGCCCGCCCCGGTCACCGATGCGGCCCCCGGGACCGAGGAGTACTCAGCGCAGACAGCGTTTGCGGAGCTTGCGGAGCAAAGGCGGACTACCTCTCAGCGGCGGTTGCCGAGGTGCCACTGCCCGCACGTCTGACAGTTGTAGGCCTGGAGGCCCCGGCGGCCCCGCTCCGCCCGGAGCTTCCTTGCGACGTCCTCGGCTTCCCGCTTGGTCTTGTGCGCCTGCTTGCCCTCGCACGACTTGGCGTGGCGGGCGCGAGCCTTCTTCAGCTTGCGGGGAGTCTTCGCCATGACGCCGACCAGTCTAGGTACGGCGGGCGGTTTCGCCCGGAGGAGCGCTCGCCGGACTCAGCCCCAGATGTCGAGCAGCGGGAGCTGCAGTGCGTTCAGGTCCTCGAGCGAGTCGTTCACGGCGGCCACGATCGTCGTGCCCGAGAGCCGGTAGTGCTCGTAGGTCAGCGAGTCGGGGTCATCGACGAACTGCCATTCGATCAGGATGTCGTTGGGACCGAGTTCCTCGACGGAGTTCACGACGAGATCCTCGAACGCAGGACAGGGTGAACTGATGTCGAGCATCCGGACGAACGCATCGAGCGCACGGTCGTCGTCGGGATAGGGCGTGATGATCATCAGGTCGGTGAAGTCATCGGCCTCGAAGATGAACGTCTGCACGTCGGGGTCGTCGGGCCCGTTGCAGCCGTCGAAGTAGCCGCCGTCGAACGTTTCGGAGAACAGATAGCCCTCCGGCTCGACGATGCCGCCGAACAACGCGGCCAGCGTGTCGTCGATGGTCACCGGGTCGTCCTCGGGCGTCGGTTCAGGATCGGGGTCGGGTTCGGGCGTGGGATCGGGCTCCGGCTCGGGTTCCGGCGTCGGTTCGGGTTCGGGCTCCGGTTCCTCGAATCGCTGCACGTCGAGCGTGAAGGTCGCACCCGGTTCGCCGTAGACGACGGTGAACCCGCTGCTGTTGATGAAGCTGCTCGAACGATCGCGAGGCAGGACGACGCCGTTGCGCTCCCACGGACGCACGGAGTCGGCGCTGGCGCCCTCGATGACGATGTCGGCGTCCTCGGTGTCGGGACTGAACACGAACACCTGCGGGCGACCTTGGCCACCGAGTTGGCCGCTGTAGCCGTCGACGCCGACCTCGGTTACCTGCACCTCGAACAGTTCGACGTCGACCGAGCCGCCGGTGTTCGCCGCCACCGCCGCAGTCTCCTGGTCGGCCTCGGTGGAGTCGAAGACCACGATCCAGTCCTCGCCCGTGAGCGGTACCTCGTCGTAGCCGACGAACGTGCCCGGGGCGTCGGTCACGACTCGCGCCACGGCGACATGGAACTCCGAGAAGTCGGACCCGACCGTGGGGTAATCGGTGAGATCGACGGCGACCGCGGCGGACCCGGACACGGCCTGCGCCGTTGCCGGTGCACCCTGGCGCGCAATCGGACCCTCGAACACGAAGAACTCGCCGAACTCCGAGGTCGGATTGCCCGGGAGGTCCTCCGTCAGCGCCATGCCGATCTCGGCGATCTGGTCGGCGTAGAAGCCCATCGTCCCCAGCGGGTCCAGATACCAGCGGCCGTTGCGCTCCACCACGACGAAGCCCGCTTCCTCTGGAATGAAGTCTCGCGGGTTCATGTCGCTGTCGAGCTCGAACAGCAGCTCGCGGATCCCCTCCTCGAGGCACACGCGGCTGCTGTCGAATTCGTCCTGCGCCGTGACGCACCAGTTGTTCGTGTCGACGAGGAGTGAGCCCCCGTTCGCCGTCGCCCGGATGTCGTTGGTCGTGACGAGCGTGCGCCCCTCCCACTCGGACACGCCGAGTTCGAGGTCGTCGAAGCGGAGTGCTGCGTCCTGCACGGCCTCCTGGCGGGCACCCTGGTCGACCTGGGAGTCGATGAGCGGCTGGTAGTCGTGCAGGTACGGCGTGCCGAACGGGTCGGTCAGCTCGATGATCGACTCGTAGTCGAGCGTCTCGAGCGAGGTGAACATCTCCTGGACGACGGCCTCGGGTGACTCGGCGCCGCCGGTCTGCGAGTCCACCAGCTCGTAACCCCGGCCGAAGTCGGGCCGCGGGAAGCCGTCGAACGCCCCGCCGTTGCGGGCGATCTCCAGGAACGTGTAGCCCATCGACACGTACCACTTGCCGTCCTTCTGCACGGTCACGAGATCGATGTGTCCGCCGGGAGCGAACTCCTCGATGGGGTCCTCGCCGGGTGCGAAGAGCGTGCTCGCCAGTCCGCTGCGTTCGTCGCGGAACTCGGCACGTGCGCCATCGAGCTGGCTGACGTCGAGCGCAGTCGGCTGGTCGCCGAATCCGACGATCAGTGCGCGATCGGACGTGTCGGCCATGATCTCGAAGTCGATCGCCTCGATCCGCACCCGGGAGATCCGACCGTCGGAGTCCAGCGGCTCGACCTCGTAGGTCACCGGTTCGCCGCCGGGCCCGGAGATCGTGTAGCCGAACGACGAGAAGATCGACTCGTACACGTCGGTGAGTTCGTTGGCGTCCTCGCCCGACTCGTCGGGTCGCTCGAAGGACGAGAGCGCGGGAGCGAAGCTGCCGAACCACGCTTCGATCTCGTCGGGGTCGAAGACGTCGACGAACCCGACTGCGTCGCGTTCGTTGACCGAGGCGATCAGCTGCTCGACCGCGGACTCGGGCGAGTCGGCGCCGCCGGCGTCACCACCGGTGAAGAACCGGAAGGCGAGGAAGCCGAGTCCGGCGACGAGCACCAGGGCACCAACACCGAGCAGCAGTTTCCCCTTGCTCGACGGCGCGGAGTCACCTTCGGGAAGGTTGTAGTTCGGGTCGGCACCGGCGGTCGGGCTGTAGGTCTGGGTTGGCGGTCCGGGGGGTGTGAATGCCGGGCCCGGGTTGGGCGAGGGAACCGGTGTCTGCAGCGTCTGCTGCGTCGGCGGTGGGGTCGGCTCCGGAGCCGGCGTGGGAGGCACCGGTTGCGGCGGTTGTGGCGACTGGGGTCGTGGCTGCTGCGGAGGTTCGGCCGCAGGCATGACCACGGTTTCGGACACGGAGCTCGGCTGGTCGGAGGGCCAGACCGGTTCGGGTGTCGGCGCAGGTGCGGATGGCTCGGGCGTCGGAGCGACGTAATCGGGATGTTGCTCCGGCGGATACCACTTGCCGTCGGACGCGATCCACCAGCCGTCGCCCTGTGACGTGTCGCTCATCTTCTACCACCCTCCGGATTTCCGCACTCGACACTCTAGGGTGCCGGGTTCTGACGGCGAGACCATGGGGGAGCGCTCCCCAACCCGGTCATTTGGTGCGCGCGGCCCGTTTCCGCTCGGGGGTCCGAAGGACCGACGAGCGCCGCCGTGCGCAGGCGACCGCGATCGCCCCCAGACCGACGGTCGCCACGGCCGGGCCCGAGTACCGCACGTCGAGGACGTCGTAGTACTCGCCGGCCCACACGTAGACCCACCACATGGCCAGACCGACCACGAGCATGCCGACACCGGCCGCCCGGACGGCGCGTCGTCCCGGTGCGAACACCGACGCCCAGGCCACCATGGCGAGGAATGCCGGCAGATACCACCAGCGGCCGACCCAGGCGATCTGATCGGGCAGCGCGCCGCGACCCAGCACGATGAACGTATCGGCGGTGTTGAACCCGGAGCGGCTGCGGCCGCCGATACGCGCCCAGGGGAGGAACGCGCCGACCGCCGCCAACGCCAGCCCGCCGGTTGCGAGCATCACGTTGCGCTCGTCGGAGGTCATGAGTCAGTTGGCGTTGAGCTCGTTGATCGAGTCCTGGAACGACAGGACGTGGGCGAAGTCGTTCACGGCGATCACCCGGCGGTAGTCGTCCATCGCCCGCACCGTCGTGATCGACGTGTGGTGCACATGGCAGACGTTGTCCACGTCGGCGCCCCACAGCTGCGACAGGTACGTGCCGATCACGCCGCCATGGCACGCGATCACGACCCGCCGGCCGACGTGATCGGCGGCGATGCGCTCGATCGTGGTGAAGATCCGATCGCGGAACCCGGCGGCGTCCTCGCCGTAGACGTAGGCCTCCCAGCGTTGGGTGCGGTGGCCGTTGCGGAAGATCTCACGCATCTCGTCGCCGCTCAGGCTCTCGGCCAGCGACTTCTGCTGGTCGAGCTTGCCCCACAGATCGACTTCCTGGATGCCCTCGTCGACTACGGGCTCGAGACCGTGGTGGCGGGCGATCGCCATGCCGGTGTCGTAGGCGCGCGTCAGCGGCGAGGCGTAGACGGCGTCGATTCTGCGGTCCGCCAGGCGTTCGCCGACCGCGTCGGCCTGCCGCTGGCCGAGTTCGGACAGTGGCGGGTTCACGGCCGCGGCGATCGGCATTCCCCGCTCGTACTGCTGCTCGCCGTGCCGTACCAACAACAGCTCGCAGACACCTTCGAGCTCGTTCAGGAACGGGTTCGTCAGATCGACACTGCGCGGCTTCGGCATGCGGTTCACGGTAGAGCCTCCGCGTTGCCACGAGCACCCTCGTGTTCGGGCGATTCGGCGGCGCGGTGGGTGGGCTGGCAATATCGGCGGCGTGGAGCTGGGGATCTGTGTTGCGAGCAGGATCGACGACATCGACTACGTCGTCGAGGCCGAACGACTCGGCTTCACCCACGCCTGGTTCGCCGACAGCCAGATGATCTGGAGCGACGCCTACGCCACCGCCGCACTCGCCGCCGACCGCACCTCCACCATCCGCATCGGCACGGGCGTTTCCGTGGCCGCCACCCGGCCGGCGCCGGTGACGGCCGCGTCGATGGCGACCATCAACCAGATCGCGCCCGGCCGCACGTTCTGCGGGATCGGCACCGGCAACACCGCCATGCGCATCATGGGCCACAAACCGATGACGATCGCCGAGTTCGACCGCTACCTGGCCGAGCTCAAGCCGCTGCTCGCCGGCCAGGAAGCCGACGTCACCTGGCGGGGCCGCACGTCGCCGGTGCGCCACATCATGCCCGAGGCCGGCTTCGTGAACTTCGACGACCCGATCCCGCTGTACGTGTCGGGCTTCGGGCCGAAGTCGCTGGCGTTGGCGGGCAAACACGGCGACGGGCTCGTGCTCTCGGTGCCGCCCGATCCGGCCCTTGCCGGTGGGCTGTGGCAGAGCGTCGAACGGGGCGCGGCCGAGGTCGGCCGGACGATCGACCGAAACACGTTTCCGGCCACGACCCTGAACACGATCGTCGTGCTCGAGCCCGGAGAGGCGACCGACTCGCCCCGAGTGCGGGCCCAGTGCGGCGCGTTCGCGATCGCCGGTCTGCACTACAGCTACGACCAGTGGCGCAACTTCGGTCGCTTGCCTCGCAACCCGGCGGTCGCCGAGGTCTGGGACGACTACACGGCCATGCTCGACGCCGTGCCCGAGGACATCCGCCACCAGCGGGTCCACGCCGGACACAACTGCTGGGTCGTCCCCGAGGAGGAACGTTTCCTGACCAAGGCGCTCATCGAGTCGTCCTGTCTGGTCGGCACCGAGGACGACATCGTCGAGCGGTTGATGGGTCTCGAAACAGCCGGCATCGACCAGATGATGCTGCTCCCGCCGCTCGAGCCCCGCTACGACGTGATCCGCACGGTCGGCGAACGGATCATCCCCGCACTCGCCGATGGCTGACCCCACGGCGAACATGGCACACATCGTGCGGGCCGACACGGTGCACGAACTGCTCGAGCGATCGGAATCGGTGATCGTCGACGAACACGGTGCCGAGCGCCCCGTTGCCGACGTGTTGGCCGCGGGCCGACGACTGGCGGCCGATCTCCGGTCCGCCGGGCTGCAGCGAGGTGACCGCGTCGCCGTACAGATGAAGAACGGCCCGCTGTACCTCGACCTGCTGGCGGCGGCCGCCGTCGGCGGGTACGTGGTGACCGCGGTGAATCTGCGATTCGCCGCCCCGCTCGCCGACTCGATCATCGAGCGCTCCGGGGCGAAGCTGACGATCCGTGGTGCCGCCGACCTGCCCGGTGGCCCCGGTGCGGTGCAGCCTCCCGACGAAGGCGACCGACCGAGCCCGACGGATCGCTACGCGGTCTTCACGACCTCGGGCACGACCAGCGCACCCAAACTCGTCGTGCACCGGCAGCGGTCGATCGCCGCCCACGCCGGCGACGTCGCTGCCGCGTTCGGCTACGGACCCGAGTCGGTCGTCATCGTCGCCATGCCGTTGTGCGGCGTGTTCGGTTTCAGCGTGTTGTGGGGTGCTCTCGCCGGGCACGCCCGCGTCGTGATGCCCACCGCCTTCGACGCCGAGCAGACCGGTCGGCTGGTGCAGGAGCACGGTGTCACCTCGCTGCACGGAACCGATGACATGTTCCACCGGCTGCTGGCAACGGACTGGGATCTGTCCTCGATTGGGCCCTCGGGCTACGCCCGCTTCAACACCGCGCTCGACGGCATCGTCGAACGGTGTGATGCCCGGGGCGTGCCCCTGTACGGCCTGTACGGCATGAGCGAGGTCCAGGCGCTGTACGCGTACCGAGCCGTCTCACGCCACGACCAGCCGATCGACGAACGCTGGCGGGCCGCCGGCGAACTGGTTTCGCCGCTCGCGGACCGACGGGTGGTCGACGGCGAGCTGCAGCTCCAGGGCCCGAGTCTCTTCGAGGGCTACCTGGCCGACGGCGGCGACCATGTCGACACCGAACTCACCGACGCGGCGTTCGACGGTGCGTGGTTCAGGACCGGCGACCTCGCCGAGGAGGACGGCCCCCGGAGTTTCGAGTACATCGCCCGCATGGGCGACGTCATGCGGCTCGGCGGCTTCCTGGTCGCACCGACCGAGGTCGAGGGGGCGATCATCGAACTCCCGGGGATCGACCAGGCCCAGGTCGTGGCGGTCGACCGGCCGACGGGTGCGAGGCCGGTCGCCTTCGTGATCCTTGCCGCGGGCGCAACGCTAGACGAACAGGCCGTGATCGATCACTGCCGGCGCACCCTGGCCCGGTTCAAGAGTCCGGTGCGGGTGGTGGCCGTCGACGAGTTCCCCGTGACCGACGGCCCAAACGGCGTCAAGATCCAGCGCGCCAAGCTCCGCGACCTCGGCGCCGAACTCCTGGCCGAGGCGTAGCTTCCCCAGCGAAGCGAGGCTCCGAAGGAGCACTACTTGGGCTCGAAGGAGTTGCGCAGGACGGTGCGGTCGAACTCGGCGGCGAGTTCGGTTCCGACGGCGTAGTGGTACAGCGCCGTCTGGAAGATGCCGCCGAGTGCGCTCATGACGGTGACGAGCAGGATCCCGGCCAGAATCGCAGCGGCGATGAGCACGAAGCCGAGCAGCGTGCCGATCACCGCACCGATCACACCCAC
>Ga0310345_10005065_pt1 | contig 11803 bp, 15 predicted proteins | sample HC15DNA20500_MG_FD_204667 | JGI IMG/M metagenome (GOLD analysis project Ga0310345, IMG submission 204667) | Marine microbial communities from station ALOHA, North Pacific Subtropical Gyre - HC15-DNA-20-500_MG | ecosystem: Environmental > Aquatic > Marine > Oceanic | place: Pacific Ocean: North...
GAAGCGCACATGAGGCTTGATGTTGGCGACTCTTCAAGCCAGACCGATTATCAGTTGACAAGAATTTCAACAACCATGTATGCCGATATACCAAATAAATTATCGACAGGTCAGCCTACCCAGATATGGATTCAGCGATTGACGACAACTCCCCAGTTTACTTTATGGCCCGTCCCTGACGATACGCAGACTTATACTGTTGCTTTTTTCAGGATTCGCCAGATTTATGATAGTGGTAAGCCCGGAAGCAACAACATGGATGTTCCAAAAAGGTTTATTCCAGCTTTGGTCTCTGGGCTTGCTTACTACATTGCCATGAAGAAGCCAGAATCTACTGAAAGATTGCCTTTTCTAAAACAGGAATATGAAGAACAATGGAGGTTGGCTTCCGAAGAAGACAGGGTGAAAGCGGCTTTCCGTTTTGTTCCTTGGACTGGATATACTTAATGACCCAGTTTGCGGCAGGGCAATATGCCTTTGGTTTTTGTGATCGATGCGGGTTTCGTTATGGTCTCCACGATTTGAAACCAGAGATTGTTGACATGACTCCAAGTGGATTCTTGGTTTGTCCAGAGTGTTTGGATCAGGATCAGCCCCAATATCAGTTGGGCAGAGTTCCAGTAGATGATCCGATTGCTCTGGAGAATCCAAGACCAGATAAGGGACAGGCAGCCAGTAGAAGGCTGTATGCGTTTGATCCTATAGGTGGTGGTGTAACATCACTTGGCTCAAGGACTGTCGGTTTGACCATGCATGGTCATGTGGGAATGCTTAAAATAACAACAACTTAGAGGACAAGATTATGGCTAAAAAGAAAAAAGGCTATCAGTCAGGTAGAACAGTAAACCCAAAAGCGGCTGCCGCAGCAGCGATGAGAAGAAACGCACCTAAACCAAAACGAAGAATTAGATTTGAAGGACCTGACTGGCCCCTACCTAGAGGTGGTGATCGTGGCTGGGCAGCAGGCTCCACTGTTGAAAATTACAATGATCAGGTAAAGCGTAAGTATGGTGGCGGAAAGCTATAAAAAACAATGACCTATGCTGAGTTAAAAAATCTGATTCAGAACTATCTCCAGAATACCGAAACCTCGTTTACGACTTATCTTCCAGATATTATCAAACAGGCTGAGGATCGTATTCTTGAGACTGTTCAACTGCCTGTGTTCAGGAAGAACCAGAGCGGTGCGGTTACTTCTGGAAATCAATATTTGGGAATCCCAACAGATTTTTTAGCACCCTATTCCCTTTCCTATACAAGCAGTAGCAATCAGACATTTTTGATAAACAAGGATGTAAACTGGATTCGAGAGGTATATCCTAATGCATCTACAGAAGGTGCGCCTGAGTATTATGCTATTTTTAGCAACGATTACTTTATTGTTGCGCCAACGCCAGATTCTGGATACACAGTGGAACTGCACTATTTTTATCGTCCTGCATCGATTACCGCAGGCTCTGATTCTGAATCGACATGGCTTTCGACAAATGCGCCAGCAGCTTTATTGTATGCGTGTTTGATCGAAGGGTATGTTTACATGAAGGGCGAAGCGGATATGATGTCGGTTTACAATGCAAGATACGAAAGTGCTTTGGGAAGGCTCAGGGTGCTTGGTGACGCTAGAGATAGAAAAGACACCTACAGATCAGGTCAGTTTACAATACCAGTAAGTTAGTATGGCAACAAATGGAAGTAGTCGTTCTGTTTCTATTAAAAAGTTAGAAGGGAAAAGTGTTGCCATCGTAGCCTTGGGCGAGAGCCAATTGGATTACCACATGAGTATTTCCCACAGCGTCAAGTTTGACGAAGTGTGGGCAATCAACTCGATGTGTGCGGTTGTCAAAGCAGATCGGGTGTTTATGATGGACCCAGCATCCAGATTCTTTGATACCGAAGATGCAGGACCACAGACAAAGATCATGCGTGAGATTTTGCCGAAATTGAAATGCCCTATTTATTCCTGTGTAAAGGACAAAAGGGTTCCAAGGATTGAGCTTTATCCTATTGAGAGCCTGATCGATGATGTGGGTTGCGGTTATTTTAACAACACCATATCCTACGCAATTGCTTTTGCTTTATGGAATAAGGTAGGCAGGTTGAGTATTTATGGAGCCGATTTTACCTACAAGCGGAATCGACACTTTGCAGAGATGGGTCGTTCCTGCTGTGAGTTCTGGTTGTCGAAGTGTATTGACAAAGGAATCGATATAAAGATTGCTTCCAAGTCATCGTTGCTTGATACAAACATACCAGAAAAGTACAAATTATATGGTTATCATAGGCTTGACGATCCGCCTGTGGTATATTTTGATGAAGGACAATTGAAAATAACAAAACACTCCGAAGTGCAGATGGAACATTCAGAGCCAGTTGGAATTTCGGGAAGAACAGACAATGTAGAGGTTGTGGATACAGTTTCTTTGAGACCGCCAGAACCGAATAAATTTTAATGGAAACAGATGCTTTTGAATTATCTGTAGGCAATCTGGGGGTAAAAACCACCCATAAAAGAGGGCATACAGTAGAAGAGGTTGCTGAGATGGCAACCAATAGATTGGTTTCGGTTGCAGATACTGCTCCTGATCAGTTAAAAGCGCAGGCACACGCTTTTAAAAAACAGTGTCACTTTATCATTGCATACTATATGAGAGAGGCAATCAAAAACCATATTTGTACGATATGCAATCAATTGGAAGCGCAAGGTCACAAAGACTTAGCAAATATAATCAGGAGGCTATAATGGCTATAACACAAGCGATGTGTACGTCTTTCAAGAGTGAAATTTTGCAAGCGGTACATAATTTTAAAACGACTGGCGGGAACACTTTTAATCTGGCTCTTTATACGAGTTCAGCAACCATGAGCGCATCAACAACTGCTTATTCCACTAATCAGGAAGCAACAGGCACAAACTACACAGCAAAAGGCGGTGCATTAACTAATGTAACTCCAACTACTTCGGGAACGACTGCGTTAACGGATTTTGCTGATTTGACTTTTGGTACCTGCACTATTACTGCAAGAGGTTGCATGATATTCAATGACACAGCTACAGGCGATCCTTCGGTTGCGGTCTTTGATTTCGGTGGAGATAAAACAAGTACAGCAGGTAGTTTTACCATAACTTTCCCAACCGCAGACGCAAGTAACGCTGTTATTAGAATAGCGTAAACCAGCATGGCTGTCGGCTGGGGACGTGCTGAATGGGGGGATGGTCCTTGGGGCGAACCCTTTGAAGTTGATGTAACTGTAAACCTTACAGGGCTTGCAGGCACTTCTGCTTTAGGCACGGAAACAGTCTCTTGTGATGCCAATGTAACCGAAACAGGTTTAGCGGGCACAGGCTCGGTAGGCACAGTTGTCGCAACAGGTGCTGCAACTGTTACAGAGACAGGGGTTGCAGGGACAACCGCATTAGGCACAGAAACTGTTACTGGTGACGCTAATGTCACTGAAACAGGACTCGCAGGAACAGGGGCAGTTGGTACAGTTGTTGCAACGGGAGCAGCCAATGTAGCAGAAACAGGAGTAGCAGGAACCAGCGCATTAGCCAGTGTTACCCCTTCAGGTGGCGCAATAGTAGCTGAAACAGGACTCGCAGGCACAGGTGCGGTAGGAACTGTACTCGCAGCGGGCTTTGCAATCACAGGAGTTAGTGGAACAGCTTCCACGATTTCCCAAGGTGATGAAACAGTTACTGGGGATGCCAATGTGTATCCAACAGGACTTGCTGGAACCAGTGCTTTAGCCAGTGTTGGTATTATTGGTAACAACATAATTGGTATTACCAGTGATGCGTTGACCTCTGGGCTTGGTTCGCTAACTGTTACTATTCATGTTGATATTGCATTAACAGGTGTTTATGGAACTGGTGGAACAGGATTTTTGCTGGTTTGGGATGAAATTGTTCCAAATCAAAATCCTTCTTATTCAGTAATTAGCCCATCTCAGTCTCCAGACTGGAAAGATGTGGCAGCTTAATTTATTATGAGGAAATAATATGGCAACTTATGTAAATGATCTAAGACTCAAGGAAATCGCTACCGGCGATGAATCCGGAACATGGGGTACGAGTACCAACACAAATTTGGAGCTGATCGGGGAAGCATGGGGTAGTGGTTCTGAAACCATAACTGGAACTTCGCATACGATTACCATGCAAGATGGTGCAGCCGATGCAGCTAGAGCATATGCCTTAACTTTAGCGGGTTCAATCACTGCACTGAACACAGTTACCCTCGCACCGAATACAGTCAATAAAACTTGGGTTATCCAGAACTCTTCTGGTTACGCAGTTTCCATCAGCCAAGGCACAGGAGCCAATGTCGTAATTCCGAATGGCGGAATTAAGATGGTGGTTGCCGATGGCGCAGGAGCAGGCGCAGCAGTTACCGATGTTCTCGATATGACAGGCGGCACAGGGAATATAGGTTTAGGCTCTGGTTCATTGGGAACGGCTTTAACCACAGGAACAGACAACGTAGCTATTGGTGAAGCTGCTGGTGATGCTATGACAACTGCATCTGACAATACTTTTGTTGGTGATAATGCTGGCGGAGCATCAACCACAGGCGGTAACAATGTTGCAGTCGGTAGTGCTGCCTTGTTGGTTAATACAACAGGAGCAGGAAATGTTGCAGTGGGAACCACTGCTCTTGATGCGAATACTACAGCATCAAACAATGTAGCAATCGGATTAGATGCTATGACAGCAAACACCACAGGTGCTTCTAATGTAGCTGTTGGTAAAGATGCTCTAATTGCAAACACAACAGGAGCACAGAATGTTGCCATTGGTATGGACGCTCTGGACGCTGCTACCACTGTAAACAATAATGTTGCTATAGGGTTTGAAGCCTTAACAGCCTCCACAATAGGAGATAATGTAGCTGTTGGTACATCTGCTATGGCAGCAAATACGACTGGAACATACAACGTGGCTGTTGGAAAAAGCGCTATGGCAGCCGATACCACAGGTGCTAGTAATACGGCAATTGGTGCTTTTGCTTTAGACGCAAATACAACGGCGAGTAGTAATACTGCTGTTGGAGCAGATGCTTTAGGTGCGAACACCACAGGCGCAGAAAACACTGCTGTTGGTAGAAACGCACTAGATGCTAATACAACCATGTCTAATAATACAGCCGTTGGTTATGGTTCATTAAGCGCAGCTTTAGAAGGCGGAAGCAACACTGCTATAGGCTCTGGTTCATTAGCTGTCAATACGGGTGGAGACAACAATACAGCAGTTGGTGGCGCTTCAATGGATGCAAATACGACAGGAGGTAGTAATACTGCTGTGGGTTCTGGTTCTTTAGGAGCACAGACTACAGCATCCTTTAATGTTGCAGTAGGTAAAGATGCAGGGAATGACATTACAACTGGAGCAAGCAATACAGCCGTGGGAACCTATGCTTTAGATGCAACTACTACGGGAGGAGAAAATACTGCTGTTGGGAAAAATGCTCTAGGGGCAAATACAACGGCATCTTTAAATACCGCTGTGGGGGCTGGTGCATTAGATGCTAACACTACGGGAGGAAGCAACACCGCAATGGGTTATGATGCATTAGGTGCAAATACCACAGGAGCAAATAACACCGCTTTTGGTAAAGATGCTTTAACAGCAAACACAGACGGAACTCCAAATACAGCTATCGGCTATCGTGCTATGGATGCGAATACTAGCGGTGGAAGCAATACCGCAGTAGGCTACGATGCATTGGGAGCGAACACAACTGCCAGTAACAATACTGCTGTGGGTGTTAATGCCTTACTTGTAAATACGACAGGCGCAGCAAATACTGCCGTTGGAGTAGGTGCTTTAGATGCAAATACAACAGCAAGTTATAACACAGCCGTTGGTAATGATTCGCTTGGAGCGAATACTACAGGATCAAGAAATACAGCACTGGGTATTAGTGCTATGGAAGTCAATACTACAGGTGCTAATAACACTGCGGTTGGAGAAAGTGCTCTAAAAGCAAATACTACGGCATCATTAAATACTGCTGTCGGTAAAGAAGCATTAAGCGCAAATACAACGGGCGCAAATAATACTGCTGTGGGTGCTTATGCTTTAGATGTACATACTACAGGTCAAAACAATACCGCAGTTGGTACTTATGCTTTAGATGCCCAAACCACTGCTGATGGCAATACTGCTGTTGGATATGCTGCTGGAACTGCTCTTACTACAGGTGAAAAAAATGTAGCTATGGGTGAATCTGCTTTAGCGACAGCTACAACAGGAACCTATAGTGTTGCTATTGGAGTGGCAGCTTTGTATGCCAATACTACAGGATCAAACAATACATCACTGGGTAAAAGTTCTTTGGAATCAAATACAACAGCTTCTCATAATGTTGCTGTTGGCGTATCTTGTATGGCAAATAATACAACAGGTGCAGAAAATGTCGCTATGGGAAATTATGCTCTGGATGCAAATACCACTGCCAGTTTTAATGTTGCTGTTGGCGTACATGCTTTAGGCGCATGTACAGTAGGCGCAAGCAATGTTGCTGTTGGTTATGAGGCTTTAAAAGCAAATACAACAGCAGCAAACAATACCGCAGTGGGATATGGTGCTTTGCAGGCAAATACCACAGGCGCACAGGTTACTGCTTTTGGTGTTAGTGCGGGATACTCAAATACTACAGGAAGCAATAATCTATTTCTAGGAAGAGAGGCGGGTTATTCTGGCTCTCCCGGTGGTAATATAACTACAGGCAGCAATGAGATAGTCTTAGGCGATGAAAATATTACCGAGGCCCACATTCAGGTAGATTGGACTATAGCATCAGATAAACGTGATAAAACGGATGTCAGTCCAATGGATTTAGGGCTTGAATTTATTAATAAGTTGGAACCTGTTACTTATCGTTGGGACAAACGTAGCAAATATAACAAGGATCAAAGTGTTGTACCAGACGGAACACACAAGGAAGAACAGCTTGAGGGTGGTTTTTTAGCACAGGATGTAGAGGCTATAGAAGAAGAATATGGTTATGCTTACTCTGACAAAACCAATTTAATAACACATTTGAGCGACGATGGGAAAATGTATGGAATTACGTATTCTAAGCTAGTTCCTATGCTTACTAAAGCAGTACAAGAACTCTCGGCAGAAGTCGAAGATTTAAAAAAGAAAGCACATGACAAGTGCAGTAACTAAGAGGTAAATAAAATGGCAGTGACTAAAACTTTAACAGGAGCAATCCCCTACAATAAGAGCAGTAAAGTTCAGAAATGGGATTTGGCGATGCAGTACGAGGAAGGGGCTGATGCCACTTATTATACCTCTACTTTCAATACATCAATCCCAGCAAGTCAAACTTTGCCAGATGGTTCAACGCAAACCAATTTCACGCCCAAGGCGGAAGCATCATGGACGTTGGCACAATTGACCGCTCTTTGTCCGACAAGCCAGTGGGATGACGTATTTGCCAGTCAATACGACAGCGTAATTACCAATCCGCCTGACAATCCTGTACCCGATCCTGACTATGTAATCCCTAGCTAGTCATGGCTGGGAAAAAGGAGAAAGAGTCTGACGGCATAAAAGTAGAGGTTCATACAATGCCTTCTGTTTTTATGATGGAAACGCAGATGCCCGATAAGATGGTCAAAGACCTTAATACCTATTTGGATGAACTGCTGGAAAAAGAGGACAGGGAATCCTTGGCAGGTACATTGGTAGGGCAAATCCATTGTGGCGAACAACTGAACATGGACCCAGAACATGAATTGTTACAGGAATACTGTAAATTTGTAACAGGGCTTGGGGCTTCCTATGTGAATGCTGTGATGGAGAATACTGGACACGCCTTGGAAAAACCAAGGCAAATAGCAGTTGATGAAGTCTGGTCGGTACATAGTTTCGAGGGCGATTACAACCCGATACACGATCACGGCACGAAAACCCTAATGGGTATATCGACTACTGGATGGACAAAAGTGCCACAGCAGATATTGGATCAACCGACAGCAGGATCACCGCAATACAGCAAATACAATTCTTCTGGAGCCTGTGATGGCTATTTGGCGTTCAGTTATGGGCGCAACCAGATTATGGATGTGGAGCGACTGCGACCTCCACAGAGTGCAGAAGTACAACCGCAAGTAGGAAGGCTGTTGGTCTTTCCTTCTTGGCTACAGCACATGGTTTATCCTTTCTTCGGGAAAGGTGAACGGAGAACAGTGGCATCGAACTTGAATTGTTGGGAAGTAGAACCAGAACTGGCAACATGAGCAAGTTGTCGGTGGTACAAGTTAATGCAAAGATCAAGTCTCACGAAGCGGTCTGTGCAGAGCGTTGGCTTGAGATCATTAACAGGGTAAAAAGATTGGAACATTTTATTGTTGCCACATTGATTACTCTGGTAATAGGGATGGCTGGAATTATATTCAGCTAAATTTTTAACAACCGAGGGAAATTATGGGTACTTTAATTAATATTGTAGCTCTTGTGATGATGATTGTTACTGCGGCAAGCATTATTGCTGCAATTACGCCTACGCCAAAGGATGATAAATGGATAGGCAAACTGTATAAACTAATAGATATTGCTGCATTAAATATTGGAAAAGCCAAAGATCGAGGAAACTAGGAAAATGAATGGAGCAATTATATAAAGACGGAAAAATATCTGAAAAGGAATATAACGGTTATGTTTTTTATAAAAAAGGTTTTTGGATATGCTTTGCATACGTCTTATTCGATACATTTAGAGCCTATGGCTTGTTGTAAGAATGTATGAATACAAATGCGAAGTTAAAAGAGTGGTTGATGGAGACACAGTAGATGTCATCATCGATCTGGGATTTTCTATACTCTATTCAACAAGAGTCCGTCTTTACGGAATCGATACTCCCGAATCACGCACACGAAACAAAGATGAAAAAGTCAGAGGCTTTTTAAGCAAAGACTATTTAAAAGAATGGCTTGACCAAGGCGGCGTTATCATTCGTACCTACAGGGACAAGAAAGGAAAGTTTGGCAGGGTGTTGGGCGAAATGGTTGTTGGGGGTCGGAACATTAATTTACTCATGGTTGAAGAGAGTCTCGCTGTTAAATACGAGGGACAGAGCAAGGACGATATAAAGAAAGAACATCAAGTTAATCGGGAGAAGCTGATCGAGAAAGGGGTTTTTGACCCAAGTGAGGTATGATGAAACACTTATCGGCTGTTGCTGGAATAATTTTATTCTTTACCTTGTCAAGTACCTTTACTACGATTCGGGCAGAGCAAACAGGTGACTGCACCGCAGGAGACGAGTTCTGTGAGCAAAATTCTTTATCCACTACAAATACCACGACTACTACCAATACCAACACGAACACCAATACGAACACTAATGCAAATACGAACACTAATACGAACACTAATACGAATGCGAATACCAATACAACTACCACGACATCTACTGGAACAAATACCAATACAAACACCAATAACAACACTAGTACCGCAACGAATACCAACACCAATACCAATGCGAACACGAATGTAAACACCAGCACCGCAACGAATACGAATGCAAACACCAATACAAACAACAATACTTCGACAGCAACGAATACGAATGCCAATACAAACGTAAATACCAGTACCAATACCAACGCGAACACAAATACCAATACGAACAGCAATACAAATGTAAACACCAGTACATCGGCTGTGACTTCAAACGTGACTTCAAGCGTGAACAATACTTCTACAAGTGAGAATACGAATGTCAGTACAAACACAAATACCAATGTAAGCACCAGCTCTAATGAAAATACAAACACCAATGTCAATACTTCAACTAGTGAGAATACAAACACTAATACGAACAACAATACGAATATTAACAAGTCCGAGTCGGAATCGAATGTAAAGACAGATAACACAAATACCAATGTGAATCAGAACACTTCTGATAACACCAATCGAAACATTAACGAGTCGAAATCTGAGCAGACGATAAACCAGCACATTAAACAGGAAGCACCGCCAGCTTCAGCAATAGCACCGAGCATCATGTCCTATTCACAGGACTTGTGTACTGTTGGCAGAAGTGGAGCGTTTCAGGGACAAGTGTTCGGTATATCAGGGGGTAGGACAGTAAGGGATGAGAACTGTGAGCGCCTAAAATTATCCAAATATCTTTACGACATGGGGATGAAAGTAGCCAGTGTAGCTTTGCTTTGCCAAGATGTAAGGGTTTTTAAAGCCATGATGATGGCTGGAACGCCTTGTCCTTATGATGGGGCAATTGGTGATTCAGCTAAAACTGCTTGGGTTGCCAATATAAGCGATAGACCTGATGTAAAAGAACATAAAGAAAGACTTAAAAGAGAGTCAAAAGCAAAGAAAGCAAAAGAGAAAGCAGATAGAAAAGATAAAGCAAGAGCAGAATCTAATGCTTGGAGTATCTTCTGGAATACTTGTAAGTCCGAAAGAAATGAAGAAGGAGTATATAAATCCAGAAGCACTTGTAAAAAAGAGTATGAAAGGGTTTCTTCTTAGTCTTCTTCTTTTTGCTTCAACACAAGTAGAAGCTGATTACGTTTACGAAGCCAACCAACCCCTATACGATTTACAAACCAATTCATCAGGCTCTACAGGATTAGGCTCAAATGATGATTCAGTATCAGCAGCCTTTGACTTAGGCTTTACCTTTACCTTTTATGGTAATGATTTTACTCAAGCAAGAATGGCTACCAATGGCTGTTTGCACTTTAACCTGACAGGCAGTTATTGTGGGGATTACACCCCTGATCCACTGCCTCAATACACCAATACTTTATTTCCATTCTGGACTGACCTGATAAAAGATGGTGGTTCAGCTATGAAAGCCAAAGCCTTTGATGATTACACCATTTTTGGTTGGTATAAGATGCGGGAATATAATCGTGCTAATTCTGACAACAGCTTAGAAGTCTGGTTGTATCCTAATAATACTTATGAGTTTCGTTATGGCGAACTGGACATTATTAGCCACGATGTGTTAATTGGAGAACAGGGCAGCACCTCACAGATTTATACCTACCATTTCTTTGATGAGTGCAATACAGGCACTACCAATGTATCTGGAACCTGTGTTAGCTACGACTGGAACTCCAGCAGTAATGCGGTGAATACTTTACTGGAAGGTGGTGGCTCTTTGTATGGGGATGGCACGAATCAATCGCTGTGTGCAACAATCCCTTTAACTTCAGTCAACTGTTCTGGTTATGCCGTAGCTTATTTTAATCAACAGTGTGATTTAAGTGCTTTATACGATGACGAGTGTACTGGCTATCCTGCTGCTTATTTATTGCAACAATGCAATCTGGATATTTTCTATTCGGTAAATTGTGTTGGCTACGCTAACGCACTGTTTGATAGTGAATGCGATGACGACCCTCAGTTTTCTCCTTCTTGTCCCGGTTACTTGTTTGAACAATCGGCTGCCTATTTTGTCGAAGAACAGTACGACTATGGCTATGAGGAATTTGATTATTACGAAGAAGAATATTTTGTTTACGAAGATGAAAGTTTAGGAACTGTAGGCTACGAAGAAGTTTGGGACGATGATCCTTATGCCAACATGGAGTTTACAGATGCAGAGTGGTACGAAATTGATTTGGAAGAGTTTGGTCAGGAACAGGTAGATGATTGGTATGGCACAGAGGTTTCTTTTGATGACGAGGGCTTAATTGTTTGGGAAGATTCTGCTTTAACTGATTGGGATGATCTTGATTTGCAGATGGATGAATACGATGAGTTCGTTGAAATCTATGAAGAACCTTACGAGGAAATTTATTACGAAGAAGA
>Ga0310345_10005066_pt1 | contig 11802 bp, 6 predicted proteins | sample HC15DNA20500_MG_FD_204667 | JGI IMG/M metagenome (GOLD analysis project Ga0310345, IMG submission 204667) | Marine microbial communities from station ALOHA, North Pacific Subtropical Gyre - HC15-DNA-20-500_MG | ecosystem: Environmental > Aquatic > Marine > Oceanic | place: Pacific Ocean: North...
GACATTTGCCCGCATTAATGACTACGGTTTTCTGGAGACTCCATATCGGAAAGTGATGGATGGTAAGCTGACTGACGAGATCGAATACTTAACTGCCGATGAAGAAGATCGGTATACTATTGCCCAGGCTAATAGCCAGGTTGATGAAGCTGATCGACTTCTGCCGGACAGCAAAGGCGAGACATTAATGACCCGGAAGAGTGGTGACTTTTTGCGAACTACTCCAGGAGATGTTGATTATATCGACGTTTCTCCTAAACAGATCGTCGGGGTTTCGGCGGCGCTGATTCCGTTTTTGGAGCATGATGACGCCAACCGGGCCTTGATGGGAAGTAATATGCAGCGTCAATCTGTACCATTGATTAGGCCTCAAGCTCCCCTTGTCGGCACCGGTATGGAGGCCAAAGCGGCTTGCGATTCTGGCGCCGTGGTGCTAGCTAAAAATGATGGCGTCGTTGAAAAAGTCTCGGCGGCTGAGATTATTGTCCGAACAGATGACACCTTCCATGTTGAAGGTGGAGAACTGTCTTCCTCCGAAATGGGATACGATATCTACCAATTGCAGAACTTTAAGCGCTCTAATAACGACACCTGTATTCATCAGAAACCACTCGTTACGCCTGGTCAGCGAATTGAATCTAGCCAAGTGATAGCTGATGGAACTTCTACTGACCGTGGCGAACTGGCCCTCGGTAGTAACGCGTTGGTTGCTTTTCTCCCCTGGGAAGGATATAACTTTGAAGATGCTATCTTAGTTAGTGAGCGACTGGTTCGAGAGGATGTTTATACCTCCATTCATATCAATGAATTCGAGGTGGAAGCTCGCGAGACCAAGATGGGAAAAGAGGAGATCACACGAGATATTCCCAACTTAGCAGAAGAAGCTCTCAGTCAGCTGGACGACGAGGGGATTATTCGGGTCGGTTCGACTGTTGAGCCCGGCACTATTCTAGTGGGCAAAGTTACCCCCAAAGGAGAAAGTGATTTAGGACCGGAAGAAAAGCTGTTGCGTGCTATTTTTGGGGAGAAGGTGGGTGAGTTCAAGGATGCCTCCACCTATGTCAAACCGGGTGTAGAGGGAAAGGTGATTGATGTTAAAGTCTTTTCCCGAAAAGAGACAGATAAAGATCGACAGACTCAACTCCGCGAGGACGCCAAAATTAAAGAGGCGGAGAAAGAGTGTGCTCGCAAGTGTGAGCTGATTAACCAGCGAAAAAACGAAGAAATTCGTGGAATTCTACGGGGCCAGACTTTAGCCAGTAATCTTCACGATGAGACACAAGTGTTAGCAAGGGCTGGGGAATTACTGACGGAGGAGATATTGGGACAGGCTGGGTTGTTAGATCGGATTATTGTCGATGATCCGCAAGCCATGGGACAGGTTCAGAAAATTCGTCAATTGGCACAGGTCCGGGTCAACACCCATATTATGGAACGGAACGATCGAATCGATAAGGTGCAAAAAGGCGACGAACTGAAACCCGGGGTTCTAAAGCTAGTCAAGGTTTATATCGCTACGCGGCGTAAGATCTCCGTGGGTGACAAGATGGCGGGGCGACACGGCAACAAAGGGGTGGTTTCCAAGATTTTGCCGGTTGAAGATATGCCGTACTTGGAAGATGGCACGCCGATTGACATCGCGCTTAATCCACTGGGCGTCCCTTCCCGGATGAATGTAGGTCAGATTTTAGAAACCCACCTAGGCTGGGCGGTAAAGGAGCTGGGGTTGCACATAGCGACACCGGTTTTCGATGGAGCTACAGAAGATGAGATAGGAGATCTGCTTGAAGAGGCAGGGTTGCCGAGAACCGGAAAAACGACTTTATATGATGGTCGCACGGGTGAACGGTTCTATCAAGAAGCCACCGTAGGTTACGCTTACATGTTGAAGCTGAATCACATGGTGGATGACAAACTCCACGCCCGAAGCACCGGTCCCTACTCGCTGGTAACACAACAACCTCTGGGTGGTAAAGCCCAACAGGGTGGACAACGACTGGGTGAAATGGAGGTCTGGGCTCTAGAAGCCTATGGTGCAGCCTACACCTTGCAAGAGTTGCTGACGATTAAGTCGGATGATGTCAATGGCCGAAGTAAGATTTACGAAACCTTGGTTAAAGGGCAGAACTCTCCACCCCCCGGCACGCCGGAATCATTCAACGTTCTGGTCAAAGAGCTACAAAGTCTGGGGTTGAATGTTTCCCTGGAGCAAAGACAATCACAAAGTGGTGGCCAATGATTCCGGTTAGAGGCCAGAAATAACCCTTTCACACGTCGCGGGTTTAGGACGACTTGTTAGCTGCAGCGGCTGTTGTTAACGGCCTTTAGCCTGCCTGGCCTTCACTATTTCAGACCATTAAATAGTGAGTAGTATTCTCAACTCTCAATTTTCTTTAGTAAGCACAAAAATTATGTCCCCAACTCTATTGGGGGCTATAACCATCAGAGTCGGAGGCTTGCACTTTGAATACAGTTAGATCTTCTAATCTAAATGACTTCGATACAATTTCTATCAGCATCGCTTCACCAGAGCTAATCAAGACATGGGCAAAGCAGTCCTCATGTCGGCATATGACAGATGGAATTATTCCAGGCACTCTGCCCGATTGCTCATGTAGTGAGGTCAAGAAACCGGAAACGATCAACTATCGTACCTTTCGTCCGGAAAAAGATGGGCTATTTTGTGAAATCATCTTCGGTCCAACCAAAGATTGGGAGTGCCAATGCGGCAAATATAAGCGGATTAAACACCGGGGAACCATCTGTGACCGATGTGGTGTTGAGGTAACGCAACAGAAAGTACGACGGGAACGTATGGGTTACATAGAACTGGCAGCACCGGTTTCACATATTTGGTTTTTTAAGGGACTGCCTTCCCGCATTGGCCTTTTCTTGGATCTGATGCTTCGTGAGGTTGAGCGCATCCTCTACTTCGAATCTTATATTGTACTGGAAGTTGATGAGGGCTTACCCCCAATCTTGAACGAGGAGACAGATCAACGAATTGAACCACCAACCGTCAGGCAAGTTTTATCGGAAGATGAATACCAAAAATATAAGGAATGTTATCCAACCGGCTGGCGTGCCGATATGGGAGCAGACGCAATTCGGGAACTGTTAGCACAGATAGACTTGGATCAGGAGGCTGAGAAATTACGAGTCGAACTGGCCCAAACGGGTAGTAAGCAGAAAGCGAAGAAGCTAACTAAGCGGCTGCAGTTAGTCAATGGATTCCAAAATTCGGGCAATAGACCGGAATGGCTGATTCTGACCGTTATCCCTGTGGTCCCGCCGGATTTACGTCCTCTAGTCGCACTAGATGGTGGCCGTTTCGCGACAAGCGATCTAAACGACCTCTATCGACGAGTGATTAACCGCAACAACCGGCTAAAGCGGTTGATGTCTTTACGTGCACCGGAAATTATCATTCGCAACGAAAAGCGGATGTTACAAGAAGCAGTTGATGCGCTGCTCGATAACGGTAAGCACGGACGAACTGTTCGCGGTCCTGGCACTCGTCCGCTCAAATCTCTGTCGGATATGCTGAAAGGGAAGGGCGGGCGTTTCCGCCAGAACTTATTAGGTAAGCGGGTCGATTATTCGGGCCGTAGCGTAGTCGTTGTCGGCCCGGAATTAGAGCTCCATCAGTGTGGCCTGCCTAAAGAGATGGCCATTGAATTGTTCAAACCGTTTATTATTCATAAGTTGCAAGATCAAGGGTATGCACCAACGATCAAAAAAGCCAAAAGCATGACTGAAAAGGTTGAGCCTGAAGTTTGGGACGTGCTGGAGGAAGTAATTCAGGATCACCCGGTGTTGCTGAATCGAGCACCAACACTTCACCGATTGGGTATTCAAGCCTTTGAACCCCAGTTGGTGGAGGGTAGAGCAATCCGAATTCATCCGCTAGTCTGTAGCGCATTTAACGCGGATTTTGATGGAGATCAAATGGCTGTTCATGTCCCACTTGGGCCAGAAGCTCAGGTCGAAGCCAAACTGCTAATGATGGCGACGAGCAACATCCTCAAACCTGCTCATGGTGGACCAATTGCGGTGCCCGAATTGGACATCGTTCTCGGTTGCAGTTTCTTGACTAAAAGTGTGCCGGAAGCTAATTGGACCCCGACGAATAAGGGACCGAAGTATTTTGACAACCACGATGAAGTGTTGTTAGCTCACGGCAGCAACCTACTGCACCTTCATGATGCGGTTGACCTGCATTTTAAGGAACCGAATGGGATACCAGTTCGCACAACAGTCGGTCGAGTGATCTTTAATCAAATTGTTCCTGACGAACTCAAGTTTGTTGATCACGCGACCAACATCAGTTTTCCGTTTATCAATCAAGAGATGCATGCCCCGGATCTATCGCAATTGGTTTCGCGTTGTTTTGAGGAATTGGGTAACCGGCGGACCGTTGAGTTCCTACACGAGCTGAAGCAACTCGGGTTTCATTATGCGACCCTATCAGGCATTTCAATTGGCATTGATGATATGATGATACCGGTAGAAAAGGAGCGGTTGATCCAGGAGGCCTGGGAAGAAGTAGCAGAAATTGAAAACGATTTCAGTCGAGGGGAGATTAGTCCGGGCGAACGATATAACAAGATTATTAATGTCTGGCTAGATCGAATTGATCAAATCGAAGATGCACTTTTTAGCGGACTTGAAAAAGGTCGTGAAGATGAGATTGCAGGCTTCAGCCCAATTCACATTATGGCCGATTCTGGCGCCAGAAGTAAAAAATCCTCACTCCGCCAGATTAGTGGATTAAGAGGCCTGATGGCAAAACCGTCGGGTGAGATTATCGAGCACCCGATCGAATCCTGTTTCCGTGAGGGGCTGTCGGTGCTAGAGTATTTCACCTCCACACACGGGGCTCGAAAAGGATTAGCCGATACGGCTATCAAAACTGCTAGTAGTGGCTATCTAACACGAAAATTGGTCGATGTGGCACAAGATGTCATGATTACCAGGAATGATTGCTACACTAGCGGGTATATTGCCAAGTCGGCCGGTGAGGAGGCAGAAGTTAAAATTTCAGCCCAGATTGTCGGTCGAACCTTTGCAGGTGTTATTGATCAAGAAACAGACCGGGTGATCTCAACTGTTATTCACAATGAGAATGGTGAAATTTTGGTAACTCAAGACCAACTGATTAACCGAAGCTTGGCCGAGCAGATTGAGCAACATGGCTACACTAGAATTGCCGTCCGCTCCCCCCTGAGTTGTGAGTCCCCTCAGGGGATTTGTGCTAAGTGTTACGGTACAGACCTATCAACAGGTCAACCCGTGGATCTGGGAGAGGCCGTCGGGATCATTGCGGCCCAATCTATCGGTGAGCCCGGAACCCAATTGACAATGAGAACTTTTCATACAGGCGGAACTGCCAGCGGGGATGTTATTGAATCGCAAGTGACTGCCAGCAATGCAGGTAAAGTTCGTTACTCCCGGGTAGAATTCGTCGATCGCTCTATTATCGGTCAAGTTGGAGAGCTGCTAACAGAAGATCTCCTAAATAGTGAAGGTGGGGTTATTGCTCACATAGGCGATACGATTACTCAGGAAATTTTCGAGGGTCATCAGGAACGGGTAGTACTCTCCAAGCAGAACGCTGAGTTGCAGATTATCAATCCTGAGACAACGGTCATTTTGGAAAGACACGATTTGCCGGTTGGAACCAGACTGTTCGTGGAAGAAGAGGAAATCGTTGCAGCCGGGCAAAGTCTATCGGAATTTGATCCTTACCGAATCCCAATTTTGACTAAGCAGCCAGGAATCGTAGTCTTCCAAAATATTGTCGAAGGTCGAACTGTTCGTGAAGACAAGACCAGTGGCTTGGCCGAGCGGGTGATCATTGAGTATAAAGGGGATGCTCCACCCCGGATTGACATTCAGGCTGATGACGGCGAAATTGGCGGAAATTACCTGATGCCGGTTGGCGCTCACCTCTCTGTCGCCGATGGCGAAAAAGTAAGGGAGGGCTTTACCCTAGCCCGGTTACCGAAAGAAACTGCTAAGAGCAGCGATATTGTGAGCGGGTTGCCTCGAATCACAGAACTATTTGAAGCTCGTAAACCGAAAGATGCTGCCTTTATTGCTGAGATTGACGGTCTGGTTCAGTTACAGGGCATCAGTCGCGGCATGCACATTCTGAAGATCGTCAACCCGGAGACGGGGGCAGAGAGTAAACCTGCGCGTATTCCGGTGGGTAAATACCTTCTGGTTGATGAAGGTGACGAGGTCAAAACAGGCGACGCCTTGACAGATGGATCAATTAACCCACACGACATTTTGGAGTCCAAAGGTTTAGAAGATGTTCAGGCTTATCTGATCGACGAAGTTCAAACCGTCTACCGATCCCAAGGTGAACGGATTAACGACAAACACGTTGAGGTTATTATTCGTCAGATGCTGGATAAAGTGACGATTACCGATAACGGCGAAACAGAATTACTGGAAGAGGAAGAGATCACTCGGGCTCGCTTCGAAGCAATTAACGAGCGGGCAAGATCGGGTTATATTGTCAAATCGTCTGGTGTTGAAGTTGGGGACCAACCAACGGAAGATCTCCGAAATAGTGAAGGTGAGGTTGTTGCTCAGGCCGGCGACACAATTACTCAAGAACATCTTGATCAGATAGTAGCACTAGAAGATAAAGGCACAATTGCAACTCAAATTGATGGCCGAACCTTTGTTGGTGTTGCTAATCAAGATGGTGAACAAGAGCTCGTTTGGCAACTAGAGAGTCCAGATGGTGACGTTCTACTGAGCCAAGGGGAACTAATCGAGCGAGAGATGGCTATGCAGATTGAGCAGATGGGATATACCAGGATAGCCGTGCGTCCTGCCTTGGCTCAGGCTAAGCCCTTATTGCAGGGGATTACCAAGGCGTCGTTAAGTACCGACAGTTTTATTTCTGCAGCCTCTTTTCAGCAGACCACCAGTGTATTGACCAAAGCCGCTATTGTCGGCAAAAGTGATTATCTGAAAGGCTTGAAAGAAAATGTGATCATGGGGCATTTGATTCCAGCTGGGACAGGAATTACTAACCACCGAATGGTTGAAGCCTATGTTGAAGATGAAGACGCAGAATCGGTTGAATTGGTAGATGACCTTTCGACTATCATCAGATCAGTTGAAAGCATCAAAACTGACGAAGTCCCCGCGAAAATGGGGAGTGGTGAGGAAGGTCTTTAAATTTTTCCTAAAAGGCTGTATGTATGGATGATATCCGTCTTCGTGCCTATGCAAAAATTAACCTTTTTTTGGAGATCATTGGTAAGCGTCGGGACGGGTATCACAACCTAGAGACAGTTTTCCAATCGGTGGATTTGCACGATCTGCTTGTCATTCGCCCTACACATCGACGGCCGGAGCAGAACTATATCCAGTGTGACCACCCTGCCGTTCCGACCGATGCTAACAACTTAGTTTGGAAGGCGATAACACTGTTGCAAACTCATTATCCACAGATCAATGGAATCGAGATTGGGATTCAGAAACGGATTCCGGTTGCCGCAGGTTTGGGAGGTGGTAGTGCAAATGCAGCTGCCGTTCTGTTCGGCCTGAATCATCTTTACGATCTAAGACTTTCAGATGATGACTTGCGTCGATTTGGCTGCCAACTGGGAGCAGATGTACCGTTCTTTTTTATGGGTGGAACAGCACTCGGTGAAGGCATCGGCAACCAGTTGACCCCTTTAAATCCATTACCGGAAGTAGAGGTTGTACTGGCTAATTCCGGGGTTCGTATCTCGACGCCTTGGGTCTACCAACAGTTGAAATTATCATTGACAGTTGAGAACAGGGATGTTAGAATCGTGCGCCAATTCATTGAACATGGTGATCTCCAGAATCTCGGAGCCAACATGTTCAACCGGCTGGAAACCCCTGTTTTTGCGAATTATCCGGAATTGGAGCGCCTCAAACAGGTGTTAGTTCGGGAATGCGCTTATGGTGCGTTGATGTCGGGAAGTGGTGCAACCCTATTTGCACTGGCAGCAGATAAATCACAAGCCCGGCAGCTTGCCGGCAGCTTGCAGTGCGACTTGGTGCTTTGCACCCGAACTACCTCAGCAGGTCTTGAAGTCGCTTGATGGGCGGTCGCCAAGTGGTTAAGGCACCGGGTTTTGGGTCCGGCATACGTAGGTTCGAATCCTACCCGCCCAGCGTAATCTAGCAGCATACCGACAAGCCGTAGCAGAAGCTACGGCTTGTTTATTTCACCTATATTTTTAAAATACCAGTTTTGGTAAGAACTAGAGGAATTGACCTATGCAGCAAACCAGATTGGATGCTCAAGTCCGTGATACATCGGGGAAAGGTGCAGCACGTTCGTTGCGTCGAACCGGTAAAGTGCCGGCTGTACTGTATGGACGAAACCAAGAGGTCTTATCCCTACAAATTGATGACTATGCCTTTCAGTCACTTGTGAGATCCCATGGGGCAAATGCTCTAATTAATCTCGATGTAACCGGGAACGGAGAAGAAACGGTCATCATTAAAGACCTGCAACACCATCCGGTCAAAAGAAATATACTGCACGCCGATTTTCAGCGGGTATCATTAGATGAAGAAATTACTACTCTGGTGGATATAGAGATTGTTGGCTCAGCGATAGGTGTTCGAGATGGTGGTATTCTGACTCTGGTACGTCGTCAGTTGAATATTAGTTGTTTACCGCTCGATATACCGGAATCGATTACGGTCAACGTGGACGATCTAAACATTGGTCAAAGTGTCCAAGTATCAGATTTGGAAATTGATGATGACAACATCGAGATTTTAGATGATTCCATTCTACAAATAGTTTCTGTTATCGAACCTAAAGTGGTTCTGGAGACGGTTACAACAGAAGAGGACGAAGAGGATATTGAAGGCGAAGAAGGTGTCGAAGGTGAAGAAACTACTGAAACTGACGCTGAGGTCGCTGAGAAACCAACCGAAGAATAACGCTTCCCACACATCCCGGAGCTATTATCGATCTATTTGGCTTGGTAGATTGAGATTCGTCTTTTGTTGCATCTGTCTGATTCTGCCACTATCAGGTCGGGGGCAGTTGAAGTCAATCCGCTTTGTCGATACTAACGGAGCTCTAATCTCCACGGCAGATGTAGCAATGCAACATGGGGAAATCTACTTTCCTCTTGAGACGTTGCGTTCCGTTTTTGATGCCAACCTGACTCATAAATACGCCTCCCTTACCCGGCAATTGGTCTTAAATCTACGCGGAAAGCAGATCATACTCCGTATTGGATCTCCAATTGCCATACTCCAACCGCAAGCTACCGAAATCAAACTGGACACTACTGTTTCGTTGATTGATAGTGACCCATACCTCCCTCTCAGCTTTTTTACCCGGTTGGTCCCCCAGGTCTATGGCTACCAAGCAACCTTTAATTCATCGCTGTCACAAATTGAGTTTTCAATGCGACAACAGGTACAACACCTGCAGCCAGATCGCCAGTATCAGCAAAGACAACAAAACGTGGTCATCATCAATCCTGGACACGGTGGCAACGATACTGGTTGTGAGAGTCTAAACGGGATTCGGGAAAAAGATGTCGCCTTAGATTTAGCCAAACGAGTTCGACAGATCTGCCAAAAACAGAAAATCTCGGTTATTCTGACACGAACCGGTGACAGCGATCTTCGCCCCAGTCAACGCATTCAAATTGCGAATCAACATCAGGGTTTATTTTTCCTTAGCCTTCACTGTAACATGTCTTTCTCCACAGAGGTATCGGGGATGGAGATCTGGATTAACAACCTGAAAGGGCAAATACGAACCCAAAGCCAGCAAGCCGAAAAAGCTGACATTTTCCGACCTTTGCTGCAAGATGACTATTTAGAACAAAGCCGACAGGTGGCTAAAATTATACAGGGGCGGTTAGGACTACTTTCAAATGACGTTGTGCAAATCCGCGAAAATCCGTTAGCGATTCTATCAGGGGTTTATATGCCAGCACTGCTGTTGGAGTTGGGATACCTATCTAATTTAAAAGATGAAGCTAAACTCCAGAATGAGAAAACCCGTGAGACCATTGCAGGTGCGATTGCCGATGCAATCGGCCAATTTTTGGAGCAATCTGAGCTATAAAGCTGAGTAATGTTCTTAACACGATTCCTATTCAAGCTTATCATCTGGGGAGGAGTCGTTCTGACTTTATTAGTGGTGCTAGTCTGGTGGCTTAAGCCAAGTCCAAAGCAAACGGTAACCTCCTCATCACTCCATCGACAAGAACTGGTGCCAAAGGCAGATCCGATAATTGAACCGACTTCCCAGGTCAAACAAATTGGTCTTTTTGCGCTGGGCGATAGTACCACCTATCTGGTTCGACGGACATCGACTGTCGAATTATCCACTGCTTTAGACATCGCCTTGAGGCAAGTGGCGACAACCCTACTAGATCTGCCGGAAGACACATCAGCGATTCCAGCTGGCACCTACCTCAACGAAGCATACGTTGACCAACATGCCACCGGCTATCTCGACTTCTCAAACCATCTGATTAAAAATCACATCGGTGGCTCAAGTGCCGAGTATTTAACCCTGCAAGCCATCCTCGAAACGATACACTTGAACTTTCCTGAGCAGATCAAGAAAGTTCAGATTCTGGTCGAAGGTCGGGAGGTCGAAAGTATTGCCGGTCATTTCGACACCTCTCAACCTTTAGAGGTACAGGTTAAAGATTATGTCTTTCAGTAACCTGATTGTCGGGCTGGGCAACCCCGGTCAAGAATACCGGCATACACGCCATAATATCGGCTTCCACGTCATCGATCATCTATTAGATCGGCATCCTAACTCGCTGGCTCAGAATCTGTGCCGGTCGATTGTCTGGTGCCAGGACTTATACCGACAGAGCGTAGTTCTCGCTAAGCCGCTGACCTTTATGAACCATAGTGGCCAGGCTGTGGGCCAACTGATTGATCAGTACGAGGTGCCGCCAGAGCAGATGCTAGTCATTTATGACGATCTGAATTTGGCCTTCGGTACTTTCCGTATCAGGCCGTCGGGTAGCGCGGGAGGACAAAACGGGATGAAGTCGATTATCCATCATTTGAAGACTACAGGCTTCCCCCGCCTCCGGGTGGGTATTGGTCAACCGACCACCGACTCTTTTATCGATCATGTGTTAAGCGATTTTTCTGAGGATGAGGCCGACCAACTCGAAGGCATCATCGCAACAGCTGTCGATGCGGTCGAAAGCTTTGTTCAATATGGCATTGTAGGCACCATGAACGCCTTTAACGGGAAAATAAATCGGTAAGATATTTTTTGGAATAGAAGTCAACGGTATGGTATAGTTCTGCGTCAAAGGATTGGCTAGTAGATTTTTTCAAACATACAAAAATTAGGAGAAGCCATGAGAAAAGTTTATTTCACAATTACACTATTGATTACTGCGTTACTAGCGTTGCCGGTCCTGGTTTCCGCCCAAGCCGTGATATCAATTGACCCGGCTACTGCAGATTCCCCGGATGTTGGTCAGACGCTAGATTTTAATGTCAACATTGCGGGCGGAAAAAACATAGCCGGATTTGAGTTTAAGCTGACCTATGATGAAACTGCACTGAAGTTTGTCGAAGTCAAGTTGAAGGATTATTTGCCTGCTGGTGCTTTCGCCGTTCCGGCCAAAGTCGATCCGGGAAGCGTTCTCTACGGTGCCACGGCTATTGGCGCCACCGCGGCTAAAGCAGCCGGTACATTGGCCACCCTCACCTTTAAAGTAGTGGCTAAAAAAGACTCGGCGATTGGCTTCTCTTCGGCTAAACTATCGGATGCTGTTGCCAAAG
>Ga0310345_10005067_pt1 | contig 11802 bp, 8 predicted proteins | sample HC15DNA20500_MG_FD_204667 | JGI IMG/M metagenome (GOLD analysis project Ga0310345, IMG submission 204667) | Marine microbial communities from station ALOHA, North Pacific Subtropical Gyre - HC15-DNA-20-500_MG | ecosystem: Environmental > Aquatic > Marine > Oceanic | place: Pacific Ocean: North...
CCCGCCGCCAGACCCGCCCCCGCCTCGATCAGGCACGCATGCCCCAGCTTCCGCAGATCCCGCGCCGACGCAGGCGTCATCGATACCCGCGCCTCGCCGTCATGCAACTCCCTCGGTGCCCCGATCCTCACGCCACGTCCCCTCCGGTCATTCTGCGGTTGCGAGAGGAGTAGCCGGGGAAAGAATGTTGCACAAGAGCGGCAGCTGACTTTGCTGCCGCCGCGTCATGGCCGTGCTACAGCCAGCGGCGCGTGCGGGCGGCCCAATCCTCGAATGCCGCGCCGAAACCGCGACGCAGCATCGTCTCTTCGGGCCGGATGAAACGTCGCTGCAGGATCGCGGCCAGCACGGGCACCAGAAGCAGAGCCAAGGGCGCGTCGAATACCAGCGCGCCGCTCGCGAGCAGCAACAGGTCTCCGAGGTAGATCGGGTTGCGCGAGAAACGGAACGGCCCGTCGGTCACCAGCGCCGCCGCCTCCTGCCGGGGCATGACCTTCGTGCGATGACGCAGCATCGTGGCGCTGGCCCAGAGCATCAGGCCAAGCCCGACGAGGAAGACGATCCCGCCCAGCGCCACGTGATACGGACCAAAGCCGAGCCAGGCGGGCTCGACATGAGAAAGGCCCCATGCGGCGAGCAATCCGTACAAGGTCCAGGCGGGCGGGAAGTCGATCCAGTACATGCATCTTTTCTGCCCTGCCGTCGGGGCGCTGTCACGCGCTGTTGCGCAAGGGCAGCCGTGCTGCCACAACTTTGCGGGTTAACGCGAGGAGGAGCGCCGAGATGACCGATTTCCAAGCCACCAAGGCGCTGTTCGCCCTGCCCGAGGGCGTGACCTATCTCGATGGCAACTCGCTCGGCCCTCTACCCAAGGCCGCCCCCGACCGCATGGCCCGCGCGATGACCAGCGAATGGGGCGAAATGCTGATCACCGGCTGGAACCGAGCCGGCTGGATGGACCAGCCCGCGAAACTCGGCGACCGGATCGGCCGGCTGATCGGCGCGCCCGAAGGCACCACCGTGCTGGGCGACACCCTGTCTATTAAGGTGCATCAGGCATTGGCCGCGGCGCTAGCGCTGCGACCCGAGCGGCGCGTGATCCTCAGCGACAGCGGCAATTTCCCCTCCGACCTCTACATGGCGCAGGGGTTGATCGAGCAACTCGGACGCGGCCACGAGCTGCGCGTCGTGGCGCCCGAGGAGGTCGAGGCGGCGATCAACGACGACGTCGCGGTGATGATGATTACCGAGGTCGATTACCGCACCGGCCGCCGCCACGACATGCCTGCGCTCATTGCCAAGGCACATGAGGTCGGGGCGCTGGCGATCTGGGATCTCGCGCATTCGGCGGGGGCGGTGGATGTCGACGTCGCCGCGGCCGATACCGATTTCGCGGTGGGCTGCACCTACAAGTTTCTCAATGGCGGCCCCGGCGCGCCCGCCTTCATCCACGTGGCGCCCCGGTTGATTGACGAGGTGCAACCGGCGCTGTCGGGCTGGCTCGGCCATGCCGAGCCCTTCGCCTTCGAGCCAGGCTATCGTCCTGGCCCCGCCATCGCACGGATGCGGGTGGGCACGCCTCCCGTGCTTGCTATGGCGGCGCTCGATGCCGCGCTCGACATCTGGGACCGGGTCGATATCGACGATCTGCGCGCCGCCTCGCTGGCGCTTTCGGACCGCTTCATCGCAGGCGTCGAGGCCGCCTGCCCCGGCCTCGAACTGGCGACCCCTCGCGCGCATGCGCAGCGCGGCAGCCAGGTCTCGTTCCGCCATCCGCAAGGCTATGCGGTGATGCAGGCGTTGATCGCCCAAGGGGTGATCGGCGATTTCCGCGCGCCCGACATCCTGCGTTTCGGGATCACGCCGCTCTATCTCGATGAGGCCGATATCGACCGCGCCGTCGAGGTGCTGGCGACGATCCTGCGCGAGGGGTCTTGGGACCGTCCCGAATTCCACGCCCGCGCCGCCGTGACCTGAGACCGTCTCTCAGAGCATCGGCACCGGCAAGCCGCTGGGCACCGCTTCGGGAATGCCGAGCCGTCCGGTCCGTGCCACCGGGTCGGTCAAGCTCTCCAGAAACGCCACCAGCGCGTCGATCTCGTCAGCTGCGAGCTTGACCGGCGGCAGTGTCACCGCCGAGGCGATGGCGTCGCTTTCGGCCGGGTCGTCGAGAATGCGCCAATCCGACACCTTCATCCGGGGCAGCACCGCCTGCCCCCGGTCATAGCCGGGCAGCGCCGCCGCGGGGTCAAGGTGATCGGCCACGAAATCGCGCAGGCTCGCATGGCTGCCGGCATGGCCATAGGGCGCGGTGAGCGCCACGTTGCGCAGGGATGGCGTGCGGAACGCATGGAGATCCTCGGCCCGGCCGGTGACCCGGAACCGCCCCTCGTCGCGCGCATGGCTCTCGAACCGCGCGGCCTTGCCCGGGCCGAGTTGCGGCGCGCCCATGGCGTGAAAGCCGTGATCGGTCTGGAACGGTCCCGAATGGCAATCGACGCAGCCTGCCGCGCCGTAGAACAGCGCCAGCCCCGCTTCGGCCTGCGGGTCGAGCGGTGCCCCCTCGCGCAGCCGCGCATCGAAGGGGCTGGTATCGGAGCGGAACTCGAAGGTGACGAAGGCGGCGATGGCGTCCGAGATGTCGGTAAAGCCGATCTCCTCCGGCGCAAGCCCATAGGTATCCTCGAAGCGCACCGCGTAATCCGGAACTGCCGCCACGCGCCGCGCGATCAGATCCCAGGCGCCGCCCGGCCCGGTCAGCATTCCGAGGCGCACCGCCTGCGCCACCTCGTTCTCGCTGTAGTGACCGGCCATCTCGTCGGGGCTGAGCACCGGAAACATGGTCTGAGCCGAGAGCATCGAGGCGAAGCCCTCGACCATGTCGGCATCGAGCGGCGTGCGCATGCCGCCGGGCGCACCCGGATCCATCTCGACCCGCCCGTCATGGAACATTGAGACGTATTCCAGCGCGCCGACATTCCACAGCGCCTGGCTGTTGCGCGGCACCCGCTGTTCGGGCGGGTTCTCGGGATCGACGGTGCGGAGCGGTCCGAGCCCCTGCCCGCCATCGCCCAGTGGCAATGACAGCCCGTCGGATGTGCCGAATTCGGGGTGGTGGCAGGTGGCGCAGGCGACCTCGCGATTGCCCGAGAGAAGCGGGTCGTAGAACAGCAATTGTCCCAGCGCCGCCTCGCGCGGATCGACATCGGGCCAAGCCGCGTCATCGAGCGGCGCGGGCAGCTCCTGCGCCAGCCCCGTCCCGGCCCAGCCGAGAAAGGCCAGCGTTATCGTCGTCTTCCCGGTCATGTCACTCCCCCTTCGACGGAAGGTGCCGCAGCGCTTCACGCGGCGCAATGACGCAGACAACATTTGACGCAACGCTGCGGGCGGACTAGAACAAATACAGAACATTGATTTGCAGAGAGAACCCGTGACGTGGTCGCCCCCCGCTTCATGCCCCGCCCCTTCGGACGCGCTGCCGCGCAGGCCAGCGGCGTTGCGCCAGCCCACCTTGTCGGAGATCTTTCCCGAAACGGCGGTGGATGCCGCCGCCCCGGCCTTCGCGTTGGCGCATCTCGATCCCGGGGGCGGGCCGGTGCTGTGGATACAGGATCGGCTGTCGTTGCGCGAGAGCGGGCGGCCGTTTCCACCGGGCCTCGGGGGCTACGAAATCTTGCACCTGCAGGTATCGCGGGCGCAGGACGTGCTCTGGGCGATGGAACAGGGGCTGGGCTGCCCGGCGCTGGGCGCGGTGATCGGCGAGATCTGGGGCGCTGCCCCGGCGGTCGACTTCACCGCGACCAAGCGGCTGGCGCTGCGTTCGGAGGCGCATGGCATCCCGGCGTGGCTGATCCGGCGCGGCACCGCGCCGGAACTGAGCGCGGCGCGAGAGCGATGGCGGGTTGCCGCCTTGCCCGCCCGGCCCGAGCCGGACGACGCGCGCGCGCCTGGCGCGGCGTTGTGGAGCGCCGAGTTGTTTCGCACGCGGTTCCGCGCGCCGGGACGCTGGGTGGCTGGTCATGACCCGCAGAGCGGAAATCTGGCGTTCGACCATGCGATCGACATGGATGCGGCGGAAGCGCAGCGCGCCATGGCTTGAGCCCTGCCGTACTGGGCCGGCACCCGACCCGCAGGCATTCCAGGCACGGGAGACCAGTTGTGACGCGCGCTTTCGCGAAGGCATCAAGGGCAAGGCGATGACGGGGGCGGTGTTCGGGGGGACACCGCGCCGCGCATTGTCACGGCCCGCGCCGCCCGAGGCAGTCCAAGCGCATCCGCGCATCGAACAGAGCGGACGCCGACGATGAGTGGCGGGGACAAGCTGCCCGTCCTCGCCTTTCCCGCGCCTCGAACGACCGAAGCCCGGCCCCGCGCCGCCGACCCCCGCCGCCTTGCGCGGGCGGCCGAGGCGCTGCGCGCGGCCACCGCGGCCACATCGGGGGCTGAAGGCGCGTCACCGGTCGAGCCGGCGGCGTCGAAACAGAAGCAAGAGCAGGAGATTTTTACACCGGTGGGGATGCCCTGCCCGCGCTGGCGCGCCGGGCCGGATGCGGCTGGTGCGCGGCCCCGGGGGACCGGCTGCATGACGGGCGGATCGACGAGGCCCGACGAAGCCGACGCTGCCCGAGGCATCATGGCGCGGCGTATTCTGTCGCTGCACCTCCCGCGCTTTGCCATCGAGCGCTGGCAGGCCCATGCGGCGCGGCGCGGCCGGGCCCTGCTCGATGACGTGCCGCTGGCGCTGGCAATCGAGGGGCCGCATGGACCGGTGATCCACGCGGTGAACGCGGCCGCCGAGGCGCTGGGGATCGGCCCGGGCGCGCGCGTCGTCGACATGCGCGCGCTCTGCCCCGAGCTGCGCACCGCCTTTGCCGAGCCCCACGCCGACACCGCGGCGCTGGAGCGGCTCATGCTTTGGGCCCGGCGCTGGTGCCCCTGGACCGCGATGGACGGAACCGACGCGCTGATCATGGACATCACCGGTTCGGAACATCTCTGGGGCGGCGAGGCGGCGATGCGGGCCGAGATCGAGCACCGCCTGGCGGGCCTCGGCCTCACCGCCCGGACCGCCACTGCCCCTACGCGCGGCGCGGCTTGGGCGCTGGCCCGCTTCGCCCCGGCGATCTGCGATCCTGACGCGCTGTTCGCGCGCACCGATCCGCTGCCCGTGGCGGCGCTGCGGCTCGACGCCGCCACGGTGCAACTGCTCGACCGGCTTGGCCTCTCGACCATCGGCGCGCTGCGTGCCGTGCCACGCCTCTCGCTCGCGCGCCGGTTTCGCGCAAACGCGCCCGAGGCGGACCCGCTCCTGCGCCTCGACCAGCTTTCGGGCCGTACGCCCGAACCGGTCGACAGCCCCGACGACCCGCCGCGCTTCGCCGTGCAGGCCCGGCTCGCGGAGCCGGTGATCGACCCGGTGCCGCATCTGCCTGCGCTGGCCGAAGAGCTCTGCGCCGGGCTCGTCGCGGCGGGCTTCGGCGCGCGACGGCTCGGACTGGCGCTTTACCGCACCGATGGCGAGGTGGCACAGGCGCAGGCCGCGACCTCGCAGCCTTCGCGCGATCCCGCTCACATGGTGCGGCTGTTCGAAGGGCGGCTCGACGGTCTCGATCCCGGTTTCGGCTTCGACCTGATCACGCTGGCCGCGCTGGTGGCCGAAGCATTGCCCGAGCGCCAGCGCCGGCTCGACGGGACCGCCGATGATGCCGAGGATCTCGCGCGGCTGATCGACCGGCTCTCGGCCCGCTTCGGCATGGGCACCCTGACCCGGCCCCTGCCGATGCCGAGCCACCTCCCCGAGCGGCAGATGCTGTGGTGCCCGGCGCTGCATTTGCCACGATGCGCCTTTCCACCGCGCGCGCATCGCCCGCTGCGGCTGTTCGAGCCCCCCGAGGAGGTGCGCGTGCTCTACGCCGTTCCGGAAGGCCCGCCCGCGCAGTTCCTCTGGCGCCGCCAGCGGCTGCGCGTAGCGCGCTTCGCGGGACCCGAGCGGATCGCGCCGGAATGGTGGCGCGACCGGCCGGGTACGCGCCTGCGCGACTATTTCCGCATCGAGGACCACACCGGTCGGCGCTTCTGGCTCTACCGCGAGGGGCTTCTGGGCGATGGACGCGGTGCCGAACCCCGCTGGTTCCTGCACGGAGTCTTCGCATGAGCCGGTACGACAGAACCGGAGTTTTCCAAAACTCCGGTACGGTCTTTTGCAAAAGACCGGGACCACGCTGATGCCGGAGATCGAGAAGCCGCCGCGTCGCGAGGTGCCCTCGGAGGAAAACTTCCCGCCGAACCCGGCCGCACCATATGTCGAGTTGGGCCTTGCCACCTGCTTTTCCTTCCTGCGCGGCGCGTCCGACGCTGTCGAACTCGCGGTACAGGGCTGGCACCAGAATTATGACGCGCTAGGCATCGCCGATCTGAACACGCTGGCGGGCGTGGTCCGGATGCATGTCGCGGCGAAGAAGGTAAACCTGCGGCCGGTGATCGGCGCGCGGCTCGCCTTGACCACCGGCGAGACGTTCCTCGCCTATCCTACCGACCGCGCCGCCTATGGTCGGCTCTCGGTGCTACTGTCCAAGGGCAAGATGCGCGATCCGGAGGGACGCTGGCAGAAGAAGGGGATCTGCGAGATCACCCTTGGCGATTTGGCCGATCATGCCGAGGGGCTGAAGCTCATCCTGTTGCCGCCGGACGACCTTGCAGGGCTTGAGAGCGTCCTGACCCGGCTCGCGCGGCGCTTGCCCGGCCTCGGCCATATCGCGGCCTCCTATCTCTACCGGGGCTGCGACCGGGCCCGGATCAACGCGCTTGACCGCATGACCCGCGACGCCGGGCTGTCGCTAATGGCGACCAATGACGTGCTTTACCATGCGCCCGAACGGCGGCCGCTGCAGGACGTGATGACCTGCATCCGCGAGGGGATGGTTCTGGCGGAGGCCGGCGACCGGCTGCTGCCCAATGCCGAGCGGCACCTGAAATCGCCGGAGACGATGATGCGGCTTTTCGCGGAGTGGCCGCATGCGATCCGCGCCACGCGCGAGATCGCCGATGCTTGCCGGTTCGATTTGCAGGAACTGGCCTACGAGTATCCACGCGAGGTGGTGCCCGAAGGCCGCAGCCCGCAGGACTATCTTGAAAAACTGACATGGGCAGGGGCGGCGGCACGCTGGCCCGCGGGCATCCCCCCCGCCACCCATGCCGTGCTGCGCAAGGAACTGGCAATGATCGGCCGGCTCGACATCGCGCGCTATTTTCTCACCATTCACGACATCATCTGCTTCGCACGGGAAAAGGCCCAACCGCCGATCCTGTGCCAGGGACGCGGATCGGCGGCGAACTCGGCCGTGTGCTTCGTGCTGGGCATCACCGCCGTCGACCCGGCGCAGCACCAGCTGCTGTTCGAGCGCTTCATCTCCGATGAGCGAAAGGAGCCGCCCGATATCGACGTCGATTTCGAGCATAAGCGGCGCGAGGAGGTGATCCAGCACATCTACCAGAAGTACGGCCGCGCGCGCGCGGGGCTCTGCGCCACGGTGATCCATTACCGCCCCCGATCCGCGATCCGCGAGGTGGGCAAGGTGATGGGGCTGTCCGAGGACGTGACCGGCGCGCTGGCCAAGACCGTCTGGGGCCACTGGGGCAGCGGGATCGCCGAGGAAAACGTACGCGAGGCCGGGCTCGATCCCACCGACCCGCTGCTGCGCAAGGCGCTGCTGATCGCCGGGCAGCTGGTGGGGATGCCGCGCCACCTCTCCCAGCATGTCGGCGGCTTCATCCTGACAGAACGGCCTCTGACCGAGACCGTGCCGATCGGCAATGGCGCGATGGCCGATCGCAGCTTCATCGAATGGGACAAGGACGACATCGATGCGCTCGGCATCCTGAAGGTCGATATCCTCGCGCTCGGCATGCTGACCTGCATCCGCAAGAGCCTCGACCTCGTGGCGGCGCATTGGGGGCGGCGCGAGGATCTCGCCTCGATCCCGCGCGAGGACCCGCGCGTCTTCGACATGCTGTGCCGCGCCGACAGCCTCGGCGTGTTTCAGGTCGAGAGCCGGGCGCAGATGAACATGCTGCCGCGGCTGCGCCCGCGCTCCTTCTACGATCTCGTCATCCAGGTCGCCATCGTCCGCCCCGGCCCGATTCAGGGCGACATGGTGCATCCCTACCTGCGCCGCCGCGCCGGCGAAGAGGCGGTCGAATACCCCTCCCCCGGCGCGCCGCACGACCCCGAAGAGTTGAAGTCGATCCTGGGCCGGACGCTGGGCGTGCCGATCTTTCAGGAACAGGCGATGAAGATCGCCATCGACGCGGCCCGGTTTTCGCCCGCCGAGGCGAACGAGTTGCGCAAGGCCATGGCCACCTTCCGCTCGCGCGGCACCATCGCGCTTTTGCAGGAGAAGATGGTCGGACGGATGGTGGCGCGCGGTTATGACAAGGCGTTCGCGACGCGCTGCTTCGAGCAGATCAAGGGGTTTGGCGAATACGGCTTTCCCGAGAGCCACGCGGCAAGCTTCGCGCATCTGGTCTATGTCTCGTCATGGCTGAAATGCCATTTTCCCGGCGCCTTCGGAGCGGCGCTGCTGAACTCGCAGCCCATGGGCTTTTACGCCCCCGCGCAGATCGTACGCGACATGCGCGAGCATGGGGTCGAGGTGCGCCCCGTCGACGTGAACATGTCGGATTGGGACTGCACGCTCGAGCCGATTTCGACGGGCGGCTTCGCGGTGCGGCTGGGGCTACGCATGGTGGGCGGGCTCGCGACCGAGACGGCCGCGCGGATCGTGGCAGCGCGTGATGCGCCCTTCGAGACCCCCGAGGCGCTGAAGAGCCGCGCCGGGATCGGCGCGGCGGCGGTGCGCAGGCTGGCCCAGGCGGATGCGATGCGTTCGATGTTTCTCGATCGCCGGCAGGCGCTATGGGAAACGCGGGGTCTGCGCGATGCGCCCGACCTGCCGCTGTTTCGCGAGACGCGTGACGAAGGCGCAGAGGTGCCGGTGCCGCTGCCGGCCATGCCGGTCTGCGAGCAGGTGGTGGCCGATTACCAGACGCTCCGGCTGTCGCTGAAGGCGCATCCCATGGCCTTCCTGCGCCGCAGCCTGACCGCGCAGGGCTATGCCAGCGCCGCCGAGCTGAACCGCGCAGATCAGGGCCGGCGGCTGAAGCTCGCCGGGCTGGTGCTGATCCGGCAGAAACCGGGCAGCGCCAAGGGGGTATGCTTCATCACGCTCGAGGACGAGACGGGCGTGGCCAACATCGTGGTCTGGCCCAAAGTGATGGCGCAGTTCCGCCGCGTGGTGATGCAGGCGCGGCTTCTGGTGGTCGAGGGCTACGTGCAGCGCGACGTGGAGATCGTGCATTTCGTGACGCAGCGGCTGGAGGACCGTTCCGATGCGCTTACTCGCCTCGCGCCAGGCGGCCTCGTCCCACCGTTGAGCCATGCCGACGCGGTGAAGAACCCGGTGCAGGGCTCGGCACGCGGCAGCGGCGCGCCCGCGAACGGGCATCCCCGCAATGCACGCATCCTGCCGAAAAGCCGGGATTTTCACTGAGATGTTGCGCCGTGCGTATTTATGGAAAGATGAACAAGGGAGATGCCATCCCATTCATCTTTCTTCAAATACGCAAAGTGCCGGCCGATACCGGGCGGCAGCGTCTCAGGCGCTGCGTCGCGCCTGGGCCGGCGCGCCCTTGCAGGCTGCCCAGTCCCGCGCCGCCGCGCCGAAGGCCTCGAAGAGCGGCCGCGAGACCGGGTCAGCGCCGGCATTCCACTCCGGGTGCCACTGCACGGACATGGTAAAGCCCGGCGCGCCATCGACATAAAGCGCCTCAGGCGTGCCGTCCGGCGCGTGGCCATCGATCACGATGCGGCGGCCGGGCCGCTTGACCCCCTGACCGTGCAGCGTGTTGGTCAGCACCTCACGTGCGCCAAACAGCCGATGGAACGGACCGCCCTCGGTCAGCGTCACCACGTGGCGCAGCGCGAATTTCTCCTCGAGCGTGCCGTCGGGGGGCATTCGGTGATTGGAACGGCCCGGCAGGTCGCGGATCTCGGGATAAAGCGAGCCGCCCATCGCCACGTTCACCTCCTGAAACCCGCGGCAGATCCCCAGAAAGGGCTGGCCGCGCTCGACGCAAGCGCGCACCAGCGGCAAGGTGATCGCGTCGCGCGAGCGATCGAACGCCCCATGCGCCGGCGTCTCCGTCTCACCGTATTCGTCCGGGTGCACGTTGGGCCGCCCGCCGGTGAGCAGGAAGCCGTCGCAGGCCTGCAGCAGTTCCTCGACCGAGACGAGCTTGGGATCCGCCGGGATCACCAGCGGCAGGCCGCCTGCCACCTGCGACACCGCGGAGGAGTTCATCGCGCCCCCGCCATGGGTGACGTAATGGCCGTCGATGACATGGTTGTTGCCGATGATTCCGATGACGGGACGGGTCATGATCGCTCCGGTTGCTGTCCCCTACAGATATACAGCCACGATCTTTCTGAAAAGCATCGCGCGGTCCGGGAGACCCGGACCGCGCGCACATTCGCCGTCAATCGAGGCACATCACCGGCCCCGAAGGTCGTCCTGATCCGGAACGAGGATCAGGCAGCGCCGGTGAGCCCGGCCGCCGCGATCCCCGCCAGCGCCGCCTCGGCGTCGTTGTCGGAGGTGTCGCCGGTGACCCCGACCGCGCCCAGCACCTCTCCGTCGGCGCCGCGCACGATCACCCCGCCGGGGACCGGCACGACCTTGCCACCGAAGGCGCCATTGGCGGCGGTCATGAAGTAGTGCTGCGCCTCGGCGCGCGCCATCTGCGCCGAGCCGGGCATGCCCAGCATCACCGCGCCGTAAGCCTTGCCCTCGGCGATGGCATAGCGGCCGGGCGATGCGCCGTCCTCGCGCTCGAAGGCGAGCGGGTGGCCGCCCGCGTCGAGCACGATCACCGACATGGGCTTCAGGCCCATCTCATGCGCCTTGGAGAGGGTTTCGCGGATGATGGTGCGGGCGGCGTCGATGTTGAGCTTGGTCATCAGACGGTCTCCAGGTTCTTGAGTTCGAGGCGACGGCGGTGCAGCACCGGCTCGGTATAGCCCGAGGGCTGCTTGCGGCCTTCGAAGACGAGATCGCAGGCCGCCTGGAAGGCGAGGCTGTCGAAATGCGGGGCCATCGGCTTGTAGAGCGGATCGCCCTCGTTCTGGCGGTCCACCACCTCGGCCATCTTCTTCATGGCGGCCATCACCTGCTCCTTGGAGACGATGCCGTGATGCAGCCAGTTGGCCAAGGCCTGCGACGAGATCCGGCAGGTCGCGCGGTCCTCCATCAGGCCGATATCGTTGATGTCGGGCACCTTGGAGCAACCGACCCCCTGATCGATCCAGCGCACCACGTAGCCGAGGATGCCCTGCGCGTTGTTCTCGATCTCGCGGGTGACTTCGGCATCGTCGAAATTGCGCCCGGTGGCGAGCGGGATCGTCAGCAGATCCTCGAGCGTGCCACGGGCACCGCCCTGGGCGATCTCCTCCTGCCGCGCCAGCACGTCGACATGGTGGTAATGCGTGGCGTGCAGCGTCGCGGCGGTGGGCGACGGCACCCAAGCGCAGGTCGCACCGGCCTTGGGATGACCGATCTTCTGCTCGAGCATATCGGCCATCCGGTCGGGCATCGCCCACATCCCCTTGCCGATCTGCGCCTTGCCGCGCAGCCCGCAAGCGAGGCCGATATCGACGTTGCGATCCTCGTAGGACTGGATCCAGGCCGAGGATTTCATCTCGCCCTTGGGGATCATCGGCCCGGCTTCCATCGAGGTGTGGATCTCGTC
>Ga0310345_10005068_pt1 | contig 11801 bp, 12 predicted proteins | sample HC15DNA20500_MG_FD_204667 | JGI IMG/M metagenome (GOLD analysis project Ga0310345, IMG submission 204667) | Marine microbial communities from station ALOHA, North Pacific Subtropical Gyre - HC15-DNA-20-500_MG | ecosystem: Environmental > Aquatic > Marine > Oceanic | place: Pacific Ocean: North...
AAAACGGCAGGGCCTGCCTGCGGGACGCCTATATCCCGTTCTCCGCCGGGCCGCGCGTCTGCACCGGGGCGGGCTTCGCGATGGTGGAGGGGCCGCTGATCCTGTCGGCAATCCTGCGGGACTTCCGCGTGCACGCTGTCGAGGGGCGGACGCCGGTGCCGGTGGCGCATCTCACCGTGCGGTCGAAGGACGGGATCTGGCTGCGGTTGGAGCGGCGAGAGACCGCTCCGGCCTGATCAGAGGCTGCGCGAGGGGCGGATGAACCCGTCGACAGGATAGACGCTGCCGAGCGCGTCGGGCTGGCTTTCCAGCCGCACCGCCGACCAGTCGTTGTTCGCGGACACGTCGCGGACATACATGCCCAGCGACACCTGGCTGGGGTGCCAGTTGGCGTGATCGACGAGAATCTCGCGGTCCGAAATCAACTTGGAGACCACGGCGATATGCCCGCGCGGCAGCTGGCCTGAGGTGCTGAACGCCATCACCGCACCGACGCGAGGGCGGCTGTCGCGCGCATAGCCGTAATCAGGCGCCTGACCCCACCAGGTTCCGGCGTCGCCGCGCAGGTTGATGCCGCTGGCGTTGCGGGCGAAAGGCACGCACCAGACCTTCTGGCCCGAGGCGCGCAGCTCGGTCGCGATCTGGACCGCGCGGGAGACGCGTTCGGGATCGAGCCCGCCATCGTAGGACGACCGCGCACAGGCGGCGGACATCAGAATCAGGGCGCAGAGGATGGGCAGCCGTTTCAAGGACGCGGGCGATACGCGGTTCATGCTCAGTGGTCCCTCGGAAGTCTCTTGTTCGTGGGCCCGGTTGCCTCCGGGTCGCGTCAAGTTGGATCAAATCCTTGAAACAAAAACAAGTGTTTTGCGTGATCGCGCGGGCGTTTTTCGGGCCGATGAGCGGTATTCTGCAACGCTTTCCGGCATCGGCTGCCAGAGCGGCCCCGGCGTGACGCTGAAACACCCCCGTGATCGCTGGCGCGCGACGCAGGCGCCCGGCGCTGTCGCGTATCGCAGCCGTTGACGCCGCCGCGGCGCGGGATTAGCTGCGCGGCATGGCACGCGCACCGCTTCTTCAGCTTTCCGAGATATCGCTCACCTTCGGCGGGGATCCTGTGTTCGATGGGCTCTCGCTCAATATCCAGCCCGGCGACCGGGTCGCGCTGGTCGGGCGCAACGGGTCGGGCAAATCCACGCTGATGAAAGTCATGGCGGGGCTGGTGGACGCGGACCGGGGGGACCGGGTGCTCTCGCCCGGAACGACCGTCGGCTACATGCGTCAGGAGCCCGATATGACGGGCTTCGTCACGCTCGGCGATTACGCCCTGTCCGAGCTTGAGCCGTCCGAGGCCTGGCGGGTCGAAATGGCATCGGAAGGGTTGAAGTTCGACATGAACCGACCCGTCGAGACAGCGAGCGGCGGGGAGCGGCGGCGTGCGGCGCTGGCCAAGCTCTGGGCCGAGGGGCCGGAGCTGATGCTGCTGGACGAGCCCACGAACCACCTGGATATCGAAGCGATCTCCTGGCTGGAGGAGGAACTGAAGGGGACGCGCAAGGCCTTCGTGCTGATCTCGCACGACCGGGCGTTCCTGCGGGCCTTGACCAAGGCCACGCTCTGGATCGACCGGGGCGAGGTGCGCCGCGCCGAGGAGGGGTTCGAGGGCTTTGAAGCCTGGCGCGACAAGATTTGGGAAGAAGAGGACATCGCCCGGCACAAGCTGGACCGCAAGATCAAGTCCGAGGCGAGATGGGCGGTCGAGGGGATCAGCGCCCGGCGCAAACGCAACCAGGGCCGCGTCCGGCGGTTGCAGGAGATGCGGGCCGACCGCAGCGCCCAGATCCGTCGACAGGGCACCGCTGCCATGGCGCTCGACAGCGGGCCGAAATCCGGGCGCAAGGTGATCGAGGCGGAGGGGATCGGAAAGACCTACGGCGCGCGGTCGCTGGTGCGGGATTTCGACCTGACCGTGATGCGGGGCGAGCGGGTGGCCTTCGTCGGCCCGAACGGCGTGGGCAAGACGACGCTGATCAGGATGCTGACCGGAGAGATCGCGCCCGACACCGGGCGCGTGAAACTGGGCACCAACCTCGTGCCAGCGGTCTTCGACCAGTCCCGCGCGGCGCTGGCGCCAGAACAGACGCTTTGGGAGAACCTTGTCGGAGACAAGGAGATGCGCGTGTCGGGGCAGGCGGACCAGGTGATGGTGCGCGGCCAGCCGAAGCATGTGGTCGGGTATCTCAAGGATTTCCTGTTCGACGAACAGCAGGCGCGGGCGGCGGTCAAATCGCTGTCCGGCGGGGAAAAGGCGCGGCTGCTGCTGGCCAAGCTGATGGCGAAGGAAAGCAACCTGCTGGTGCTGGACGAACCGACCAACGATCTGGATGTCGAAACGCTGGATCTGCTACAGGAGCTTCTGGACGACTACGACGGCACCGTCCTTCTGGTCAGCCACGACCGGGACTTCATCGACCGTGTGGCCACGACCACTGTGGCGATGGAAGGCAACGGCCGGGCTACGGTCTATGCCGGGGGCTGGACCGATTACATCGCGCAGCGCGGGGTGCGGGCCGCAGACACCGAAAAGAAAGGCGAAAAGACAAGATCTTCCTCGCCGAAGGTGAAGCAGGAGACGAAGTCGGCGCCGGGCCTCTCCTTCACCGAAAGTCACCGGCTGAAGGAGTTGCCCAAGGTGATCGACCGGCTGAACGCCGAGATCGCGAAGCTCGAGGCCTATCTCGCCACGCCCGGTCTCTACACCGCCGAGCCGCTGAAGTTCGCCAAGGGGACCGAGGCGCTGGCCGAGCGGCAGACCGCACTGGCCGAGGCCGAGGACGAGTGGCTCGCACTGGAGGAGAAGGCCGAGGCTGCTGGCAGCTGACGTCAACCTGCCGATCGGTGGAATTCCCGTATGGTCAAGCGCGGACCCCCGGTGCAGTATTCCGCCCGGGAGGAGACGCGCCGATGCCGCATTCGGAGACATTGCCGCTGGCCGGCATCCGGGTCATAGACCTGAGCCAGGTCTATCAGGGGCCCTATTGCACGCAGCTGATGGCCAAGGCCGGGGCCGAGGTCATCAAGATCGAACCGCCGAAGGGCGAGCCGATGCGCCTGCGGCAGGAGGTGTCGCGTGGGTCGGCGGTGCCCTTCGCGATGCTGAACCAGCACAAGCGGGCGATGACGCTGAACCTCAAGTCCGAGGAGGGCAAGGAGATCCTCCGCCGCCTCGTCGCCGGGGCCGACGTGCTGGTGGAGAATTACGCCCCCGGGGTGATGGACCGGCTGGGTGTCGGGTTCGAGGCGCTCTCGGCCCTCAACCCGCGGCTGATCTACGGCTCCGGCAGCGGCTACGGGATCAGCGGGCCCGACATGAACCGGCAGGCGATGGACATCACCGTTCAGGCGGCCTCCGGCATGATGAGCGTCACCGGGTTCCCTGATGGCCCGCCGGTGAAGTCCGGCCCGGCTGTGGTGGATTTTCTAAGTGGAGCGCACCTTTACGCAGCGATCCTCACCGCATTGTTTCACCGTGAAAGGACCGGCCGCGGCCAGCTTGTCGAGGTGGCGATGCAGGAATGCGTCTATCCGGCGCTCGCCTCGAACCTCGGGATGATCTACGACACCGACGCCCCGCCGCCGCGTACCGGGAACCGGCACGGCGGGCTGGCCTCATCGCCCTACAACGTCTACCCGGCACGCGACGGTCACGTCGCGATCATCTGCACCAACGAAGGGCATTTCGCGAGCCTCTGCGCCGCGATCGGGCAGCCTGAGCTCGCACATGACCCGCGCTTCGCCACCCGCGCCGCGCGCGTGGCCCATATGGACGACACCGACGCCGTCATCGCCGCCTGGACGTCGGGCCAGAGCCGAGCCGAGATCAAAGCGGCGTTCGAAAGCACGCGGGTGCCGCACGCCATCGTCCGCGATCTGATCGAGGTGACGAACGACCCGCACATGCATGCACGCGGCGCAATCGGCTGGATCGACCACCCGGAATATGGGCGCATCGTTGTGCCCGGCTCGGCCCTGCGCCTGCACGGGGCAGGGACCCTGCCGCTCGAGGCGGCCCCGCCGATCGGCGCGCACACGCGCGCGGTTCTGGGCGAGGTGCTGGGGTATTCGCAGGCCGAGATCGACCGGCTGGAGTCCGAGGGCGTCGTGGCGCGGCACAGCGCCGATGCGTGATAGGATTAATTATAAAATTCAATATTTTATGATGGGATGATGATCTGGCGCGCGAAGCTGTTGTCAGACGGTGAACCGCCGCACCCCGTCCGCCACCCGGATACGCCCCCGCGTTCCGATCGGATCGAGGCTGCCGTCCATCAGCGTGGCGAGGAGCGCCGTATCCTCCGCCGGAACTTCTCCGAGCGTCCGCGCGCCGCTGTCCGTCCGCGCCACGATCACTGCGCGGGTCGGGTGCCTGTCGCGGTCGTGGAAGACCGTCCATGTCTCGACCGTCACCGGACCCGCGTGGTCCTCGTCCAGCGGCGGCGCCGGGGCGCGGCGGGCGTCGGCCTCGGCCTGAACGTCCGGGTCCTGCGGGAAGCGTGCATCGGTGGGCGCGCCCGAGAGCAGGATCGCGTGCTGCGAGGTCACGATCCCGCCGTTCGCGTAGAGCAGTCCCCGATCGGCGGTGCCGCGCAGCAGCCGGGTCATGGCGACCACCGCGTGACTCATGTAATTCGCGATCGGCGCGCCGCCGAAGGTGAGCCCGCCGAAGACCGTCACCGGGCGCTCCAGCGGCCAGTCCAGCGTGCGCCGGGCGAGCTTTGGCACGCAGGGGAAGCAGGAATAAAGCTCCACATGTGCGAGGTCCCGCGCCGTGATCCCGTTGAGGTCGAGCGTCCGGGTCAGCACAGTTTCCATCGCCGGGGAGGCGGTGAAGCCGGGGCGGTCGAGGACCTCGTAGGGTTCATGCGCGGCGGCCCCTTGCCCGATGTGGACCATGCGGGCGTCGGGCACATTGCGGCGGCGCGCCTCGGCCAGCGAGGTGACGATGAATCCCGCGCCCTGGTTCACCGAGGCGTTGGCGACCATCAGCTTGGTGTAGGGATGCGCGATCGGCCGGTTGGCGGGGCCGGGGGTGATGACCTCTTCGGCCGTCACCGGATCGCGGAGCCAGGCGCCCTCGCTGTCGGCGGCGACCTGCGACATGCGGGACCAGATTGCGCCGGTTTCGGCCTGTCCCTCGGCGAAGCTTTGGCCCCATTCGTGCCGGATGGCGTTTTCGTAGAGCGGGTACATGTCGGTCGGCGCGACCAGCCCGAAGGCGCGGCGGTAGGGATGACCCGCGCGCTTCGGTGACGCGCGCAGGATGTCGCCGGGCCGCGCGTCGCCGGCCGCGTTGCGGGCGCGGGCGGCGGCGGTGCGCAGCGCCTCGGCCCCCACGACCGCGCAGATCCGCGCCTCGCCCGCGCCGATCCGGTTCGCGGCCAGGTGAAGCAGGCGCACCGGGCTGTCGCCATGCGGCAGCTCCGTCGTGTCGGCGATGGCGGGCGCGGCGCCGAGCCGGGCGGCGAGGGCGGGGGCGATGCCGGTCAGCTCCGGAAAGGAAAGCTGGTCCACTGTCGAGAGCGAGTCGAGCGCCGGTAGCCAGCCGCCGCCCGCATCGGCATCGGCGGCGCGCAGCGCGGCGGCCATCAGTTCGAGCGAATCCATGCCCTCCGCCGCCACCTCGGGCCGGTCGTTGATCTGGCCCGCGCCGACCAGAACCGGGATGCGTTCGGGGTCATCCATGCTGTCCTCCCTGTCTGCCCCCAATCATCCCCGGTTGGCGCGGCGGCGCAACCGTCCGCCAGATATCTGGCGCGGGCCCGGGCCCCGCGTCGACCACTCTATACAACGCCGCCCGCGAGGGGCATCCTCGCGCCTCGGCAGAGGGGGATGGCACATGCGGGACAGGCTGGACGCCGCGCTGGAGCGGGCGGTGGCGGAGAAGCGGATCGTCGGCGGCGTGCTGCTGGTCACCGAGCGCGGGGAGCCGGCCTATGCCCGCGCGATCGGCCTGTCGGACCGCGCCTCGGGCCGCGATATGGAGGTCACCGACCGCTTCCGCCTCGCCTCCGTCACCAAGCCGATCGCGACCGCCTGTTTCCTGTCGCTGGTGGAGGACGGCACGCTGTCGCTTTCCGACCCGGTGACGGAACACCTGCCGGATTTCCGCCCCCGGCTGCCCGACGGGAACGCGCCGGAGATCACGCTGCATCACCTCATCACCCACACCTCGGGCCTCGGCTACCGGTTCCTCGAACCCGAACGGGGGCCCTATGCGCGGGCAGGGGTGTCGGACGGGATGGACCAGCCGGGGCTGTCGCTGGCCGAGAACCTGGACCGCATCGCCGCCGCGCCGCTCTATTTCGCCCCGGGCACCGCGTGGCGCTATTCCGTGGGACTCGACGTCATGGGCGCGGTGGCGGAGGCGGCGACGGGGCAGGGGATGCAGGCGCTGATCGACGCGCGCATCGCCGCCCCGCTCGGGCTGACGACGCTGCGGTTCCACGTGCCGCCGGCGGAGGACCTCGTCACGCCGTACATCAACGCGCAGCCCGAACCCCGGCCGCTGCGCGACGGCGACCGCCCGCTGCTCTGGGGCGAGGGCGGGGTGACGTTCGCGCCGTCGCGGGTGCACGATCCGGCCTCCTTCGCCTCCTGCGGGGCGGGGCTGACCGGCAGCGCGGGCGACGTGATGGCGGTGTTCCGCAGCCTGCTCGGCCACGGCGCCCCGATCCTGCAGCCGGAAACGGTGCAGACGATGCTTCGCCCGCAAATCCCGCCCGACGTGTCGACGATGCGGGGCCCCGGGGTCAGCTTCGGCTACGGCTGGGCCATCGTCACCGACCCGGCCGCGGCGGGCACGCCGGACCCGGCTGGCACCGTGAAATGGGGCGGGGTCTATGGCCATTCGTGGTTCATGGACCCGGCGGCGGAGCGGGTGTCGCTCCTGCTGACCAACACCGCCTACGAGGGGATGCAGGGGCTCCTGCCGGCCGAGATCCTCGCCGCCTTCTACACCTGACGCGGCCTCTGGCACTTCCCGCGCGGCGGGCTAACGTGGCGCGACACGCTGCAACGGAGAGACCATGACCGACCATCACCTGACCGCCAGCCCCGAAACCGTCCACTGGGGCTGGTTCGACGCCCGCCTTGCCCCGGCCCTGACGATCGAAAGCGGCGACAGGGTGGTGATCGAAAGCGTCTCGGGCGGGCCGCAGAACCTGCCGCCGAAGGGCACCGTCCCGCCCGAGCTGCTGGACATCCATGCGCGGGCGGAGCGGCGGCAGATCGGACATATCCTGACCGGGCCCGTGGCCGTGGCCGGGGCGGAGCCGGGGGACATGCTGGAGGTCCGGATCCTCGACGTCGCGCTCCGGATGGACTGGGGCTACACCGCCTGCCGGACCCTCGGCGGCGCACTCCCCGGCGAATTCGAGGCGGCGCAGATCCACAGCGAGATCGACATCGCCGCCCGCACCGCCCGGCTGCCCTGGGGCACGGAACTGGCGCTGGCGCCGTTCTTCGGCGTGATGGGCGTGGCCCCGCCGCCGGGCTGGGGCGAGATCCCGACGATTCAGCCGCGCGCCCATGGCGGCAACCTCGACAACAAGGAACTGGGGGCGGGGGCGACGCTTTGCCTGCCGGTCTGGGCCGAAGGCGCGCTCTTTTCCTGCGGGGACGGGCACGGGATCCAGGGCGATGGAGAGGTCTGCCTGACGGCGATCGAGACCGGGTTGACCGGCACCTTCGAATTCCACCTGCACAAGGGCAAAGGCTGGGACTATCCGCGGGCCGAGACGCAGACGCACCTGATCACCATGGGAATGCACGAGGATCTGGACACCGCCATGCGCGACGCGCTCCGGCGGATGATCGACTGGGTCTCGGCGATCACGGACCTCAGCCGCACCGACGCCTACATGCTGATGAGCCTGACCGGCGACATGCGCATCACCCAGGTGGTGAACGGCGAGAAGGGAAGCCACGCGATGCTGGCCAAGAGCGTGCTGGAGACCCTGCCGGGCCTGAAACCCGCGCTGTCGGTGTGAGGCGGGCGCGCGGGGGCGGAGTCCGGGACGGCTGTCCCGCTTGCCCGCGTTGCCCTTCGCGGGACGCGCCGTGGCGCGGTGAGTCGGCTCACAACCTCGTTTAACGTTCGGGAAACCTTGCCGAATTGTTTACTTCCGCCTGGCCCGAAGCCGCCGGTTTCCCCTTTATTCCCGGTGAAATGCGCCGATCCGCGACAGGCCCGGCGGGAGGCAATGCCGCATCGCGGAAAAGGCCCGGCTTTGGTTGACCCTGCCAAGGGGCGGGAGTAAACCCGACACCAGCCAATGCGGGCCCTGACGGGGCCTGCCCGCGCAAGCAAAGGAGCCGACCTTGGAAGAGATGCTGCGGGAGTACCTCCCCATTCTCGTCTTTCTGGCCGTCGCGATCGGATTGGGGCTCGTCCTGATCCTCGCCGCCGTGATCGTCGCCGTGCGCAACCCCGATCCCGAGAAGGTCAGCGCCTACGAATGCGGCTTCAACGCCTTCGACGACGCGCGGATGAAGTTCGACGTGCGGTTCTACCTCGTCTCGATCCTCTTCATCATCTTCGACCTCGAGATTGCGATGCTCTTCCCGTGGGCGGTCGCATTCCAGGGCGTGAGCATGGTGGGCTTCTGGTCGATGATGGTGTTCCTTGCCGTGCTGACCATCGGCTTCGCCTACGAATGGAAGAAGGGGGCCCTTGAATGGCAATGACGCCCGCCAAGAACCCCGCGCAGGACGCGGCGACTACGCCCGTCTACACCGCCGGACCGGACCCCGAGGTCGCGACCCAGAACCTGAACCGCGAGCTTCAGGACAAGGGCTTCCTGCTGACCTCGTCCGAGGACATCATCAACTGGGCGCGCACCGGCTCGCTCCACTGGATGACCTTCGGGCTGGCCTGCTGCGCGGTCGAGATGATGCACACCTCGATGCCGCGCTACGACGCCGAACGCTTCGGCATCGCGCCGCGCGCCTCTCCGCGCCAGTCGGACGTGATGATCGTGGCGGGCACGTTGACCAACAAGATGGCGCCCGCGCTGCGCAAGGTCTACGACCAGATGCCGGAACCGCGCTACGTGGTCTCGATGGGCTCCTGCGCGAACGGCGGCGGCTATTATCACTACAGCTATTCCGTGGTGCGCGGCTGCGACCGGATCGTCCCGGTCGACATCTATGTCCCGGGCTGCCCGCCGACCGCCGAGGCGCTGCTGTACGGCATCATGCAGCTGGCGCGGAAGATCCGCCGCACCGGCACGATCACGAGGTAGGCGCATGACCCAGGCACTCGAGGAACTCGGCACCCATATCGAACTGAAGCGCCCCGACGACGTGGTCGGCTGGTCGATCGCCTTCGACGAACTGACGGTGGACGTGGCGCCGTCGAACATCTGCGACCTGGTGGATTTCCTGCGCACCGACGCGAACTGCAAGTTCTCGACGCTGGTGGACATCACGGCGGTGGATTACCCGGCGCGGGCCAAGCGGTTCGACGTGGTCTATCACTTCCTGTCGATGTACCAGAACCACCGCATCCGCCTGCGCCTCGCCGTGCGGGAGGACGAGATGATCCCCTCGATCACCGGCGTGCATCCGAGCGCCGACTGGTTCGAGCGCGAGGTCTTCGACATGTTCGGGATCATCTTCTCGGGCCACCCGGACCTGCGGCGCATCCTGACCGACTACGGCTTCCGCGGCTACCCGCTGCGCAAGGACTTCCCGACCACCGGCTACACCGAAGTCCGCTATGACGAGACCGCAAAGCGCGTGGTCTACGAGCCGGTGAAGCTGGTGCAGGAATACCGGCAGTTCGACTTCATGTCGCCTTGGGAAGGCGCGGCCTACATCCTGCCGGGCGACGAGAAGGATGCCGCGAAATGATGGGCGGGGGCGGCGGATTGCTGTGGTGGCTGATCGTCTGCGTGCTTCTCGTGGTGCCGTTCTGGCGCCTGCTGCCGCAATATGGGATCCCGAAATACGTGGCGCTGCTGGCGATCCTGCCGCTGGTCGCGATCATCCTGCTCTGGATCATGGCGTTCCGGGAAAAGTTTGACGGAGACATCAGATGATGGACGGCTCCAACCGTTTCGGCGACGCCGAGACCCAGGAACAGAAGATCAGGAACTTCAACCTGAACTTCGGGCCCCAGCACCCGGCGGCGCACGGCGTGCTGCGGCTGGTGCTCGAGCTTGACGGCGAGATCGTCGAGCGTTGCGACCCGCATATCGGCCTGCTGCACCGCGGCACCGAGAAGCTGATGGAAAGCCGCACGTATCTCCAGAACCTGCCGTATTTCGACCGGCTGGATTACGTGGCGCCGATGAACCAGGAACACGCCTGGTGCCTCGCCATCGAGAAACTGACCGGCATCGTGGTGCCGCGCCGCGCCTCGCTGATCCGCGTGCTCTATTCCGAGATCGGCCGGGTGCTGAACCACCTGCTGAACGTGACCACGCAGGCCATGGACGTGGGCGCGCTGACGCCGCCGCTCTGGGGCTTCGAGGAACGCGAGAAGCTGATGATCTTCTACGAGCGGGCCTGCGGCGCGCGGCTCCACGCGGCCTATTTCCGGCCCGGCGGCGTGCATCAGGACCTGCCCGAGAAGCTGATCGACGATATCGAGGAATGGGCGGTCGAATTCCCGGCGGTGCTGGACGACATCGACAACCTGCTGACCGAGAACCGGATCTTCAAGCAGCGCAACGCCGACATCGGCATCGTGAGCGAAGAGGACATCCAGAACTGGGGTTTCTCGGGCGTGATGGTTCGCGGATCGGGCCTGGCCTGGGACCTGCGGCGTGCGCAACCCTACGAGTGCTACGACGAGTTCGAATTCCAGATCCCCGTCGGCAAGAACGGCGATTGCTATGACCGGTACCTCTGCCGGATGGAGGAGATGCGGCAATCGACTCACATCATCCGCCAGTGCATCGCCAAGCTGCGGGCGGAGCCGGGGGAGATTCTGGCGCGGGGCAAGATCACGCCGCCCAGCCGGGGCGACATGAAGACCTCGATGGAAGCGCTGATCCACCACTTCAAGCTCTACACCGAGGGCTTCCGGGTTCCGGCGGGCGAGGTTTATGCCGCGGTCGAGGCGCCGAAGGGTGAATTCGGCGTCTATCTGGTCAGCGACGGGACCAACAAGCCCTATCGCGCCAAGCTTCGTGCGCCTGGCTTCCCGCATCTGCAGGCGATGGACCACGTCGCGGGCGGGCATCAGTTGGCGGACGTGGCCGCTATCATCGGCACGATGGACATCGTGTTCGGAGAGATTGACCGGTGAGGCTTTGCAACTGCCGGAGCGATGAGAGGGCGCGCCCCGCGGCGCGCGGCGCAACTCGGGGGACGACGATGGCAAGACTTTCGCAACTGGCCGCGGCCGGTGCTGTTCTGGGGCTTCTGGCGGCCTGCGCCGTGCCGCCGACGGGCACCGGTCCGAACGCGGTGGCGGCCTATGACGCGGCCGTCGCGTCCATCGGCTGCGAGATGGTGAACGAGCCGCAGTACCGCGCGGTGGAATTCCAGACCGGGATGACGCGCGAACAGACGATTGAGATGGGGCAGTACCGGATGGCCGCAGGCGCGGCCCAGCCGATCCCCGGGGGCGGTGTCCGCCTGACCACGGGCCCCTGCGCCGCCTGAGGGCGGAGACGAAGTTAGAGGAACTCTCGAGACCATGCTGCGACGCCTGCATCACGAACAGCCCGAGGGCTTTGCCTTCACCCCGGCCAACCAGGCCTGGGCCGAGGCGCAGATCACCAAGTATCCCG
>Ga0310345_10005069_pt1 | contig 11800 bp, 15 predicted proteins | sample HC15DNA20500_MG_FD_204667 | JGI IMG/M metagenome (GOLD analysis project Ga0310345, IMG submission 204667) | Marine microbial communities from station ALOHA, North Pacific Subtropical Gyre - HC15-DNA-20-500_MG | ecosystem: Environmental > Aquatic > Marine > Oceanic | place: Pacific Ocean: North...
ACCAGGCCACGGGACTCCGTGGCGATAGCGGTGGTCACGTTGCTGACCTCGTGGGCCACGATGGCTTTGATCCTCGGCGTCATGCTGGCGAGGATGACCTTCAGTTCGTTGATGCCCTCGACCCTGGACTGGACCTTCGCCATGTCACTTGTTCCCCACATAGGCGATGACCCCGACCTGGCCCAGGGGGTCTTTCTTCGTCTCGACCTTGACCAGTGGGCGGGTCGCGCTCACCGGAGCACCGAGCGTGATCTGGTCCTCGACGTTGAGCGTGAGCGACGAGTCGGGGATGTAGACCACCCAGGCGATCTTCACCAGGTCGTCCATGTCCCGCTCGGCCTCGTTGGCCCGTCGGATGTAGCAGTCGTATGACGTCGCACCCCCGGTGTAGGCACGCTCCCCGTAGTTGTTGACCGTCGAGGTGGTGCGGATGTCTGCCGAGTCGGGGGTCATGTTGACCTTGAGGTCGGTCATAAAGGTCGCCGATGGTGCCGCCATCAGGTGTCAGCCCCGGCCCACAGCGGTCGGAGGTCGTTCTGGTTGTTGCCGTCCCGCGTGTCGTCGAACTGGCCCTTGCGGAAGCCGGGCCGGACCAGGCCGGTGTTGTCCCAGTCGACTTCCTTGTCGCTGATCGTGATGCCCCCCGCATACGGTGTCGGGGTGCTGCCCTCGCGCCCGGCCATCTCCAGGAGGTACGCGGCCTGCTCCCGGTACGCCTTCGCCTTCTGGCTCATCGAGACGCGCATGTCGCCGATGGCCTGGTCGGCGAGGCGGGAGAACTTCGAGGCGATCGTCACGCAGCCCCGGTAGGCAGCGTTGTAAAGCGCGGTGGTGGCCGTGTCAGATCCGGTGAGTTGGTTGTTGATCCACGCGATCTCCTCGTCGTTGATCAACTGGTCGTTCGTGTCGGTGTCCCCGATCAGGAACCTGATCGAATCTCGGGCGTTGGTCGCCGGGTCACCCGAGTAGGTCCAGGTCATGTCAGGAGACCGAGAAGATCGACCCCGACACGGTCCCCGAGCCGCCGACGTCGACGTAGATGCCGTTGAGGACCTGGACGCCGTTGGCGATGTTCAGGTTGGTGGCACCGCTGGCTGCCAAAGCGACATGGGCGATGACCGTCCCCGATGCGGTGGTGCCGTCGTAGACGGTCGCGGTCGCCGTGTCCGATGCGCCTGTCTCGTAGAAGCACCCGCCGTAGAAGATCCCGCCGCCCGTGAGGACGCCTTGATCCGACCCGGTGAGGGCTGTCGTGGTTGCCGTGTTCCCCGGAGGGCGTGCCATGTCGTGCTCCTAACTGCGTCGAGCCGAGGCCGGGGGTGAACCCGACCCCGGCTCGTCGCCGTGTTCCCTGCGCGGAAGGCTAGTCGCGCACTATGACGTACAGTTGGACAGGAAGTAGCCCAGGGCCGTCGACACGACCTTGAAGTCGAACGCCGCCTCGATCTCGATGCGGTCGGCCTTGCGCTCCTCGATCCGGTAACGGCTAACCGCCGCCCCGGTGCCCAGTCCCGACGACACTCCGGTCCAGACCATGTTGTACCCCGCGGAGGGCACCATCAGTCCGGGGTTGGCCGGGGTGTAGCAGACCAGCACATCCTTGTCACCGACCAGCGAGTAGGAAGCCGTGGCCCCCTCCGCTGCGGTGTTGTAGGTGGCTGCCATGATCAGCACCCGGTCCACGCCAAACAGTCGGGCGAGCAGTTCCTCTGTCACCGACTCCTGGGATGTGTACTTGATGCGGTCCACGATGTCGCTGTTGTCGACCAAGGCCGAGAAGACCTTGTAGGACATGATCACCGTGTTGGGGACATAGCCCGTGTTGGTGAGCACCGTGTTCTTTGCCGTCTCGACATCAGCGATCGGAGTCGACGACGCGGCATCCCAGAGAGTGCCGGGTGTCGCGTCGGTTCCCCAAACGCCTGTCGTGAAGGCATCGGACGCCCACTGGACCTCCTGCCGAATGAGCATCTGCTGGGACAGGAAGCGCGTGGCGTCCATGTCCATGTTCAGCGGGATGTCGGCATTGGCCCTGGTCTGGTCACCGATGTCTTTGTGGAGGGCGTAAACCTCCGCGTTGTAGGTCGCTGTGCTGAGCGAGTAGCCGGTCCCTGCGGACTCGGTTCCGTCGGCTCGACGCTGGACCTGATCGCGGAAGAAGTCCGCTTGGCTGTAGGTGAAGTACTTGTCAGTCTGCTTCTGAACATTCACCGTCGGGAAAGCGCGTCCTGCGACGAAAGCGTAAGCCTCCTGCATGAACGCGACCGACATGTTGCTCAGGATCGCATCGACATGTACGTCACTCGAAGTTGGCTGTGGCATTGGTCAGTCCCCCTAAGCCGCTCGGCAGTTCGACGGATTCAGGAACATTGTGAACGTCTCGCCAGCGGAGGCAGCCTGTATCGCCTGCCCCATGACGTAGACGGTCGTGTCCGAACCGGGCGTGATACCGGCAGCCTGCGAATCGGAACTTGTGCCCATCCACCTACCTGCGGTAATCGTTCCGTCAGCGACGACCTTCGAGATTCCGAAGATCTGGACGACACATTGGTCGCCCGCCGTGTCCGGGTTGTTCTGAAGAATGCCGATCGGCAGGTCCGTGATGGCCGTACACACGTTCACCGTCGTGGCCGAGGCCAACTTGACGAAGTGGTACTGCTTAGAGGACAGGTCGGCGGCAGCCGTCAGGGTACCGAGAGTCATGCTGGGTGATTCGTAAGCCATGAGTCAGACCCCCATTTCCTGCCGGTACCTCGCGTAGAGGTCCGGGTTCTCGGAAGCCACGAGGCCGATGGCCTCAGGCTGGCTCTTGGCCCGGCCTGCCTCGACGGCAGACTTGGCCAGGGCTTCGATCTGGTTGTACGCATCCGTGGATGAGTCGTCCAGGTCGGTGCCCAGTTCTTTGAGCACTCCGGCTTCGGACAGAGCCTCGGCACATGCGTCAAGGATGCCCTCGACGATGCCGGTGGCATCTGGGTTCGCGGCCCGGAGCGAACGAAGAACCGGAGCGAAATCATCGACGACGACACCCGGAAGGATGCGCCACCCTGAAACTCGCTCGGTGGCCTTCTCCATCTCGCGCTCATCGCGCAACGAAGCCGCCTCTGCGGTCGCGTCGTCGAGAGCCTTGCGAAGATCGGCCAGTTCCTTCGTCACCATCTCCGAGGCGCTGTCATCGTCGTGCTTCAGGACCGGGGCTGGCTCGATGACCGGCTCCGGTTCTTCGACGATGACGTCCTCAGTCGGAGCGTCGATGGTCGTGGTATTCAGTTCCATCTCAACCCCTTGGTCGGTGTCGTGTTCGGTATCCCGCGCTTCGGTGAGCGCCTCGTCCAGGACGGCGGCAGAGTCCTTGCGGACCAGCCACCCCTCGTAGAGATGCGCCGGGTGATCAACACCTGACGTCTCCTCGATCTGAAGATCCACGAGTTTCTTGGTCTTCGGCATCTCACCTCCGGTGGGCGTTGCGGAGAATAACACCTGTGTAGTTCATTTCCCCGGATTCCAGGGAGGCCCATTGTTCGTGTCGTTTCTACACGTACTTGCCCCGTGTCCCTGGCCCCCCCTATGATGGCCTCATGGGTACAACGACTACCGAGGAGACCAGGATGACAACCACCCCGACGATGCCTCGCATCGCCAAGCAGAAGATCAACAGCATGAGCCTCTGGTTCCAGCATGGAATCAGCAACCCGATCATCCCCGAGACCGACGCCCAGGTGTGTGAGCGGTTCAGCATCAGCCAGAAGCAACTCGACGGCTACCGGGCCTACGTTGAATACATCAACGAGAACCCAATGGTTCTCAACCCCTCACACCATGACCTCCCCCTCCACCGGCAGCGGGGCGCTACCGGCAACGGTGGCTGGCAGTGGTCGGTCGGTATCTTCATCACCTGCGACACCGAGCAGGATCTCTACTACAGCCAGAGGGCCGAGACCGAGGCAGCAGCCCAGGGTCGGACCGTGTGGGCCGGATTCAAGAACCGGGGCGGCGCTGGTTGGGTAGCCCCTTCGGAGGTCAAGTGATGAACGACCTCACCACCAACCCTTACGCCAACCGGCTCGGCCTTGACATCGAGGGTGGCGGCTACGACTGGGCGACCCACGAAGGCGTCAAAGTGATCGGTGACTTCCACCATTACAGCATGGTCGGGATCGTCTGGCCCCCGGAGTTTTCGACTTACCCGGAGGTCAAGTGATGAACGACCTCACCCGCCGACAGGCAGCCGCACTCCGCGACCTGATCCGGCACGCCGACTACCTAACCGAGGCGACCCGCGACGCGATGAAGGCACGCCTCGTCGACGCCGGGTACGACCTCGGAGTCGAGTACCCAACCACCGACCCAAACCCGGAGGGAGCCGAAACCACCGACAAGATGGTCGGGCTGCTTCTCCTCGATGCCCGCCAGCAGATGATCGGAGGTGGTCCTCGGTAGATCCTCCCGGCGAACAGCCCCCGGCTTCGGTCGGGGGCTTTCGTCGTTTTCAATCGTCGGTCAGGGTCTCCCCACCGTCGACCACGAACCGTTGAGTACCGCACACCGAGCAGTCATCCCAGAACAGCCGCTTGGTATCCGACAGGACCGACACGATGTCGGTGCGCCGCCAATCGTGGACGACACACGCCCTGGGCGGCGGCGGGATCGGCTGGCCCGAAGGCGACAGGGGAGCGGTCGTCAAACGTCGGCGTCCCCGCGTCCCCGGTGCCAAGCCCCGTGCCCGGCGATCCACTCGCCGTGCCGGTCCAACTTGGTGTCCATCTGCTCGGTGCGACGGTCGATCGAGTCGAGGACTCGTCGGTTCGATTCGTGGGTGGCGTTGTTCTCCTTGCGGACCAAGTGGGCCATGACGGTAAACGTCCCACCGATGGTCGCCGTGGCGATCGCTCCGATGGCCGTCACGACCTCGGCGGTCAACGCTTGCCCCCGTGATAGGGAACGGCGTGGCCCAGGCTGACCATCTCGTCGTTGAGACACTCGCCGTCCTCGTTCAGGATGCGACCCAGGATGCGACCGAACTTGCCACGGTCGTCGAGAGTGGTCTGGATGATCACCTTCTGATCAAGGGCACCGACCCAATCCTCGACATAACGCTTGGCCGCCAGCCCGGCTTCTTTCTCGACGGCGTCCCGGGTGCGGGACTCCGGGGCGTTGATCCCGTGGAACCGAACACGGCCCCGGTAGGAGATGTCGAACCCGAGGTCGAGGGTGACATCTATCGTGTCGCCGTCGACGATGCGGTCGACCTTGGCCTGGTAGTGGAACAACTTGGTCTTGCTCACAGCAGTACCTCCGTTGAGTCGGTGAGTGTAGTCGGGTGGCTCGGCGGCGATTACCTTCGCCAGAGCATCGGCTGCCTGCCGGGCGTCACGCCGGAGGCCATGCCAGATGCGAAGGATCAGTCGTCCTCTCGGATCGTCAAACGGTACCAGCCGCCGGTGTCCGTGTCGTAAGCCCCTCCCTGGACGACGTACTGACCGGCGGCGAGGGTCCGGTCAATACGGCTATCCCAGGTATCGCTCACGTTGTCGATCACCGGGTCGCCGTTCGTGAGGACCACTGTCGGGGTTTCGTCCGGGTCGGTAGCCCCGTTGGGGATGTTCCAGCACGCCGATCCGACACAATCGGCTCCTCCGTCGTCGTCTTTCTCGATGACTGACCCGAGGGTGATCCCCGGACCGGAGTCGGTGTCGTTACGAAGCCAGATGTACGGGTCGCCGTAGGGCGACGGGCTGTCCCATCCTTCGTCGGTCAGGTTGGTTTCAGCGTCGATGCGAATGGCGGTCGATGCGGTCAGCGTGAAGCCCACGTTGTCTCGGTCGTTTCGGCTGGCTGATTGGACGATGCACCAGTCGCCCATGCCTGTCCATCCACCCTCGGAGCAGCCTTGCTCGACCTGTTCGCTGGCCGTTGTCACCACAGTCGCCGTGGCACTCGTCACGACATCTGCCGTAGCACTCGTTGTGCTGGCCTGCGTGTAGGCAGCGCCAGCGGTAACCGTTGTCTCCTCGTCATCCCATGCCCGCACGGTGCTACAGCCGGTCGCTACCCCATCGGAAAAGGTACAGGTCACCGAGTCGATCCCGGCACGGGACACGACGCTCGTCGTGTCGACATGAGTCGTCGTGACCGTCGTAGCGGTGGTGGTCGCCGTAGTCGTAGCGGTCGTCGTCGCAGTCGAAGTCTCCGTTGTCTCCTGGGTGTGCCAGTGGCCGTCATTCGGGTCGTGACCCAACACGGAGGAGGTAGCCGTAGTGATAACCGTGCCCGTGACGTTCGTACCGGTGACCTCGGTACCGGTGACCTCTGAACTGGTGGCCGTCCCGGTCTGGGTCGTGATGACGAGGGTCGACAGGGTTTCCGAGATGGCGTTCGTGGCCGTTGACGATGTAACGACCGGGACATGAACCGGAGGCGGTTCGTAGACCTCGACTATCCCTTGCTCGACTACGAAGTCGGGCAGCAGGATGCCCGCGAAGGAAGGATGGACCTCTCCTACTTCCACAGCGACTACGACCGCGGCCCACCCGGTGAACCCCGCCGGGACTGCGCCCCAACCGTCGTAATAAGCCGGATCGTTGGCCGCGTCGTAAGCCTCCCATGTCGTGAACCCTGCCGGTGCGTCCTGACAGGCCGAGGTGCCCCGGCACCCCTCGTATTGGTCCCATGACGGGACAGTCGTAGTTGGCGGCGGGATCGTCGTGGTGGGCGGGGGGATAGTCGTCGTCGGTGGTGCGGCTGTAGTGGTCGGGGGAGGCGCTGTAGTGGTCGGGGGTGGGGACGTCGTGGTAGGTGGCGGGGCCGTGGTGGTCGGAGGAGGAGCAGTGGTCGTAGGTGGAGGAGCGGTTGTCGTTGGAGGCGGTGCTGTGGTCGTGGGAGGCGGGGCGGTGGTTGTTGGTGGGGCGACTGTGGTTGTCGGAGGTGGTGCGGTTGTTGTCGGAGGGGCCTGAGTCGTCGTTGGGGGTGGAGCCGTTGTAGTCGGTGGCGGGGCGATTGTTGTCGGCGGCGGTGGGAGCGTTGTCGGAGGGGCAGCCGTCGTGGTTGGTGGTGGAAGTGTCGTCGGCGGTGGGGGCAGAGTGGTCGGCGGCGGCTCCTCTCTCACCTCAGGTTCCGGGTCTGGTTCCCAGGCCGTGACCACCACCCGGTCGTCTTCGTGTTCCTCGATGAACACCTCGGCCCACACCTCGGGTTCCTCGTCCCACCACTCCTCCTCCTCGACCACCGCGAACACCTGGACGACCTCGGCCTGCTCCTCGAAGTAGTCGTCGTCGTAGTCGACCTCGTCCCACTGTTCGTCCTCCCAGTAGTCGTCCTCGACGATCAACGCCTCGGCCAGGTCCGGGGCGTCGTCGAACTCGACAGGAACTTCCCACTCGTCCCGGTCCTCCATCTCGGTGACATACGACTCGCCGAGCACCTCCTCCACCCGGTCTTCGACCACCGCCTGGAAGTATTCGGCATCCGAGGCGACCCACGCCTCGACGGTCTCCTCCTCCTGGGTGACCATCCCGGTGTCCTCATCGAATGTGATCTCGACCACGACGGGCGCAACCGGGGCCGGAGGGATTGTCGGTTCGGGTTGCCCTGGGTCAACAGGCAACGGGTCAGGTAGCCGATCCTCAACCCGGAACGGTGTCATGTCGACCTCGACCTCGGCGAGCATCTCGCCTGACTGGTCTGCGATGGTGATGCCCAGCGTCGCTGCGGGCTGCGCCTCGACGACAGCACCGGGCACCTCGACTGGCGGCGGGTCCGGCACGAACTGGACAGCGATCTGTTGCCCCTGCTCTATTTCGATTTCGACCTCCAACGCATCCACGGCGATCGCCACGGTGGCCTCCTCGATGTCGGCGATCTCGACCGCCTCGTCGGAGAACTCGATCAACGTCTGCGGTTCTGGTTCGTCCTGGCCTGGTTCCGGCTCGGCAGGTTCCTCGACGACGTCGGCCTCAATCTGGACGGACCTGTCCTCGTCGAGGATCAGAAGCGAGAACTGCTGGGTGGTATCTTCGACCGGTTCCTGTTCCGGCGTTTCGGGGGTTTGCGCCGGGGCGGGAACGTCAATGACATCGACGTCGGCGCTGAAGTCATCGACGCCCGGCGGGAGGAATACCAGCACCGGGTCGGCGGTGCTCGGTCCAGAGATCAGGTAGCGGTAGGTGGCCCCTTCGATCTCATTGACGAATGTCCCGTCGTAGTAGCCGAGCCTGTCGCCTGATTCGGTCTGGATCTGAATGCTCATCTGTTTGCTGCCTGATGCGGCGACGGTGAGCATCGTCCCGGCGTCGCTGTCCTCGGTGGGGCAGAACCCGCATGTGAACGGACCAGACCGGGAGGTCATCGGGGTGAGTTCCATCGTGCCTGAGCCGCCGCCCCAGGCTTCACTCTCCTCGGTGGGATTGGTCGCCGCCAGGGCGTAGGCCCAGCCTTTCTCGTCTACGTCGATCCACCGTTCCGAGGTCGGCCAGTTCGAGTCGTAGATGTGGATGCGCCACCGGCCCCCGTCAGTAGTGACCTTGTACGGGGTGACGGCGTGGCCTCCGTGCTCTGAGTAGATCCCGATGGTGTAGCCGACCGAGGGCTGCCCGGCTTCGGCGGCGGCGAAGTCCTCGTAGAGGATGCGGGCCAGGGCCAGCGGTGAGAGTTCGAGGAACGCCGACGCCTGTTCCTGGACCTCGGTGGCGAACTGGGTGACGTACCAGTAGGCGATCTCAGACAGCAGCGCCGGGTCGGCCTTGACCAGAGCGGCGACCTGATCGACAGTCTGGAACGAAGCCAGGGTGATCGGGTCGTTGGCGAGCCGGAGCGACAGGACAGTCAGCCCTTCACATAGACCGCCCCGCATCGACCGGTTGGCCTGGGAGATCAACTGGAGGATCACCGGGTACGGCGTACATTCGTTGTCGGCCACCGACGAGCAGACCTGTCCATCGCCGTAGAGCCGCCGGGCCATGTTGACGGTCAACTCGGCGGGTGCCTCGCCACCTCCGAAGTTCTCGAACGAGAAGCCGTCCCGGTCAGGGACGTAGGCCAGCGATGCCACGACTGCTGTGTCCTGGGCGACCGTCGTGGTCGGTACAGGAACGGTGCTGGTCGTCGTGGTGACGGTGGGCGTGTCAGGCCCGATCCCCTCGGTCGTGGTTGGGGGAGGAACGGTCGTGGTGACAACTGTCGTGGTCGTCACGGGCGCTGCGGTCGTAGTCACCGGTTCGGGGACCGTCGGGGTCGGATCACCCTTGGCGCATGAGGCGAGCAGGCTGGCCGCCGCTGCGGCTGCGAGAAGTCTGCGGGTCAACGACGTCGACGACGCTGGTACCAGACCAGCAGCCCGACACCCACCACGATCAGAGCGGCGACGAGGATGACGGTCATCGACCCGCCGGGCGCACCGCTCATGTCGATCGAGAAGTTCTTGGTGCCGCCGCCGAGGAGATCGCCCTCGGCCTTCAGGTCGGCCACGGCATCTTCGAGCATGGCGACCTGGTGTTGAAGTTCGGCTTGGGAGTCGGAGTGGTCGCTCAGGAACCCGAACGCGCCACCCAGGGTGGCGGGCAGCCCGACGATGTAGGCGATGTTGTCCTTGACCTTGTCGATGAGGCTGGTGGCCTGGTCGACCCGGCTAGTCACCCCCGGCGTGGGTGGCGGCGGGTGGGCCTCGGTCCTGCCCAGCCGATCGAGGACGACCCGGATCGCTTCGTTGAGTTGTCGGTCCTCGTCCACGGTTGCCCTCCCGTGTCGCTGCGGCCACTGGAGGGCACTCGACGACGACTGTACCAGTCGGGACACGCCTCCCGCAGAGGGGCGATCTAAGGCGCACCCTGGGCAGAACCGCCCGACCATCCCAGAACGGGGTGAGATCGCCCGTAGACGCGCGTTATGCGGGCCTCGACGGGATCTAGGCGCTGGTGGTCAGCGGGGAATCCACGGGTTCGCCTGTTCGAGCGAAACCGGCACCACCGCTGGGGGTTGACGGGCCGCGTCGATCATCAGTTCCGTGAACGCCCAGACCAGGGCGTCGAGCCGATCCGGGGAGGCCGACTCGCCAGGAACCCAGGAACACAACTGGTCTTCGAGCGGCCCGAACGTCCCAACGTGGTGAACCTTGCGCTGCTCGTACAAGGCCGCTACCGGTTCGGCACGGACCCGCTTGCCACGGCTGGCGTGGACAAGCCGGATGGGGATGCCCCGCTCCACCGTGTCAAGGGTATGCCGGACCATGTCGCCGCCCTGGTTGGCCTCGGCGATTATCCGGTCGGCCTTCAGCCGGTGGTAGCAGGCGACCGCTTCGGCTGCCCACTCGTTAGGGGTGCCCCTCATCGACCGGTCCTCCAGGACATAGCCCTGGTCGTCGACCCCGATCCCTGCGGCAACGATCCCCGTCTCAGCCGAGTGGACGTTGGCCGAGATCGCCGGGTCGACGGCTACCACGATCCTGGTCAGGTCGGGCAGGGTTGTTGTGCGACAGTCGTCGAGGATCTGTCGGTTCCACAAGGCACCCAGGACGTCGTCAAGGATCTCGGCGTGGAGTTCCTGCCTGCCCAGGCGGGTGCCCTCGTACCGTCCGACTATCTCGGTGAGGAACGCTGACGCCAGGTTGGAGCGGTTCTCGAACGTCGAGCCACGGGTCACCACCACATCGCTGCGGTCGAGGAGGTCACGGATGATGGCCAACGGACGCGGCGTGGTTGTGACCACCGCCCTGGGCCTGTTCCCGATCCGCAACCCGAACGAGAGCATGTCCCAGGCTTCCGGGTACCGCCATGCGGCCAACTCGTCAGCCCAGGCGAGGTCGTGGTTGGGGCCTCGGAGCCGATCGGGTTCGTCGGCTGAGAAGGCGGTGGCCATCGCCCCGTTCTGGAATGTGACCCGCCGCTTCGACGGTTCGTACTTGGGTCGCTCGCCGGGAGGGAACACCGACAGCAGACCCGACTCGCCCTCGATCATCGTGTCCCGAACATCAGCGGCCGTCGGCCCGACCAGAGCGATGTGGCCCGCGTTGCCCTCGACCACGTTCTCCCGTACCCACTCGGCCCCCGTTCTGGTCTTACCGAAACCTCGACCGGCGAGCACCACCCAGACGGTCCAGTCGCCAGGCGGGGTGGCCTGCTTAGGTCTGCGCCACACGCGCCAGTCGTACACCAGGCCTTCGGCTTGGACTTGGCCCAGGGCACCGAACAACCGTGACGGGTCGACCCGTAAGGCGATCTCCTGGGCTGGGGATAGTTCCGTGGTGCTCAATCGACGTACACCCGGACGGCGGGCACGCACGGGTCTTCGCCCTTATCGAATCGTTTGCGTTCCGTGTCGGTGAGCGCCGCGTGGTCGTGGGTCCAGCAGAAGCCCTCCGAGGAGAACCCGGCAGCGATCCCCCACGCAACCCAGGCCCGGGAGTCGAACGGCTCGTCACCGTCGAGCAGGCCGACATGACAGTTGGCGACCTGGGCGAGTGAACCGTCTGGCTCGGCTCCCAGGGCGAGTTCACCCAGGCGTCGCACCAACGCCCGGTACATCGCCTCCCACGGTTTGCCGGTCACCCTTGCTCCTGGGCGTTATCAGGGAACGGGACGACATCGACCTCGGGTAGAGACAACGGACCCTGCTCGTCCCTCAACTCCTGAAGTTTGGCGAGCAGCAGGTCGCCGATGTCGGTGCGGATAACCCCGCCCTGTAGGCCGCTGATCTCATGCTGCCTCGGAGCGTCCAGGCCCCACAGTTCCGACCGGCGCTTCTCGATCTTCAAGGCGGTGGGCACCTGGTCGAGGTCGCCACGGGCGATCTCTCTGAACACCCGTCGCCA
>Ga0310345_10005072_pt1 | contig 11796 bp, 17 predicted proteins | sample HC15DNA20500_MG_FD_204667 | JGI IMG/M metagenome (GOLD analysis project Ga0310345, IMG submission 204667) | Marine microbial communities from station ALOHA, North Pacific Subtropical Gyre - HC15-DNA-20-500_MG | ecosystem: Environmental > Aquatic > Marine > Oceanic | place: Pacific Ocean: North...
AACATATTGTAATGAATTATCTCCAGGTGGTGATAAAATAATTACTTTACCTGGATTTAATTTCCCAAGAAAATCTTTATCACCATTACCATAATCAACTACAAGATTTGTTAAAGGCTGACTGCCAGTATTCTGAATTGTAACTCTAGCCAAAACAAAAAGACTTTGTTTTTCTTTTGTAGGATCAACCATAATTGAATATACTCCTGATGAATTGGAAGTTGGAAATGCAGTGTATATTACAGAAATTAAAATAGCTACAGCAACACCAACACAACTGATAACTAATATTTTTTTCCGTGATGAGGGAGGATCTGTTTTAGGTCGATATGGAATTGCAGCCATATAATAATCACTATAACTTACTAATGTTTAAGCTTAACAATGCCTAATCATAATTATCAACTATGTTTAACATCTTTCTTGCATTATCATTAACAGCCATAATCTCATCTGTGTCAACATTAACGTCCCAGATGTATTCCTTACTTAGATTATGTGTCTTGAATGTTAAATGTACTTCATAAATTCCATTGCCCTTCTGAACTTGCATATCCGATGCATAAAGTTCAAAAACAGTATCTTTATGCTCAAGTATTTTTTCAGTAGGATAAGCGTTTTCAATTTGTATCATTATTACATCAAATAATCTCAGACCCTGTGAATCAGTACCCTGATATGATTTCATGATATCAACAGCAATTTTTTGTTGTTCATCCAAATTTTTTGTAAGTTTTTGCTCTAATTCATCCTCTTGAATTAAATCAGGTACAAAGAAGACAACAAACACAACAGCACACATAAGATAAATGAAAGACCTTTTCTTGAAAAATTTTCTTAGATCAGATTCCTTTTTGGGATTATTCTCATCTTTATCAGAGTTTGAATTTTGATTCAAGTTAAAATCGATCTTTGCATATGAATTATGGTAAAAAAACCTAACTGAGTGATTTTGCTAAAATTTAATTATATATTAAATTCTGATATGTTATTTATCATCAGCAGCAAGTTTTTCCGCGCATTTTTGCTGTTCCTGAAAAGAATGTTCTCTAACTGGTTTACCACATATTTTGCATAATTGACCACCTGATTTTTCTGGTCTTGGCGGATCTGACATCAATTTTTTCATATAATCTAAACAAATAATGTAAAATAAAGATAGATATTTGTCAAATTTTAGATTAAATTATGCCTAGTATATCATGCCGGGACTATGGTTTTAACTGTGATTTTGTTGCTGAAGGCGAACTTGATGAAATTGCTAGTAAATTTGGTAAACATTCTTCTGATGAACATGGAATCGAATATTCTATAGAAACTATTACAAAATTTATTTTAAATAAATCAACAGAATGATACAATAAAATATTTTTAAAAAAAATTGAAAGATTAATTTTTTTCCTGTTCTGGAATGACAGAAAGTGTAGTTGTAGTTGTAACACTTTTAATTTTTCTAATTTTTTTGATAATAATTCTATCTATTTCCATTTGTGATTTACCACCAATTTTTACAAGTATATCATAGTATCCAAAAGTACCCTTAGCTTCTTTAACTAAATCTATCTTCAATAAATTTCGTAGAATCTCCATTTCATGTCCAATTGTACATTGTACTAAAACATATGCAATAATCATCTTATACTCCTTTCATTTCCTCACGAGTTTTAAATTCTGGTTTTATTCCTAGTGAAGAATAATTTCCAGTTGCACAGGTAAAACACATAGAATCTATTGGAATTCCAATAGCATTAGCTAAATTTTCAGGATCGTTATAACCAAGAAAATCTGCACCAATATCATTCCTTACTTTTTCAATAATTTGTTCATCTGTGTAGTTATTATTATCAATGTATGTTGCTAATTCCTCTTGTGATGGAAAATCTATACCAGCATAACATGGAAATTTAATTGGTGGGTATGTGATTACTAGGCTGATTTTACGTGCTCCAGCTTTTCGTAGTGCTTTAATAATTGCTCTAGAACTTGTTCCTCTAACTAAACTATCATCAACAACAATGACATGCTTATTCTCAATAATTTCTCGAATTGGAATGATCCATCTGTTAATTTCTATCCGATCAATTTGATGAGGTTCAATGAAGCTTCTAAGTGGACCTTTCTTACTATAACGATCCTTTAGTAATCCTTCATCAAATTGAACACCAAGTTCCTGCGCATATCCTAATGCTGCTGGTCTAGCAGAATCAGGAACAGGGATTACTAAATCAGCATCCTTTATAGGAAATTTCTTAGCAAGATACCGACCTATTCTTTTTCGTGAAACATAGATGTTAGTTCCTTCCATTTTGCTAGATGGATGAGCAAAATAAGTGAATTCAAAAGAACAATGAGCCCTTGATACTTCCTTTGAAAACATTTCAGTTTCTATACCATTTTTGCTAAATTTGATCAATTCGCCAGGAGTGACATCTCGTTTTAATTCGGCACCTATAGCTGATAATGCAGATGATTCAGATGCAATGATGAATGTTGCACCGTCTTTTTTTTCCCCAAAAACTAGTGGTCTAAATCCACGTGGATCACGTGCTGCAAAAACTGAAGGTTCGTCGGTAAGAAATGTAAAACAGTAAGAACCAATCATTTCATTTTTTAGAATCGATAATGCATCGACAAGTTTACCCTTTTCAGATATTAAAGAAACAAGTCGTTCTGCTACAACTAAAGTATCACTTGCATTTTGCGGTGTAAAGGAACAACCTCCAACCATATTAGATAATTCATCCACATTAGAAATTGTTCCATTATGTGCAATACATAGATCCTTAACTTTTAGTGGCTGTGCATTAAACAATTCACTTTTTCCAATTGTAGAATATCTTACATGACCTATTGCTGCAAAAGACGAATATTCTTCAGAGATTTTCTTAAAATCTGTGGCATATGAGGAAACAAGACCAATTTTTTTTAAAGGGGATTTATGTGGTATTGCAATTCCCCATGCTTCCTGTCCTCTATGCTGAAGTGCACGTAACGAATCAATAAGCATAGGAATTACATTAACCCCATCTGAACTAAAAATTCCCACAACACCACAATTTTCCTTAACCATGTTTTAACAAATCCTCTAACCCATTGAAATATCTTTTTTGTGCTTGATCTACTGTGATTTTAGCTAGATTGTTTGAATCATGTCTTATTTTAATTTGATCGCCAGAAAATTTTCCAAGAACGGAGAATGTAATTTTTTTCTTAGAAAGAAATTGCTTAACCTTCACAATATTTTTTTTGTCAATTATTAATAAATAACGGGAATGACTTTCTGAGAATAGTATTTTTTCAGAACTAAGATTTTTTTGGCATGGTATATTCATAGTGTCAATATCACAACCAACATTTCCAAAAATTGAAAGTTCAGATATTGCTACAGCAATTCCGCCTTTTGAACAGTCATGTGCTGATTTAACAAGTTTGTTTTTAATTAATGATAATACCGTAAGCATGTTAATTTTTGAATTATTAAAATCAACAATTGGGCAGTGGCCACCAATAAATTTGTGGATGTATTCAAAATATTCAGAGCCACCAAGTTCATCTTTTGTTTTTCCAATAATTATCAAGTAGTCACCAGATTTTGCAATAGGTAAAAATGGAGTTTTATCCATAATTCCTAAAACACCAATAAGTGGGGTTGGTTTGATTGGACCAAGAGGAGTTTCGTTGTAAAAACTTACTTTGCCACCAACACAAGGTACTCTAAGAAATTTTGCATAATCAGCTAGCCCATTAAGTGATTCCATAAATGTCCAAAATATTTCTGGGTTTTCAGGATTACCAAATTGAAGATGATCAACCATACCAATAGGATTTGCGCCAGTACAAACAACATTTCTGCATGCTTCTTCAAAACAACCAATTGCACCTTGTCTAGGATTAAGATAACAATGTTTAGGATTAGCATCAATTGTTACAGAAAGAAATTTCCCATTATCTAATCTTAAAACAGAAGCATCAAAACCAGGTTTTATAACAGTTCTAATTCCAACTTCATGATCATATTGATGAAAAATCCAATGTTTACTTGCAATGTTTGGACAAGATAATAATTTTAGAATTACTTTTGAATAATTCAAGATTTCTTTTCTTTTCTTTTCTTCCTTAATTTGCGTTAGATATTTTGGTTTGACTTTTTTTCTGTCTAGCAATGGTGCACGTGCAACAAATTCAGCAGGAAGTAATGCGAGTGTTTTTTTACCTTTTTTAACATGCATCATTTTATTACTTTTAACATGACCAATTATTGAAAACTTAACATGAAATTTATCACAAATTTTTTTTAGCTTTTGAAGTTTTTGTTTATTTGTAATCACTAGCATTCGTTCTTGTGACTCTGAAATCATTATTTCATCAGGTGATAATCCTGATTCCTTTATGTGAACATTATCAACATTTAGTTCAATTCCAATTCCTAAACTTTCTGCGATTTCTGAAACTGCACATGATAAACCGCCTCCACCTAAATCCTTCATTGCATTGATACATTTTTCATTTCTTGCTTCAAGAATTACTTCAATGATCAATTTTTCAATAAATGGATCAGGGATTTGTACTGCAGATCTATCTTCATCTTCCAATGAATCAGAAGCAAACTGTGAGCCGCCTATTCCGTCACGGCCCGTAGAACCGCCTATTAGAATAACTAAATCTCCAATATTTGCGTGATTTTTTATTAATTTGTCTTTTTTACCAAAACCAATTGCTGCTACATCAACTAATGCATAATTTTTATAACACTCATCAAATTCAACTTCACCACCAATAGTTGGAATGCCTAAACAATTTCCATAGTCTGCTATTCCTGAAACTGCGTTCTTAAAAAGCCATCTTGCATGAGTATCATTTTCTATGTTACCAAAACGTAATCCATCAAGGATTGCAATTGGACGAGTCCCAGCAGATAAAATATCACGAATAACACCACCAACACCTGTTGCAGCTCCACCAAATGGCTCAACAGCGGATGGATGATTATGACTTTCAATATGTACAGTAATAACAAAATTATCGCCAACATCTAATACACCAGAATCATATCCCTTTTCGTGTATAACATTTGGACCCATAGTTGGCAATATTTTTAGATGTTTTTTTGATGATTTGTATGAACAATGCTCCGACCACTCAGCTGCAATAATTTGTAATTCTGTTTTTGTTAATTTTCTCCCAATTGTATTTTTGATATATTTAATTTCCTGATTTTGTAAACTCATTTTTTAACCCCCAATTTTTGTACCAATGATTCAAAAATTAATGACGAAGGTCTGTTATCAAATGGATTAATCTGACGTTCAGTAGCACGTTCAGGATGCGGCATCATCCCTACAACATTACCATCGTCATTACACACTCCCGCAATCTGTTCTACTGAACCATTAACATAATTTTCATATGTAAAAACTATTTGTTTATTCTTCTTTAATACGTTCATTAATTTTTTATTAACATAATATCGTCCCTCACCATTTGCAATTGGTATTGGTATTTTTTGATTCAATTCAAGCTTGCTTGTAAATGGTGTTTTGTTATTTTTTACAATTAGATTTACCCATTTACACATAAAATTTAATGAGTTATTTTTTAACAAAACTCCTGGCAGAAGGTTAGATTCAACTAAGATTTGAAATCCATTGCAAACACCTAAAATTGGAATCCCCTTATCTGCAAGTTTTTTTACATCTTTAATTACAGGACTGTTTGCTGCAATTACACCAGCACGTAATCGATCACCATATGAAAAACCTCCTGGTAAAACCACAGCATCTATATCCAAAGGTAAACCTTTTTCGTGCCAAAAATATTGTGTATTAAGATGAAATACGTCAGTTAAAACATGAAACATATCACGGTCACAATTACTGCCAGGAAAAACTATAACCCCGACTTTCACAATTCTATTCATAATTTCGTATATAAAATTGATTAACTTAGCAAGCCATGTTTTTATCCTGGGAAAAATACGGATTTTATGGATCAGATTAGGGATATCATGAGAAAGAATGTTATTACAATTGAATATGATAAAAATGCATTAGAGGCTGCATGCCTAATTTCTGAAAAAGATATCAGTTTTTTAGTAATAATGGAAAATGATTCCCCAATTGGTGTTTTGTCTGAAAGTGACTTTGTAAGAAGGCTAGCTGCAGATGATAAAAAATCATCTGAAGTCATGATTTCTGAAATAATGTCACGCAAATTCAGATGGGTTGAACCAGAAACAAAAATTGAAGATGCTATTCAAAAAATGCTTAATAATAATATCCGAAGACTAATTATTTTGGAAAATGGTAAACTGGTTGGAGTTATTACACAAACTGATCTAACTGAATTTCTTAGAAATAAATTGTTAGTTGAGGGAACCATTAAAAATATTAAAAATCACTAATTAATTTGACTCAATTGTAACTTTACTTACAATTGGATTAAAAATTCTTAAATCCTCACAAATAGTCTCCACTGATTTTTTCGCTGATTTTTCATTTTTTGCTGCTATAGTAAATTTTAGTATTTTCCCGGCACGAATTTTTTTAACTGAAGAATTATTTCTTTTAAGAATCAAATCATTTAGAATAGTATCACCCTCTGGATCGCTTATACTTAGTTTGTTTTCAATAATTACATGTATTTCATATGTTTGCATAATAATGATTCTAACTGAAATGTAATATATTTTTGTTATGATATTATACTGAACGGCTTTTTGCTCTTCCTGCTTTTCTTTTATACTGCCTTGATTTCTTTTTTTTCTTTGAGCCCATACTATAATATAGATCATAAATGGTTTTTGAACCTAGCTATGATATTTTATTTTAAAAATAATTTTTAAATTTTCCCTTGTACAAATTTTAATTTCATCTATAATCATTTATTCGTTAAGTTTTTCTCTTACATATGGTAATTGAGTCCTGATAATCTCTAGCAAATCAATCCTTAGTAATTCATCCATTTCATGATTAAATTTACTACGAAAAAATTCTTTGTATCTCTGTTCTAGAATAACAACCACCGAGCCATCAAAAAAACTTAGATCATTTTCAGGATTAAATACAACTTTCCTAATGTTATTTTGCTTCACAAAACCATAGTATTCTACTAAATCATCAATATTATTTCTTAAATCTTCTTTAACGTCATTCAGGAAAATTTCAATTTCATCCGTATTCATAAATTTTGTACTTATTACTAGTTTATGAGATTTGCATTTTTGGGAGTAGCAAATGATGCTAGTGTAAATAACTACATATAGATTACATCAATCTGGTATTTGTGCCAATTGATCCTGTATGTGGAATAGAAATGGATGAAAGTCTTGCTCTTATCCATGAGTATAATGATAAAAAATATTATTTTTGCTGTAATGGCTGCAGAAGAATTTTTATAAAAAAACCAAAAAAATATAAAAAAAATAACTAAATAGGAAATGCACCACACATGCGACAAAATTTTGAGTCCAATTCTATTTTATACTTACAGTTAGGACATTTTGATTTTGATGAGTGAAGATTTGAAGGTTTATCAAAATATTTTCTATATATCATGTAATAGTATAGAGATTCTTTTGATTTTATAATTACATTTTCAGATTTCTTAATCCTTTTCATTTGTTCATCAAAAAATTTGTTAGGTAACATACTATTAAGCAAATTTATCAATCCAGATGTACCAGCACCATCTTGCATAGCTGATTTTTTTCTCCAGACTATTGAATTAGGAATTTTCTTCTCAAAAGTTCTACGGAGTATCCATTTACCATATTTTTTTCCTTTTCGTTTATTGATTTTGTAGTCAAGTGGTAACGATTTTGCAAAATTCATTACCTTTTCACTAAGAAACGGAGATTCAACTTTTATTCCTAGTTTTTTCCCTATTTGCTGGGTTGGAAAATGCATTATTTTTCTTATACGTTTAAGATCATTTTGTACTTCATTATTATTCATTTTTAACCAAAAATTATATCCAGCAAACAATTCATCCGCGCCATCACCAGTAATCACTGATAAAAAACCATTTTTTTTCGCAGCCTGTAATGATAAATACATTACAACAGCATTTCTTATCTCAATATCATTAAAGACTTTTAAAATTTTGATGGTTTCATTGACGGCAGATAATAATTCGTCTATATTCACCATTTTTATTTTAATAGGAATTGAAAATTTTTTGGCAATGATCTGAGAAAAAATAAGATCATTACCAGGAGATTCTTCTGAAATTATACATATAGCACTAATATTTTTTTCATACAATAAACATGCTAAGATACTGCTGTCCAGTCCACCAGATAAAGAAATGCATTTAGAATTACATTCCAATATTGCGTCAGATAAAGTATTATACATATCAATAAATTTTTGATCCAACGTATTGCCTCTTTTGAAAATTAAGGGTTGTGGAGAGATATTTAGTTTATTATAATTTTAGTAATATGAACTTCGTCATATTTTATACCTAAAACCAAGTATTACATTTAAATAATTTTCATTATTAATTTTTGTATGTTACTTCCAGCTGAAATAGAATCAAAATCATTGATCCCAGCGTTACGTGCCATATTAGCAAAAAATCTTGCCAAAAAATATCTCATTCATGAAGATGAAATATCAAAAATGCTGGGTGTAACCCAAGCTGCAATTAGTAATTATATTCGTGGCACACGTGGTGATCCTAAATTGATTGAAAAACTTCTTGCAGAAAAACAAGTCGCAGAGATGATTATTGATATTAGTGATAATCTTGCATCGGATAGGGCATACACTCCTTCAAGCCTATCAAAATTCATCGGATTATGTAATTACATTAAAACTAGTCTTTTGATTTGTGATATACACCACAATCTTGAATCAGATATTGATGATGAAGTATGCAAAGAGTGTGAAAATATGCTTCTGAAAGGTCCAGGCAGTGTATTTTAGATTAACTAGTTTTTATAACAACAATCTCTATTATAGAAATCATACGTCCATCATCATTAATTTCGCTGTCTACAGTAATTTTTTCAATTTTTGAATTTCCTTTCAGCATTTTTTGTGTCAAAATGTTTGATACAGCTACTGCGTTAGGACATGATTCACCTTTTCCAATAATTGTTAATCTTCGAGTTTTTCCTAATGCAGATAATGCTTCTACGGCAGTTTTCATCACTGGTTCAACAACAACTAACATTTTATTGTCGTCTAAATTGGTTGTAGATTGCCCCATATTAATTTCAGACATGATAGATTATAATTAAATAAATTTAGCCTTTTAAATTTTATAGACGATTTGTCTATTCAAACTGCTGCATTGGAATATTTTGAAAATCACCATTAGGTAACATTCTTCGAACTATTATAGGAATTTCCTTTTTGTTTAATTCTTCCATAGCTATTTCAAGAGATGTTGATGCATTTTTTGGGATTTTTATGAAATGAGGTGCACCAAGTGATAATTGAAGTGCACGAGCACCCAAAATTCTTGCTTTTTCAAATCTAGTTAAAGTAGGAGGTCCTAAAATTATCTCACCGTTTTCATTAACGATTTCAACAGGTTTATGTTCCGAATTTTTTGATATTATTTCACGTTCTTCTATTACTTTACATTCTTTATCTATCTTTTCAAGTTCTTTTTCTGAAAGTTCCTTAGTACCAATTTTTACATTTCTATATGCTTCAATAGATTTCTTTAAACTTTCCTCAATCTCTGTTGGCGTTTCTTTATCTTTAATTTCTTCATCATTAAATTTAGATTCATTTTTTTGTGCTGCTCCAATATTTGTATCAGATTTAGATTTAGATTTATTTAGTGATTCTGACATTTATTAAATCCCTTCCAAGCGGTTATATATTCTACTCTTAAATAGTGATAAAATGAATTCGTTATCTGTTTCAGCAATAGATGTAATTTTAGAAATACGTGGTAAAGTAAAACTTTCATGCCAACTTAAACGCCATCTTTCACCAACTACAGTTGGATTGATCACTCGATCTCTGCCATTAGATGGTAATGTTCATCATATAGGCAGTTCAATTATCTATATTGTAACAGGAGTTAATTCTGGTATTGAACGCAAAAAAACCAACTTTAAAAATGGTGATATTGCATTCCTGCCGGCAGAAGGTAGTATCTGTTTTTTTGTTGATGATGTATCAATCACAAAACCTATGACTCCTATTGGTAGAATACTTGGTAATCTGGATGTTTTAAGAAAAGTAAAAGTTGGTGATATTTTGTCACTTTATGCAGCAACAGGTTGATAAATAAAGTGGCCACTAAACCCACCAATTTTTTTTATAGTACCAGTTTTAAGAGATTTTTTAAGATATGAATTAGCCGTTGAAATTTTAATACCCATGTGTTTTGCAAAATTTTGTGTAGTTATCACTTTAGCATTTTTTATGTAATTACTTGCCTGTGACTCGTCAGTTATTACAGAAATATTTTGAATTGATCTTAGTTTACCTTTTACAGTTTTTTTAGTATCTTTAGAATCTGAGCCACGTTTTTGTAATTTTTCTTTTTGTGCAGGAGACTTGTTTTTTGATCCACCCATTTTATTTTAAAATTATAATTCCTACTTATAAACGAATTAAGAAATTATTACCTCTGATTTATTATATACTGAATCAAAATAATTTATGGGAATCATTGCTAAAGGCGCAAAATGTAATATCGAGGGTTGTGATAAAACTGGAATACGTTCTCTTAATACTAAAAGAGTAGAAGGAGCTGGATTACGTGTTTCAACTGTGGATAAAAAAACTGTCCTTTGTAAAGAACATTATAAAGAATGGAAAAAAGAAACTAAAGATGATAGATCGTTAGAACGCGCAAGATATGACATATTTTAAAGTATATAATATGTGTTAAAATATATTTAATTAACTTGGCAGCAGCAAAAAAAGGTAAACATTTGAGAATTGCTGATCAAAGAGCGGCACGTAGATTTAGAAAACGAAATAAACGTTAATTATACATTATAGAATATTTTTAGTTGTTATTTTTCATAAAATTTTTCGGGAATTCCTAAAAATTCTTTTTTCAGATTATCATAATATTTGCCAATTTTTTTATAAATTCGTTTTGGTTTTCTTAGTTTTTGGTTACTGATTATATATAATGCTAAGATTGGAAAAGCGATTGTTGTGTCAGCATAAACAGTTATCATATCATGGTGTGCATCTTGTATTTTCCCCCAACTTTTCCCTTCTTGTAGTGTAGCCCCTGATAATCCCCCAGTATCTGGTCTAGCATCAGTAATTTGTAAAATGTAATCTTGTCCACCATGGTTTTGGCGAAGTATTTGATCCAGAAGCGGACCTGTTTGTTGTGCAGTGTTTTTTGGTACACCTCCACCTAACTCTACTATACCAGATTTTTTAGAGTTAAACACGATAGCAGATTGTTCCAAAATTTCTCTTACAAAATCTAAATTGTAAGTTTTATCTCTTAATCTATGAACAGCTAGATTAAGTGCAAGTGATGAATCCTTTAGGGTTGAAATATAGATTGGAACATCATAATCATATGCAGATACAACGAAGCTTTTTTCAGGATGTTTTGACTTTTCCTTACTTATTTTACCGATAAAATTTGAAAATTCAGCGGTTGTAAATGGCTTATTAACAAAATTATCTTTAAAGATTTTTTGAATTATTTGATCCTCAGCTTCTAATGTCTCATAAAATTTGATAAATACATCTCTAATTCTAACAATTTCCTTTTCGTATAATTTCATATCATCGACTTGAAAATTACCTTGTTTTATTGGAAGACCCCACGCAAAGTGATCTTCATGATATACAT
>Ga0310345_10005074_pt1 | contig 11795 bp, 11 predicted proteins | sample HC15DNA20500_MG_FD_204667 | JGI IMG/M metagenome (GOLD analysis project Ga0310345, IMG submission 204667) | Marine microbial communities from station ALOHA, North Pacific Subtropical Gyre - HC15-DNA-20-500_MG | ecosystem: Environmental > Aquatic > Marine > Oceanic | place: Pacific Ocean: North...
CGCACTTTGCTTGCGTTCCATCCAGCTGAGGATGAACATGAACCCCATGGCGAGATTGAAGATGAAAAATGCCTTGGCAAAGTGGAGGAGGAAATCCATGGGGGCCATTTTTAAATCAAATCTCCAAAGTCATTCAGTTCCTGGTAGGACTTTCCCTGCCATTCCAGGAAGGCATCGTCAGGGCCGAAGTAGGGCCACTCGTAGTTCATGTGTTCGGCCAGCAGGGTCATGATTTCAATGCCATTTTTCGATTCAGAAAGAGGTAAAAAGACCTGATCGAAATGTTGGATGCGTCCTTCAAAATTGGTGAAGGTGCCTTCTTCTTCGGCGTGGGTGGTACTTGGAATCACGATATCGCAGCAGTCTGCTGTGTCGGTCCAATTGGATCCCTGGAAGATTACATACTCTACCTGTGTCAGGAGCTTTTTGGCCTCTTCCTGGAAGTTGTGTTGAAAAATGTACAGGACCTTGATTTCGCCGGAGGCTGCTTTCTCCAGCAGGGACAGGGAGTCTTTGGTGAAGCCCATTTCCTCGGCCCCGCGACGATTCGGATTCTTGTCGGCGCGCATCAGGAAGTCGTCATGAAGACCCTCCGGTTCCCAGGGATTGTGATACCCGATACCCTCGATTCCCATCAGTTCGCCGAAAAGCTTGTGGATCAGGTGCAGTTCCTCATTGGAAAGTTGAGGGGAAGCAATAATCCCGATGCCCTGAGGGCCGAATTTCTCCAGCGCCGTCTTGAGGGCTGTGGAGACCTCTTCCACGACATCACTCCAGGCGGCTGCCTCCAATTTTCCACCCACCCGGCGGTAAGGAACTTCGATTCGATTCTGGTCGATGAACTCGTAACCAAAGCGCCCCTCGTCGCAGATCCACCAGCTATTGACCTCTGGGTTGAAGCGCGGCTTGAGACGCTGCACTCGTTTTCCGCCAGCCTTGTAAGGACGCGAATCGTTGTAGTGGATGCTGACATTGCATCCCCGGGAACAGCCGGTGCAGATTGAATTCTGTTGCCGCAGGTACCAGACGCGGCACTGAAAACGAAACTCTCTTTCGGTGAGGGCCCCAACCGGACAGATGTCAATTACATTGCCCGAATAGGGATTATCCAGTGTACGGCCCGGATAAAGATCAATGGCGGATCGGTTTCCACGGTTGAAGACGCCCAGTTCATCGGTCTGGGAAACCTCCTCGCAAAATCGGGTGCAGCGAGTGCAAAGGATGCAGCGTTCCTGATCCAGAATGACATGGGGCCCGATGACGGTGGCCTTTTTCGCCTTGTTTTTATCTTCGAGGAAACGGCTGTCATACTGGCCGATTTCCATGTAGAAGTTCTGGAGGTCGCATTCACCCGCCTGATCACAGACGGGGCAATCCAGGGGATGATCGACCAAGAGGAATTCAAGCATGGCTCGGCGAGCGTGAGTGACCTGATCAGATTGGGTGAGGACCTGCATGCCCTCCTGGACCTGAGTGTGGCAGGCGATGGCCAGCTTTGGCATGTTTTCGATCTCGACCAGGCACATCCGGCAACTTCCAGCAATGGAAAGCCCGGGATGGTAGCAGTAGCGGGGAACATACGCTCCGACCTTTTCCGCGGCCTGTATCACGGTGGACCCAGCTTCTACCTGGACCTCTTGCTGATCAATGGTGATGATGGGCAATTTTATAGCCTCTCGTTAACATCACACTTCCCGTGGCGAATGTGATACTCGAACTCGGAGGTGAATTTTTTCACGTAACTTCTGAAGGACATGGCGGCCCCGTCGCTAAGGGCACAGATGCTGGTGCCGCTCATGTTGTCGGCGATCTCCAGTAAGTAGTGGATGTCGGCCGGAGTTGCATTACCCTCCAGGATCCGGGTCAGGATTCTATACACCCAGGCTGTCCCCTCGCGACAGGGAGTGCACTGGCCGCACGATTCATGGGCAAAAAACCGCATGATGTTGTGAGCGGCCTTGACCATGCAGACATCCTCGTTCATGACAATCACGGCGCCGGATCCCAACATCGACTTCGCCTTGATGCAACTGTCAAAATCCAGTTGAATTTCGGTCTCCTGTTGGGTCAAGACCGCTGCTGAGGCGCCACCGGGAATGACCGCTTTGAGGGCCTTGTCATCCAGGATCCCTCCGCCGTGTTGATAAATCAGTTCGTGCAAGGAGGATCCCAGGGGTAATTCGTAAACGCCTGGTTTCTTGACGCTTCCTGAGAGGGCGAACAGACGCGTTCCCCCGTTTCGCTCGCATCCAATCTCAGCAAACCATTGACTTCCATTGACCATGATCTTGGGAAGATGGGCAAGTGTTTCCACATTGTTGATAACCGTGGGACTCTCGAAAAGTCCCACCACTGCAGGGAAGGGCGGTTTGAGCCGAGGCCAACCCTTCTTCCCTTCCAAAGATTCAAGCAGTCCGGTTTCCTCTCCACAGATGTAAGCCCCTGCTCCGCGGTGGAGATAGACATCCAGAGAGAAGTCCTGGCCCAGAACACGTTTTCCCAGCACACCTTCTCGGTAGGCTTCGTCAATAGCGGCTTGAAGAATTTCAGCCGGCCGGACATATTCCCCTCGAACGTAAATATAGGCCGTGTGGATGCCGACGGCATAGGCGCAGATGATGATTCCTTCCAATAGCCGGTGGGGATCCCACTCCAGGATATAGCGGTCTTTGAAGGTTCCCGGTTCTGACTCGTCGGCATTGACAGCCAGATAGATCGGTTTTCCAGTGTCGCGAGGGACGAACGCCCACTTTCGACCGGTAGGGAATCCAGCTCCACCCAGTCCTCTCAGGTTGGAGTGGAGGACTTCATCAGTAACTTCCTGTGGCGTCATCTCATCCAGCGCCTTGCCTGCACCTTCATATCCACCATGGCTGCGATACCAGGCTAATTTCCTGGCCTCAGGGTTAGAGAAATGCTCGGATACCAGTTTCTCAATGGGCATGGCTAATTCGTTTTTGCGTTTCTGTGTTTTTTCGTTTCGTCATCCTTTGAACCGGGGCTGTGTTTGGATGCTTCAGCCAGGATGTGCCGAATTTTGTCCGGGGTAAGACTTCCATGAAAGTCTTTGTCCAGCTGGATCATTGGAGCCATTTCGCAGGCTCCCAGACAATCAGGAACGGCTTCCCAGCTAAAGCTGCCGTCCTTCATTGTTTCGCCACTTTCCACCCCCATGTGGCGAGTCATATAGTCCTTGATTTGATTAGCCCCACGAATCCAGCAGCTGATGCTCATGCACAAACGAATATGGTGGCGGCCCATGGGACGACGAAAGAACAAGGTATAAAAAGTCAGGATTTCACGGACATCCACGACAGGAACTTCAAGGATCCGAGCCACGAAAAGTTCAACCTCCCCCGTAATCAGGCCCTGTTGCTGCTGGGCCAGGTGCAGGGTCGGCAACATGGCAGCTCGTTTCCTGGGGTAACGGCTCAGGATTTCCTCGAATCGTTGCTGGTTTTCCGGAGTAAATTCGAATGCGGCACTCAACGGTCCAGTTCTCCCGCAATCATATTGACAGATCCGAATGTGGGGACGATGTCGGCCATCTGGTCTCCCACCAGAATCTTCTCCAGTGCCGCCATGATCGGAAAACAAGGAGGGTGGCTTCGCACCCGCCACGGCCTATCGGTTCCATCACTCACGATGTAAAAACCTAACTCTCCGTTGGCGCCCTCGACCGGACAATAAACCTCCCCCTGGGGTGGGCAAATCCCGTGTCCCAGCATGATGATTTTGAAATGGTTCATCAATCCTTCGATGCTGGAGTAAACCTGCTCTTTGGGAGGGAGCGAGACCGTTTTCGAGTCGGCCGAAATTCCCTCATGATAGCGTTTTTCTGAACCCTGAAGAGTCGGCTGAATAAGGACTTCATTTTGCAGTAGGCCTGCAGTCTTGCCGAATTTACCCAGGTCCGCCATCAAGTCGGGATCGATGGTTTTACCTTCCGGGTCCACGTTGGTGGGTCCTTCCGGTATCTGGTCCAGGGCCTGCTCGATAATCCTGATGGATTGCTCCATCTCTTCCATTCGTACCAGATAGCGTGAGTAGTTGTCTCCGTCCTCTCCACACGGGATGTCAAAATCCAAGCGGTCATAGACAAGGTAGGGGAATGCCTTTCGCACATCGTAGTTGACACCCGTAGAACGCAAGAAGGGCCCGGTGATTCCGTAACCAATGGCATCTTTTGCTGAGATGATCCCAACTCCTCGGGTTCGATCGTAAAAAATTCGATTTCCCGAGAGCAGCCCGTGTACCTCTTCAAGCACTTCTCGGGTTTTTTCAAGAGCCGTGCGGCACTGTTGATCGAAGCCTTCGGGAAAATCAGCTTTCACCCCTCCAATGCGGCCATAGGAGATGGTGAGACGAGCTCCGGTGACGCTCTCGACGAGTTCGTAGAGCCATTCCCGTGCCTTGATCATGTACAGGAAAACTGAAAAGGCTCCAAGTTCCATAGCCGAGGCTCCGACACAGGTGAGATGGTCGGTGATGCGAGAAATTTCGCTCATGATCACTCTGATGTAGCTGCATCTTTCAGGGATGGTGAGACCCATGAGTTTTTCAACGCCCGCGGCAAACGCGAAGTTGGAGATCAGGGGGGAGACATAGTTGAGCCGATCGGTAAAAGGGAAGCACTGGGTGTAGGTTCCGGTTTCGCTATGTTTCTCGAAGGCACGGTGCAGGTAACCGATTTCAATCTCCGCCTTTCGCACGATTTCACCGTCCAGTTCCACTTTGATCTGGATCACTCCGTGAGTTGCCGGGTGCGAGGGCCCGACATTGAGGAGCATGGTCGCTGTTTTCGGTCCAGGTGCTGAGGTGATGATTTCTCCTGGCAAAGTCAGTCTTTGGGTCCGACTCTGGGCTGTCTCTTGTCGATGGGGTAATCCTTTCGCAAGGGATGCCCCTCAAATTCCGGGTACATCAGGATCCGCTTCAGATCAGGATGTCCCGCAAACCTGATTCCGAACATATCGTACACTTCCCGTTCGTACCAATTGGCCGAGGGCCAGATTGATACCAAGCTGTCCAGTTCCGTGTCGGGTTCACTGAGGGGAACTTTGACGCGAATCCTGAATAGGTGCTGGAGAGAAAGGAAATGATAGACCACCTCGAAGCGCGGCTTTCTCTTGAAGTAGTCGACGGCCGTCAGGTCCATTAGGAAGTCGTACTGTAATGTGGGTTCCTCCTTCAAAAAGCCGGCCAAAGGTACCAGCGCTGATTTGGAGATGATGACAGTGTCCTGTCCCAGCTGCTGGTGCAGCTCCACTACATCCTCTTGGAACTGACTGCGTATCCTTTCTAGAGTACTATTTAAAGGCATTTAGATAGAAAAAACCTTGAGTGAGTGAAGGTCGATCAGATCAACCTGATTCAGACTTCCTGCGTCTGCTTCTGGATTTTCTCCTGTAAGAGTATCAGCCCCTGAAGGACTGTTTCAGGCCGGGGTGGACAGCCCGGAATATAAATATCTACAGGGACAACGTGGTCGATCCCCCTGACGGTGGCATAGTTATCGTAGAATCCGCCCGTGCAGGTACAGACGCCGAAGGCCACGACCCATTTCGGGGCGCACATCTGCTCGTAGATGTTGATCAGAACGGGAGCCATTTTCTGACTGATGGTTCCCACCACGAAGAGCACATCGGCCTGGCGAGGTGAAAAACGGGGTAATCCCGCTCCGAAACGGTCCACGTCATAGTGAGCGCAGGCCGTTGACATGTATTCCATTCCGCAGCAGGCAGTCACGAAGGGATATTGGAAAATGGAATACTTGCGGGCCCACCCCACCATCCTGTCCAGTTTGCTGGTGAAAAATCCAGACTGAAAGCTTCCCTTGAAGTCTATTTCCATTCCAGCACTCCCTTCTTTACGGAATAGAACAACCCGGAAACCACAACCAGAAGGAAAACGAGCATTTCGACAAAACCAAACAGCCCGAGTTCCCTGTAGATAACAGCCCAGGAAAAGAGAAAAATCAACTCAATATCAAAGAGGATAAACAAAAGCGCGACCACGAAGAACTTGATCGAAAAACGACCACGGGTGATCTCCGTAGGTTCTATCCCGCATTCAAACGGCATGTCATGGACCCGACTGTGCCGACGCGGTCCCAACCATTGGCTGATCGCAATCATGGCCCCAACGGTCCCCGCCGAGAAGAGCACCAGTAAAACGAATCCCAGGTAGTGATCCATAGCTCCCCAAGAACTGCTTCTGGAACGGTATTCAACCGCTCCTTTCAGCTGTTTTTCAGTATAACAAACCTGCTAAAAAGGCGCTGGTCTATGACCAGTGCGTTCCAGGTTCCAGGTTTCTCGTCCTGGAACGGTTCAGCGACGTTTGTTATGGTGAATGAGACATGACTATTGAAAACAACAGGGCTCCAGTCCAGCGGCGGCATCCCGACTGGCTCAAGGTGCGCGCACCTTTCGGAGAACGTACTCATCAGTTAAAGAAGCTCATGGGGGGCTTGCGCCTCAATACCGTTTGCCAGGAAGCGATGTGCCCCAACATGGGGGAGTGCTGGAGTCATGGTGTCGCCACCTTCATGATTCTGGGGGACATCTGTACCCGGGGATGTCGCTACTGTGCGGTGAGCAAGGGAACGCCGATGAAGTTGGACCAGGAGGAGCCCCATCGGGTAGCGGAAGCCGTCGAGGTGATGGAACTCAAGCATGCCGTGGTGACCTCGGTGGATCGAGATGATGTGACCGATGGAGGAGCCGCCATTTTTGCCCGAACCATTGAAGCGATTCGGGAGCGCAGTCCCGGATGTGTGGTGGAGGTGCTGATTCCCGATTTTCAAGGTTCCCGGGAGTCGCTTGACCGGGTGTTGGAGATGAGACCGGAGGTGTTGGCACACAATATCGAGACCGTGCCCCGTTTGTATCCCAAGGCCCGTGCCGGGGGGGACTACCTTCGTTCACTTGAACTGCTCGATCGAGCCCATGGGTGGGCTCCGGATGTGGTCACAAAGACCGGAATGATGCTGGGACTCGGTGAAAAAGAGGATGAGATTCATCAGGTCTTGAAAGATCTGGTTGAGAGAAATGTCCAGATTTTGACGCTGGGGCAGTATCTGCGTCCCACGCCAAAGCATTTGCCTGTGGTTCGACACTATCACCCGGATGAATTTCGGAGCTGGAAACAGGTGGGAGAGAAAATGGGGTTTGAACATGTGGAGAGCGGTCCACTGGTACGTTCTAGTTATCTTGCCGACCGGCAGTTGAAACAGCTAAAAGAGGATAGAAGATAGGAGCCAGGAGCCTGGAGAAACGTGCTCCGTACGCAGAGGAATCCCCTTCGTGCGCAGAGAATTCAGATCCGTTCAGGATTTGGGATTTCGGATTTGGGGTTTCGGATTTCCCACCAAGATGTAGCGGCCGCTCTTTGAGCGGCTTCCGGTCCCCTCGCTGCCCGGGTGGATTTTGGTGGTCATCTGGTGCATTGAAGGGCCATTCAAGTTAAGACCAGGTCAACTTGAAACGTGAAATTCGAAACCTGAAACGCGCTGGTCGGAGACCAACGCTTGTGCTAATATTCCCGTTTCGGAGGAAAGAATGCCCAGATACTTACCCGTTCAGCTAGATGCTGCAAGTGATCACACCAAGAAGATCTATTCGGAGATGGAGCAGGACATTGGGCTTGTTCCCAACTTCATCAAGACCTTGGCGCACAGCGGGAACTTCCTCGAGGGGGTAGCAGATCTTTATCGTCATTTAATGGGTGAGACGAGTCTGAGCGAAAAAATTCGTCAATTGGCTATCCTGAAGACCTGCAAAATGAACAAGTGTCAGTACACGGTTACCGTCTACTCGGAACTGGCTAAAAAAGGAGGCTGGACGACCGAGCAGATCGAGGCCATGGATGACTTTGCCGGCAGTGAGCTGTTTAACTACTATGAAAAGGAAGTCCTGCAATTGGCCCAACAGATCACTGAGGAGCCGGATGAAATTCAGGATGAGTTCTGGACCCAGCTGGACAATCACTTCACTTCCGATCAGGTGGTGGAACTGGTCACCCTGATAGGATTCTTCAATATGATCAACCGTTTCATTCTTTCCCTGCAGGTTGAGCCCGATCCAGAGTTCACTGCACAGAAGGTCTGAAGCCGGGTCACGGACGCTTCGGGTGTTTCGTGAAATTTGACGCCGTATTTTTCGATCTCTATAACACCCTGCTCCATTTTAATTTTTCCATTCTCCCCGAGGTGGATTTCAAGGGACAACGACTTCCCACCACCAGCGTGGAGGTGCATCGGAAATTCGAGGGAAAATTCAAGGCAAACATTCCTTATCGGCGGTTTCTGGATGAGTTTCTGGGAAGTATGGCGGTCATCACCCGGATCAGGAAACAGGAGGACCGGGAAGTTACATGTTTGGAACGGTTTCAGTTTTTGTGCAAGCAACTGGATCTCGATACTCAAGCCGCGGAGTTCATGACCCAGGTTCACATGGATGAAATGTTCCGAACCATGTATTGCCCTGGAAATACCAAAATCCTTCTGGACGGACTCTCAGATACGCCTCTCATTTTAGCGTCCAATTTTGATCATGCGCCAACCGTTCGTCGGGCCCTCCACAGCTTTGACCTGGAAAGGCGATTCGAGAAAATTTTCATCTCCGATGAAGTGGGCTGCCGCAAGCCGGGGCAAAAATTCTTTGAAATTATCCTGGAGAAATCCGGGTACGATCCCACCCACTGTTTGTATGTGGGAGACGATGCTGAGGATGATGTCAGGGGAGCGGTCCGGGAGGGCTTTCAGGTGGCCTGGCTGGTGGAAGGGGAGGAGTCGGAAGATCCTCCTATGGCGCCATGTTGGATTATCAGAGATTTGTTGGAGGTGTTGGACATAGTCGAATCATGCGCGGAAGGAGAAGTCTGATCAAAAATCCGAAATCCCAAATCCGAAGACCCAAAATCTTGAAGTTTCGGATTCAGGTTTTAGAATTTCGGAAGTTTTTAATCAAGAGGAGGTCTTGCCGGCATCCGTCCTGGATTCCAGTTGCCAGGGTTCGATACGTCCCACAAGGAACACATAAGAGCAGGCACTCATCAAAGCCATCCCTCCCGCCACGATCAGCGCCAGCTGGAAGGATCCGGTGACGTCAACGATGTAGCCGGTCATGATGGGGGCGATCAGGCCTCCCGTATTGCCTCCTAAACTTTGAATCGAGGCCAGCGAGGCGGTTGCCTGGGGTGGCGCTAGATCGATGGGGATCGAATTGGACGAGGCTGTGGTTAATCTCAGACTGCCCATGCAAAGGGTCAGGAGAACAACGGCCAGCCAGGTTTCTTGTGCAAAGGCTGCCGCAATGATCATGATGGTTGACCCGGTTAGTCCTGATCCGATGATGGCCTTTCGTGCCACGGTCGGATTGACGCCCCGCCGGATCAGAAAGTCTCCCAGCAATCCACCTCCTATGGTCCCCAGCATTCCCACCAGGAAGGGCAGACTGGCCACAAATCCGGTTCTCAAGACGGTCATTCCTCGTTCCATCACCAGGTAGCCGGGCAACCAGGTCACGAAGAAAAAATAGCCATAGAGGTAGCCTACCTGTCCCAGAGCGATTCCCCAGGTGGAACGGTGGCGAAGCAGGGTGCCCCAGCTGACCCGGTCTTTCTGAGTCACGGGCTTCTTCTCCTGATCGGGAGTTGTCCGGGGTCCTCGCCGTTCCAGCGGATACAGCAGAAACCAGGCCAGTGAGAAGAACAGGCTGGCGGTACCAACAATGTAAAAGACCCACTGCCAACCGAAACGATCCAGCAGCAGGGCCGCAGTGGGGGATCCGAAGGCCAGTCCCATGGTTCCGCCGGCAAAGGTGAGTCCCACGGCAAGGGCACGCTGGTCGCGGCCCACCCAATCGGAGAGGGAGGCGGCTCCGCCCGGAATCATCATGCTGTGTCCCGCCCCGAACATCCCCCGCATCAGGAAGAAAAAGACCGTGGTGGCCACCAGAGGGAAGGCGATCGTGGCCAGCCCCCAGACCAGCGATCCATATCCCATCACCAGAAAGGGACCAAAGCGGTCGACCAGAAATCCAATGGGAAGCAGGCTGGCCATGTAGAACCAGCTGTAGCCGGACAGAATGAGTCCCATCGCTGTCGGCGAAATACCGTACATGCTGATCAGGGTGGGAGCCACCACTCCCAAGGAGATACGGATGACGAAGGTGATGAAGTGACTGCCCCAGAGCAAGGCCACGACCATCCACTTTTTGTAAGCAAGCGATGAAGTGTCCATCATTCTCTTTTCTATCAGTTCAGGGTCCGGTGGACCTCGACAGGTCCGGAAAGAGTGCCGCTTTCCATAAGGTATCGATCCATCTCTCTGGCCGCGTCCCGCCCTTCACGGATGGCCCAGACAACCAGCGATTGGCCTCGACGACAATCGCCTGCTGCAAAGACGCCCTCAACGTTGGTGGCAAACTTACCAAATTCGGCCTTGAAATTGGAGCGCTGATCGGTTTCCAGGCCGAGCTTCGGCACCAGGGTTTCTTCGGGTCCCAGGAAGCCCATCGCCAGGAGCACCAGGTCAGCGGTCCATTCCTCTTCCGTGCCGGGGATTTCCTTCATCTTCATGCTGCCATCATCATCCCGGTCCCAGTCGATTCGCACTGTTCGAATGCCCGCAACATGGCCGTTGCCATCGTCGATGAATTCTTTGGAGAGAATACCGAATTCGCGGGGATCCTTTCCTGACCTGCTGGAGGATTCGGCGTGGCCGTAATCGACCCGGTAAATCCGGGGCCATTGCGGCCACGGGTTATCCACTGCCCGTTCGGCCGGGGGCCTGGCCAGGAGTTCGAAGTTGATCAGGGTCTTGCAGCCATGGCGTAAGGAGGTCCCGATGCAGTCCGTACCCGTGTCACCTCCTCCTATTACGAGTACCTTCTTGTCGCGAGCGGAGATGAAGTGACCGTCCTCGAACCGGGAGTCGAGATAGCTCTTGGTGTTCTTGAGTAAGAAACTCATGGCGAAGTGGACGCCCCCGAGTTCTCGTCCCGGAATCGGAAGATCTCGGGGGGTGGTCGCCCCGCAAGCCAGAAGCAGGGCGTCGTGCCGCTCGACCAGTTCCCGGGCATCGGTATTGATTCCGACATGGGCGTTGGTCACGAATGTGATCCCTTCCTCGCGCAGAAGATTTACCCGGCGGTCTACTATTTGCTTTTCCAGTTTCATGGGAGGGATGCCGTACATGAGCAGCCCACCAATCCGGTCGTCGCGTTCATAAACGGTCACCTCGTGACCGAGCTTGTTGAGCTGGGCAGCAGCGGTTAGGCCGGCCGGTCCGGAACCTACAATCCCGATGGTTTTCCCGGTGCGTTCGGCGGGTGGTTCGGCCCTGATCCAGCCTTCGGAAAATCCGCGGTCGATAATAGCATTCTCGATGTTTTTGATGGTCACCGGGGGATCGGTAATTCCCAGCACGCAGGCACCTTCACAGGGAGCCGGGCAAGTCCGCCCGGTAAACTCGGGAAAATTATTCGTCTTGTGTAACCGATCCAGGGCTTCCCGCCATTGTCCCTGGTGAACCAATTCGTTCCATTCAGGAATCAGGTTGTCGACAGGGCAGCCGCTCTCCGATTGACAGAAAGGGACGCCGCAGTCCATGCAGCGGGCTCCCTGAGATTTGAGATGCTTTTCGGGAACCTCGGTCAGGATATCTAGGTAATCCTTGAGGCGTTCTTCGGCCTGACGGTAGGGCACCGTTGCGCGCTTGATCTCCATGAATCCTGTATGCTTTCCGATGACTCTTCTCCCTTGTCCGGCTGGAATAAAGGTGAATTCAG
>Ga0310345_10005076_pt1 | contig 11790 bp, 10 predicted proteins | sample HC15DNA20500_MG_FD_204667 | JGI IMG/M metagenome (GOLD analysis project Ga0310345, IMG submission 204667) | Marine microbial communities from station ALOHA, North Pacific Subtropical Gyre - HC15-DNA-20-500_MG | ecosystem: Environmental > Aquatic > Marine > Oceanic | place: Pacific Ocean: North...
AAATAACCGCTCTTCTCTTCTTGGCAGACCTGCCCCTCTCCGCTCATGCAGCCTCCAGTGCCTGTTGATCAGCAGAGTGGATAGCCTTTTGCCCGACCGGCGCAAAGGCCATGGAGCCGCCAAATGATCTGCCAGCGCCGAACGAGGTTCAAGCCCTATCCGTGCTTGGCCTTGTATTCCGGCTCCACATGGATCGTGACTTTCGCGTCCGACATGTCGCGTCGAAAGGCTTCCTCGATGCGATCACAGATGCGATGGGCCGCCTCGACACTCATGGCCGACGGCACGACGAGATGGAATTCGATGAAACGTGCCCTGCCCGCCTCACGCGTCTTCAGGTCGTGAAATTCGATCGCACCCTTGCAGTTGGCGGCAACCAGCTTCTCGATCTCCACCAGGTCCTGGGGATCAACCGAAGTATCCATCAGGCCCTGGACGGAGGCGGATACCATCTTCCAGCCGTGATAGAGAATGTTGATTGCGACCACGACCGCCATCAGCGGATCAAGCCATAGCCAGCCCGTCGCGAGCGCCAGAATGAGCCCGACTATGACGCCGGCGGAGGTTACCACGTCGGTCCACAAATGCCGCCCATCCGCGATGAGCGCGGGGGAACGCGCCTCGCGCCCCACCTTGATGAGCACATAGGCCCAGATCGCGTTGCCAATCCCGGCAATGCCATTGATCACGAGGCCCAGAACCGGCATCGCATGAAGCTCTGAGGCCTGAAAGGCGAGAGCTGCTTCACGTATGATCAGCAAAGCCGCGACGACGATCAGCACACCTTCAAGAACGGCTGAGAGATATTCGGCCTTATGATGCCCATAGGGATGATTGTCGTCGGCCGGCGTGTAGGAAAGCCGGATCGCATACCAGGCCGCGACCGAGGCCACGACATTGACGATGGATTCCATCGCGTCAGAGAACAGCGCGACGGAGCCAGTCAGCCACCAGGCAACTGCCTTCAGCGCGAAAATCGCCACGCCGATGACGATGGTCCAGACTGTCAGGCGGCGCACTCTTCCACTACCGGGCATCGGGCTTCACAACTCCTCGACTACTCCCGCAAGGGAAGGCTGAACAGCATTCTGCCTGCATGTTCAAAAACATGCAGGCAGAGGGTGAATCAGAATGGCAGCAGGTTCAAGCCCTGCAGGAGACCGATCAGGCTGCCTGTTCACGCGCCTTGCGCGGAAGATGTGCCACCACGTTCTCGATCATTCGCATACCGGCATTCTGGCCAAGGGTCATGATCGATTCGGGATGGAACTGAACAGCCGCAATCGGCTCCTTCTCGCTTTCTATCCCCATGACAATGCCGTCATCCGTCTCCGCTGTGATGACGAAACCATCCGGCATGCTGGTCGGATCGGCAAAGATGGAATGATAGCGTCCCACGGTGATCTCGTTGGGCAGGCCAGCAAAGACGAGGCTGTTTCCGCCAGCGCGGATGCGCGACGGCTTGCCGTGGACCGGCTCGCGCAGCTGGCGAAGCTCGCCGCCGCAGGCCTCCACCAGCGCCTGCAGGCCAAGGCAGACGCCGAACAGCGGCAGCTTGCGCGCACGCGCCTTGCCAATAGTGGCTGCACAATCGAAGTCCTTGGGCGTGCCGGGGCCGGGGGAGAGAACCACCAGATGCGGATCGACGCGGTCGAACACCTCGTCAGCCACGGGCGTGCGCACGGTGGTCACTTCCGCGCCGGTCTGGCGGAAATAGTTGGCGAGCGTGTGGACGAAGGAATCCTCATGGTCCACCAACAGAATGCGTGTCCCCGCCCCCACTTTCTCGCTCTCGTTCTTCTCGTCCATTATGTTCTTCTTGCCTGCATCGCGAATGGCCGAAAGCATTGCGGAAGCCTTCAGTTCCGTCTCCGCTTCTTCCTCTTCGCCATTGGAATCATAGAGCAAAGTCGCGCCCGCCCTGACCTCCGCAATCCCATCCTTGATACGGATGGTGCGCAATGTCAGGCCGGTATTCATGTCGCCGTTGAAGTGGACCATGCCGACCGCACCGCCATACCAGGCGCGTGGGCTCTTCTCGTTCTGTTCGATGAAGCGCATGGCCCACAATTTGGGCGCGCCTGTGACCGTCACCGCCCAGGCGTGAGACAGAAAGGCGTCATAGGCATCCATACCCTCACGCAGGCGCCCCTCGATGTGATCCACCGTGTGGATGAGGCGTGAATACATCTCGATCTGACGGCGCCCGATGACGCGAACCGAGCCGGGTTCGCACACGCGACTTTTATCGTTGCGGTCGACATCGGAGCACATGGTCAGCTCCGACTCGTCTTTCTTCGAGTTTAGAAGCTTCAGGATCTGCTCTGAATCGGCGATAGCATCGTCGCCGCGCTGAATCGTGCCGGAGATCGGGCAGGTCTCGACGCGGCGGCCATTGACCCGCACGAACATCTCCGGCGATGCACCGATCAGGAATTCCTGTTCACCCAGATTGATAAAGAACGAATAGGGCGACGGATTGATCTGCTTGAGCCTGCGCGAAATGGCTGATGGCTTGCTTTCGCAGCGCTCGAAGAACATCTGGCCCGGAACAACTTCGAAAAGATCGCCGCGCTTGAAGCTTTCCTTCGCCTTCTCGACGAGCCGGGCATATTCGCCCTTCTCGTGATCAGATCGCGGCGGCACCCGGTCGGACGGCTTGAAGGGTGCCGCTTCACCGCCGCGCTCCAGTCCCTCGGTCGAAAACCCCTCGCCTGCATAGTCGTAGCGGTCATGCCAGGCCTGTGCGGCATGGTGATCGACCACGAGGATTTCGTCGGGAAGATATAGCACCACATCACGCTGGCTTTCCGGACGGTCGAGCTTGAGCTTCACCGGATCGAACTGGAAGGCGAGGTCGTATCCGAAAGCGCCGTATAGGCCGAGATTGGCGTCATCATGGGTGCGGAAAAGGTCGGTAATCGCACGCAGCACCGTGAAAACGGAAGGCGCGCGTGAACGTTCTTCCTCGGTAATGACGCCCGACGGCTCGGCGACCTGCAACAGGGCGCGTTCCGCAGTATGCTCCAGGACCGTGATCGGCTCGAGCGCCTCCACCGCACGCATGATGGTCGGCAACATGACTTCGCCGCGCTTGTTCAGCGCCTCGATCTTCATGTCGCGCCCGCGCGCGGAAATGACGACCGGCGGATCGACGATTGCCGTGTCCCAGCGCGTGTAGCGCCCCGGATATTCGTAATTGGAGGAGAAGACCGCGCCACGCCGCGAATCGAGCGCATCCACATAGGCTTCGATCGCACCTTCGTAAGGCGTCTCATGCCGCTGACGCGTGATCGCGATTCCGCCTGCAGTCTTGAACCGCTCGGCACCGTTTTCCAGAACTTCCACGCTCATCTTCCCTATCCCGACTTTTCAGGTCCTGACCGGAAGCCGATAAAGAAAATGGCCGTCCGGTTTTCACCAGCGGCCACATTTTTCAATCGCGCACGAGATTGATGCCGGCCGCTGTTAGCGGACCCACCACCATGCAATCGTGTTTGCGATCATGCTCATGAGCGTTTCAATACAGGCGATCCGGGCCCGCGGCAAGGTGCAACTTGAAACCGGATCATCCTGCATTTGCCGACAAAGCCGAACCTTCCCACCTGGATGCGGCGATTTGGCAGGTATCACGGATGAACTCGCAGAAACTTCCGCCACAATTCTGACGCCAAGGCTGCCGCTATTGACTCACGTCTCGCCGACCGGGCGGGAAACCTTTCTCAGGAGTTCGATTTCAATGCGCTCGATCACCCGTCGCCACTTCTTGAGCGGCAGCATGGCTGTTGCTGCCACCATCGCGGCAACACCTCTCGGCTTCGCAAATTCCATCACTCCACTGCAGCTTCGTACAGGCACACGAACGATCGAGGTGAATGGACGCTCTGCGACAGTATTGGGTATAGAAGGCCCCGGCAACAGGCAGGGACTGTTCCTCGACCCCGGCGAAGACTTCAACGTGCGGCTCGTCAACGGGCTGAACGAGGCAACAATCATCCATTGGCACGGGCAAATCCCACCCAATGAACAGGATGGCGTACCCGATCTGCCGCAGCCGCTGCTCAAACCGGAAGAGATCCGCTCCTTCTCCTTCAAGCCACATGCAGGCACACATTGGATGCACGCTCATCTGCCGCACCAGGAACTGGGACTGCTGGCAGCACCCCTTATCGTCCGCACGGCGGAAGATCTGGCGGCCGACCGGCAGGAAATCGTGATGTTTCTGCAGGACTTCTCTTTCAAGTCGCCTCAGGAATTGATGGAAGGCCTGGAAGACGCACATGCAGCGATGGGCCACGGCGCACCTTCAACAGCAGCCAACACGCATGGCGGCCATGGGGGGCACGGCGGACACGGCGGGCACGGCAGCCCAAGCGCCGAGACGACGGCAGCGGTGCATGACATCAACGATATCGACTTCGACGCCTATCTGGTCAACAGCCGCACACTTGATGATCCGGAGACGCATCAGGTGGAGAAAGGCGGGCGTGTTTTGCTTCGCGTGATCAATGCGGGATCGGCTACCGTATTCTTCATCGACACCGGCGAACTGGACGCGCGCCTTCTTGCGGTGGATGGCCAGCCGATCGAGCCGGTTGAAGATCGCCTGTTTCCCGTGGCCATGGGACAGCGCCTGGACCTCGAAGTGGCCATTCCGGCCAAAGGTGGCGCATTCCCGATCCTGGCGTTGCGCGAAGGTGCCCCGGAAAGAACGGGGCTGGTTCTGGCAACGCCGGGCGCAAAGATCAAGCGTTTGCCCGGTTCCAGCGCGGCAAAGGCACCCATCATGGACAGCAGTCTGGAAGGCCGCCTCCTCGCACGCTCACCGCTTGAAGCAAGTGGAGACACGCAAGTAACGGAAGTTCTGCTTGGCGGCGAAATGAGCCCGTATGAATGGAGCATCAACGGAAAGCGTTGGCCCAACCACACACCCATTGCCGCGAAATCCGGACAGCGCAGCGAGTTCATCTTGCGCAACATGTCCGGCATGGGCCACCCGATGCATCTTCATGGGCACATATTCCAGGTGGTCGAAATCGCCGGGCAGCGGATCAATGGGGCAAGACGGGACACGGTCTATGTCCCTGCCAACGAGACGATAACCATCGCATTCGATGGCGGCGAGACCGCCTCCTGGATGTTCCACTGTCACCACATCCCCCATATGGCAACCGGCATGATGACCCTGGTTGAAGTGAGCTAGGAAATTGTCGCGGCGCCATCACTCTGGCGCCGCAACCTCACGCATCTTCCACGTTGATGCGTCGCCAGATCGCCTCGCAGAAGGAGTAGATTGCGAACAGCAGGAGCCCAAGCGCCGTCGCACCGAGCAGCCAGCGCCCGAGTGGCAGACCGGCGATGAAGTCGAGCGCATCCGACAGACTTGCCTGGTCGCTGTCCGAGACACCCTGGCGCCAGAACAGATAGGCGATGAGCAGAAAGATTACGCCGCGCGCCATGAGCCCGCCGATGGCAGCAATGTCGACATATTGCATCACCTGCTCGGAGGCCTTGAAGTGGTCCCGATATTTGCGCCGGACCGCCTTCCAGATATGGGCGACAGCCACTCCGACGAACACTGCGGCAATGATGACGGCAGCAAGCTGCGCGCCGGCAATGTCTGCCACGAGGCCCGAAAACCCCTCTCCGCCCGAACTGCCGCTGTCACCTCCGCCTCCCCAACGAAGCGAGAAGGTGAAGAGCGTGAGCACGCCATAGGTGATGGCGGATGCGAGCAGGCCTGCGCGGATGACCAGCCCCGTGGGCTTGTAACCGTGGTCATCGGTGTCGAACACGGATTGGATGACGCGCCAGAGTGCATAGCCCGCCAGGCTGACGACCAGCACAAGGGAGAGAACATCACTGGCGGTCGTATCCGTCAGAAAGCGGATCGCATCCCGCGTGTCGCCCCCCTCGCCTGTGCCAAGCGCTGCCGTGGCCGCGAAAAAGGCGAGCACCGTATAGACCAGCCCACGCGCGGCATAACCGGCCCGCGCAAAAGGCTTGAAGGCACTATGCATGTCCTGTTTGTCAGGCTTGTTCATCCGTTTCGGCTCCTTGAGCGCCAGTATTGGAGGAGCTGGACAACCAGCCAGGAGAGACTTGCCCAGGCCGCGCCAAGCGCCCAGCCGGCGGCAACGTCACTGGGCCAGTGAACGCCCACATAGATGCGGCTGAGGCCAACGATCATGGCCACGAAAACGGCAACCGAGATCACATAGATGCGCACGCGTCGGTCCTCCACGAAACGCACAACGAGCGCAGCCAGCGTCAGATAGGCAATCGTGGTCACCATGGCATGTCCGCTCGGGAAACTAAGCGTGTGGATCACATCGAGATGATCGACGAGATCAGGGCGGGGACGCGCGTAATAAAGCTTCAGATAATGGGTAAGCAGCGCCCCCGAGCCCACCGCAAGGACCGCGTAGAGCGCTGGACCATAGCGTTTTGTCACGAGAAACAGGCCGACCACCGCGGCAAGAGTGAGAATGATCAACGGGTATCCACCGATGGCCGTCACCTCGACCGCTGTTTCCTGAAGCCAGGCTGGCCCGATCGGCTGCCCCGGATTGTCGGCTTCGCGAAACAGGAGAAACAGCCGCTCATCAATTTCGGCCATCTCGCCTTCGGCGACTTCGTCCGCAATGGCGACAAAGCCATAAACGCCGAGCCCGAGAATGGCAGCCATGACAATGGGAATAATGTTGGCAGGTCGATGTCGAATGCCTTTCACAAGGCTGGTAACGGTTTCGGCGGCGGCCGATCTTCTATGCAAAACTTGCTCCCTATGGCTGAAAATCGCGGCGATTGAGGGAAGCTAACGCATCATCTACCCGTTTGGCTCCATCCGCAGCAAAGGCAACCGCTTGACAGCGTGCGCGAACACCCCCACCTTTCACCCATGACGACTGGCAACCGAACCCGCTGCAACCACTTCAAGGTCTCTCCTATCGCAGGAGAGTGACCCCGGATTCGGCTGCGTCCCCGGATCCAGGGGACGCATAACAGCTTTCGAATGAAGCTGTTCGGCAAGACCAGGACGCAAGTTTTTCCCAACATGAAGGCAACATGCCAGCGCCGATGGATAACGGGCGCGGCATCAGGATTTTGAACAATGGAAACAAAGACCCAGACGCTTCGCAAACCACGCATCACCATCGCCCAGAGCGATCACGACCGCCTTTTGGCGCTTGCAGAGAAGCTGGAAGAGCGCGACCCGGCTGTTTCAGAAACACTTTTCACGGAGTTGGAGCGTGCACGCGTGGTGGAAGACAACCGTCTGCCGCCCAAGGCCATCCGCATGGGCTCACGCCTCACTTACAGCGCCGATGATGGCGAGCCGAAGACGGTAACGCTCGTCTTCCCCGCCGAAGCCGATATCGAAGCCGGCCGCATTTCGATCACGACCCCCGTCGGCACGGCCCTCATCGGCCTGTCGGTCGGACAGTCCATCAACTGGAAAGCCCGCAACGGCCAGCTTCACAAGCTTACCGTGCTGTCGCTGGAAAAGGACTGACCTACCGGTCCAGGACCTGGCGCAATTCCACGAGGTTGGAGCGTACGCGCAGGACGTAGAAGCCCATGGTTGCGAGGTGGGTTGGCATGATCCAGCCATCCTCGCGGCCATTGGAGATGATGGCTGGCGTGATCGTGAGTGCTGCGCGAAACTGGCCTTCGGTCGCTTCCCACAGCGATTCCAGCGAACGCTGGCGGATGACGTCGGCAAAGTCGGCTCCGGCGGCATCCAGAAGGCCGTAATAAGCATAGAGCTGACCATAGGCGAACCAGAACCGGTCGTCGGCACGCGTATCGAACCAGCCGCCATTGAAATTTTCCGACCGCTCACGCAGGATCGCCGAAGTCGAGCCGATATCGCTTGAGATGCGGTCCAGAAGCTGGATCAGATTGTCCGCGCGGGCATCAAATACGGCTTCGCAATTGGCCAGCGCATCGTTGAACTCACGGAAATTCTTGATCGACTGGCGATAGAAGCTTGGCGTCGGGGCTTTCGGGCCAAACGGGTTGAGGCCGAAATACCAGGTGTCTTCGGAGAACTGGATGCTCTCACGCGCCTTCTGCAAGCGGGCATCGATCTGTGACGTTCCGCGCACGCGCCCAAGCGCATCGACCAGTTCAACAGCAATGCGACGAACGCCCTGGTTCACACCCCGCTGGAAAGCGGCCTTGTTGTCGAAGAAGGGCGTGTTGTCCCAATCGATGAAGAAGAAGCCCGTCTTGTAGAGAAGCATGGACGAAATCCACGCATTCTCATTGACGTTGAAGTCGGTCAGGTCGGCTGCGACCTCGACAATGGCAGAGCGCCCGCAGGTGCGCGTCTCGCCGCCTTCGGTCGCGTTGACCTGCTCGCCGGCCGAAACCGTGCGCTCGTCGAACTTGTAGGCTGCGGGATAGTCCGGATTGAAATTGGTCCAGACCTGCGTCTGCCACATGAAATAGATGTAGAGACCCGCGAAGAGCAGGACGATGGAGCCGACGACTGCCTGCAAAATCCATCCGCGGTGACGATACCAGCGACCCAGTGCCAGAAACGGCCATGCGAGCCAGGCAAAAAGCCAGCCAATGCCGACACCGATCCAGTGAAAGATGCGGGTGAAGAATTCCACGATCGGTTCGAGCACCGCGTGCCTCCGTCAGACAAATCCAAGCGCCGGGCGCTTTCCTTTGGGTGAGATAGGCGGTTTGCAAAGCTTCTACAACCGCTGACTGTCCGCCCCGATCAACAGGCACGCGGCGCGCCGGGGCTACTCGGCGGCAGCGAAACCCACCAGATCCTCAGGCTTCCAACGCCCCATCTCCTCTTCCCAATGCTTGCGGCAGAGCGAGACATAGACATCCTTGCCGATAGCCACCTGCTCGCCCTGCTTGGCCACCTTTCCGTCCGGCCCAAGCCGCACGACCATGTTCGCCTTGCGCCCGCAGCGGCAGATCGTGCGTACTTCACGCAACTCGTCGGCGATGGCGAGAAGCGCCTGCGATCCCTCGAACAGATTGCCTTGAAAATCGGTGCGCAAACCGTAGCACATCACGGGAATGCCCAGCCGGTCGGCCACGCGCGCAAGCTGCCAGACCTGCTCTTCCTGCAGGAACTGCGCTTCGTCCACGAAGACGCAGTGCGTGGTGGTATGGTCGTGATGTTCGGCAATCCGCGTGAAAAGATCATCACCGGAAACAAACATCTCCGCATCCGCTTCCAGCCCGATGCGCGAGGAGACGTAGCCGCCATCAGCCTTGCGGTAGTGTCCCGCCACGAACAGCATCGTGTTCATGCCGCGCTCACGGTAGTTGTAGGACGCCTGCAGGAGCATGGTCGTCTTACCGGCATTCATGGTGGCGTAATGAAAATAGAGCTTGGCCATGGCTTTTCGCTGTCTTTTGCCTAACTCTTTACCAGCACGAGACGCAGGAAAAAGCGGCAATGACCGGTCTTCCACCGATTAGGAGAAAAAGGCCGTTCCGACCGCCCTGCCCGGCTGGAATGTGGTGCTCGCCTTCCAAACAGGGCATTATGCGTCTAAAAGCACCCGCTCAAAGCAACAATGACAGGGAGAACCGTAATGATCCTGAAGCGTGCGACGACCCTCGCGCTTGCCGCAACCGCCGCCCTTCTCACCAGCCAGGCCTACGCGAAAGACCCGGAAGCCTGCCAGGAAGTGACGTTCTCCGATGTTGGCTGGACGGACATCACCGCCACCACGGCAACCGCATCGGTGGTGCTTGAAGCGCTTGGCTACGAGCCGGAGACGCAGGTTCTTTCCGTGCCGGTGACCTATGCTTCGCTCGCCAATGGTGATGTGGACGTATTCCTTGGCAACTGGATGCCTACCATGGAAGCCGACATCGCGAAATATCGCGAGGATGGCTCGGTCGAGACCATCGTCACCAATCTGGAAGGCGCGAAATACACGCTGGCCGTTCCCCAATACGCCTTCGATGCCGGCCTGAAGAGCTTCGAGGACATCGCGAAGTTTCAGGAAGAGCTCGACGGCAAGATCTACGGCATTGAGCCGGGCAATGACGGCAACCGCCTGATCCTCTCCATGATCGAGGAAGACAAGTTCGGCCTCGGCGAATTCGAGGTCGTGGAAAGCTCCGAAGCCGGCATGCTCTCGCAGGTCCGCCGTGCGGTGCAGAAGGAAGAGCCGATCGTCTTCCTCGGATGGGAGCCGCATCCGATGAACGCCAATGTGGAGATGGCATATCTTTCCGGCGGTGACGACGTGTTCGGCCCGAACTATGGCGGAGCGACGGTTCACACCAACACCCGCAAGGGTCTTGTTGAAGAATGCCCGAATCTCGGCAAGCTTCTGAAGAACATGGTCTTCTCGCTCGAGATGGAAAACGAGATCATGGGCGCCATCCTCGATGACGGCAAGAAGCCGAGGGACGCGGCAAGCGAATGGCTGAAGGCCAATCCGGACGCGCTTGGTCCGTGGCTTGAAGGCGTGACCACCTTCGAGGGCGAAGATGGCATGGCAGCCGTCAAGGCTGAGCTTGGTCTCTGATCAGAGCCGACTGAACTACGGGCATCCGAGATCATCGGATGCCCTTTCAACAACAGAAGGACGCAAACAACCTTATGGATCCCGTATCCGACTGGCTCGCTGACCGGAAAATTCCCATTGGTCGCTGGGGCCAGGACCTTTTCGATTTTCTCACCACCAATTTCGCCTGGGCCTTTGACGGCCTGGCTGAAGGTCTGGCAACCGTTCTGGAAGGTCTGACCGACCTTCTCATGGCCGTGCCCGCATTGGTCGTCGCGCTTGCAATAGCTGCATTGGCCTATGCGCTGCAGCGCTCATGGAAGCTCAGCATCGGCGTGTTTCTCGGCCTGCTCTTCATCATCAACCAAGACCTCTGGGAAGAAACCGTTGAGACGCTGGTGCTCGTCGTGGCCGCCACATTCGTCTCCATGGCGATCGGTGTACCGGTTGGCATCTGGGCCGCACATAATGCGCGCGTCTATCGCATTCTCCAGCCTGTGCTGGACCTGATGCAGACGCTGCCGACCTTTGTCTATCTGATACCCGTTCTCATCCTGTTTGGGCTCGGTGCGGCCCCCGGCGTGATCGTGACGGTGATCTTCGCCTCGCCCGCTCCGATCCGCCTTACCTATCTGGGCATCACCTCGGTGCCAAAGCCGATGCTTGAGGCCGGCCAGGCTTTTGGTGCGACCAAGATGCAGCTTCTGCGCAAGGTGGAACTGCCCGCCGCCATGCCTTCCATCATGGCTGGCCTCACGCAATGCATCATGCTTTCGCTATCCATGGTGGTGATCGCTGCACTGATCGGTGCCGATGGCCTGGGCAAGCCGGTGGTACGAGCGCTGAATACGGTGAACATTCCGCTTGGCCTTGAAGCGGGCCTTGCCATCGTGGTCCTTGCCATCATCCTCGACCGAATGGCGCGCATCGGGGGGCAGGGCAAATGAGTACGGCTATCGACTTCAGGGATGTCGACATCATTTTCGGCACCCAACGTGAGCAGCAGGCAGCCCTGCCGCTGGTGGATGCAGGCAAGTCACGCGAGGAGATACTTGCGGAAACGGGAGCGGTTCTTGGCTGCGCCGGCTGCAATCTAACCGTCGAACGCGGCGAGATCTCCGTGCTGATGGGCCTCTCCGGCTCCGGCAAGTCCACCCTTCTGCGTGCGGTGAACCGGCTGAACGAGACGACCCGCGGCGAAGTGATCGTCAATGACGGTGAATGGCAGGCCAATGTCACAAGCGCGAACGCGGGCGAACTGCGCCGCATCCGGCGCGAAGGTGTGGCA
>Ga0310345_10005077_pt1 | contig 11790 bp, 7 predicted proteins | sample HC15DNA20500_MG_FD_204667 | JGI IMG/M metagenome (GOLD analysis project Ga0310345, IMG submission 204667) | Marine microbial communities from station ALOHA, North Pacific Subtropical Gyre - HC15-DNA-20-500_MG | ecosystem: Environmental > Aquatic > Marine > Oceanic | place: Pacific Ocean: North...
ATGTATTCATAGAACAAAATAAAATTAAACGTTATTCGTGGTCCAAACTTGCCCGTGCTTCTGGTAAGCTAGCATTCCCAAAAAGTGATGTTGTAATTAACGCATTCCAATTAGAAAAGTCTAATAGCCCTATTGAATCAAATTCATTAAGCAATTCTTACATTGATGGAATATCAAAAAAACTAAATAGGTTAAATCTTAAAAAACTTTTTCCAACTAGACTTTCAGAATTTTGGAAAATGATTAATTTGTTAATTCTTTCATTAGGAATGATAATGATTGTGTTATTTTGGAATTCAACTTCAAATGCAATGATCCGCTGGGGCCATCCATATCATAAATTTGAAGTTCCAAAACCTTTTTATATTGAAGGTATTACAAGAAACATTCACTTGCTTGGAGGAGAATCAAGCCCTTTGAATTTTAAAGCTTTTGGACAAGTGCCTGATTCACTTTATCTAGAATTAATTCCTAGTTCAAATGACACATCAATTTTATTTATTATGAATAAGGATTCTAATAGTTTATATACTTATGAAGTGGAAGAAGTATACGAGGACTATAGATATCGAGCATATTCACCAGCAGAATATTTTTGGCAAGCATGGGATAAAATTATTACTCCCTACTATTATATATCAGTTACAGACAGACCAATTATGGAAGAGTTTACAATAAAGATCTCCCCCCCTGATTATTCTGGTTTACCAATAAGTATTCAAAAGGCAAATCAATCGGATGTAAATGCATTAATAGGTTCATCAATTAGAATTGATTTAAAAAGTAATAGAAAATTAAAAAACGGATATTTAAGTCTAAATGAGCAAAAAACACCTTTGAAAATCAAAGGAAAACGGGCAGCTGGTGGGTTTATATTTAAAGAAGATGCTTTGCTAACAATATTATTAGAGGATCATCGTGGAATAACTAACCAGAACCCTATACCATATCATTTGCAAATAATTCCTGATCTCAAACCAGAAATGAGCGTAATTCAACCGCAACCATTATTAGAGCTGGGAACTGAACAACTGATTCCTATTCAAATTAAAATTGAAGATGATTTTGGATTTAGCACTCTTCAAATCGGATATGAAATAAAACGACCAAGTTATATAGAGAACCAATCTCAAATATCTATATTTCCGATTTATATTTCTGATCCAAAAGTCCTTTCTCAGGAAATAAAGAGTATTTGGAAGCTAAATGAATATAATCTAATGCCTGAAGATGAAGTCCATTATCATTTTGAATTATATGATAATGATAAAGTTTCTGGACCAAAAAAGTCTATTTCAAATACATATATCGCAAGGCTTCCCTCTTTGGGTGATTTATTTGCATCAATTGAAGAAAAAGAAGATAAGATGGTAGATGATTTGATTATGAGTTCAAATGAAATAGATAAAATACAAGATCAATTAAAGAATCTCGAATTAGAAATGCTAAAATCAGATAAAATTGATTGGGCTCAAAAGCAACAAATAGAAGAAACATTATCAAAAATACAAGAGGAAACCGAAGCCTTAAAAAATATAGCTGAATCTATGGAAGCAATTAATCAAGCAGCAGAAAAACATGAATTATTCTCCAATGAGCTTATGCTGAAATTTTCTGAACTTCGTGAATTAGTAAATGAAATTTTAGATCCTGAATTAATGAATGATTTAGATGAGATCAAAAAGGCTTTAGATAAAATGAATACAAAAGAACTAATGAAAGCGATGGAAAACTTATCATCAAATCTTGATAACGTTGAACAGCAACTTGATCGTTTTCTTGATATATTTAAAAGAATAAAAGCAGAACAGAAATTAAATGAAACAGTACAAAGATTAGATAAACTTGTTGAACAACAAGAGCAAATAAACGATAAAATTCAAGAGCTTAATTCTGAATCTGATAAAAACTTATTAGAACAGTTAAGCTTTGATGAAAAACGAAATAGTAATGAATTTTCTAATATACGCGAAATAATGGAAGAAGCCGCTAACGCTATGGGTGAATTTGATAAAGAATCATCGCAAGCATTAGAGGATCTTGAGAGAAGTCGCGCTGCAAATGAAACTGAATCATTGATGAATCAAACGATAAGACAGCTTCAAAAGAATCGTAAAGAGATGGCAAAACAAAAGAGCGCATCTGCATTAGGCAACATAAAGAATATTCAATCAGAGATGAATGAAATTAAAAATCAATTTGAAAAGAATACCACTCAAGAAATGACTTTAAAATTCCAAAAAATTATGAAAGATCTACTTGAACTTTCAAAAAATCAAGAATCACTTGAAAAAATAACAAGATCTATGCCTAGAAATTCACAAAGATTAGGTGAAATGGCAGGAAAACAGCAATTTATACAAAACCAACTAACAAAAATTGTTTCTGAAATAATTGAACTTTCAAAAAAGACATTTGCAGTTACACCAAAAATTGGCCAAGGAATGGGAATGGCAAATAATCATATGGAAGAAGCGAAAAAAAGATTGGCAGAAAGAAACGGGAGAGGGGCAGCAAACAATCAAAAATCTGCAATGGAAGGATTAAACTCAGCTATTTTAGCAGTTTCTCAATCAATGAATCAAATGCAATCAACTGGCTCAGCAAGTGGATTTGAACAATTTTTAAAACGTATGCAACAAATGTCTGGCCAGCAACAAGGAATAAATAATGAAAGCATGCAATTAGCACTAGGTCAGCTATCCTCTTCTATTAAAGAAGGGCTTATGGGAAGACTATTAAGTCAACAGCAACAAGTTCAAAAGAATCTTCAGCAATTAATGAATGAAAGTAAAAAATCAGGCGAGGATGGCTTAGGTGATTTGCAAGGTATTTCCAAAGAAATAGAAGATGTGATTAATGATTTTCAAAAAAGAAGATATAATCAACAAACGAAGGAGCGGCAGCAGCGAATATTATCTCGGATGCTTGATAGTCAAAAATCGATGACACAAAGAGGATTTAAAGAAGAACGGAAAGCAGAAACTGCAAACGAAATTATTTATGAAGGCCCATCGGGGCTTCCATTGGACTATGGTCAAAGAAGAAATCTTGCTATGGAAGCCCTAAATCAATCATTAAAAGCTGGTTATTCCCGTGATTATCAAACAATGATTAGAAGATATTTTAATTCGTTAAGTAAAATTGAACAAATTAACACTAAAATAGACTCGACAATTAATGAATAGATTATTCCCTTTATTTATCACAGGTATATTATTCTCACAAATAAATGTAATGACTCAGAGAATGAGTAATATACAAGATGCTTTATTTATGGAACGCAAGGGCGAGCTAGAAAAAGCAAAAATAATATATGAAGAATTGCTTGATAAAAATCCTAAAAATAGACAGGCATATCAGCGATTGAAGGATATTCTTAAAAGAACTGAAGAACTATCTAAAGCTACGCTACTAATTGAGGATTGGATTAAATCACATCCTAATGATTTACAGGCCCATATAGAACTTGGGGAAATATTATATCTAAATAATGATAGGTTAAATGCAGATAAGGTTTGGGAAAAGTTTGAAAATAATTATGGGAAAAACCAAAGCACATATAGGATGCTTTTACACACATATAGCCGACTTAGTTTAACTCAAAAAATGAAGAAATTAGTTTATAGAGGAAGAGAAAAATTAAATAAAAAAGATTTATTATCACTTGATTTAGCAAATTACTATTATTCTAGACAAACATACGATCTCTCTTTGGATGAGTTATTAATATATATTAAATCAAATCCAGCTCATGAAAAACTTGTTATGGATAAGATATTACTTATTAGTGATGATCCAGAAAATTACCTATTAATAGAAAAAAAATTAGTTTCCAATCTAGAAGAGAATGATTTTAGAATTAACAAACTATTAGCAGGATTTTATTTTAAAACTGAAAAATATAATGATGCATTTAATACGCATCTATCTATGGGATTGCAAAATAATTCTGATTTTCAGCGATGGTTAAACCTCGCAGAGAATTTGAGAAAAGAAAGTCAATATAGATTATCAATTGATAGTTATCAAAAACTATTAGATATTAAATCAACCCTTAACACATCTATTATTGGAGATGCACTACTAGGACTTGGTAAAACATATGAAGCCCAATTACTTGAAAATAATTATCAAAATAGATTAGTCAATTTCTATCCAGATAATATATTCTTTATTAATCAGGTACATGAATTTCAAAAGGATTCATTGAAAGATATTGAATCAACATTTAATCTATATCAACGAATACTAAAAGAATTACCTGCATCTACTTTTTCTTCGAGGGCCCATTATCGACTTGGAGAATTACAATTAAATGTCATGCATGATTTTGAAGGAGCTAGAAATTCATATTTTTCTGCTTTTAAATCCAGACCAAATAATGATCTTCGAAACAATATTATCTTAAAAATAGGAGATACATATTTAGCTGAAGGGAATCTAAAGAATGCTAAAAATCATAATGAACAATACTATCAACAAGATCGCTCAATAAAGTATATTAATTCGTTTACCATGAAAAAGATTCATTTAACATTTTTATCAGGTGATATTGATACAACAATAATATTAATCGATTCACTTATTGCAAATACAAGTCCAAGCGATAAATATTTTAATGATCTAATGGAATTGCAAGGTATCATATCTCAACATTTTTCTTATGGTAATAAGCATGATAAGGAAGCTTTCTTATTTTATGTTAAAGCTGAAAAATATTTACAAGAATTTAAATTTATTGAAGCCGCCGAAATGTTGTCATTTTTACGAGAAAAATATCCAAATACATCTATAATTCCCACAGCTATGCTAAGAGAATGCTTGTTAAGAATGGTAATTGATGATGCTAGTATATCACTTAATATAGCAAAATTATTACAGAAAACATCATTAGCACCTGAGGGGGTTACTGCACAAGGAGAGATATATGAAAAAGCATATAATGATACAGAAAAAGCTATGGAGATGTATAATTTACTACTAGAAGAATATCCTATGTCTATGCTTGCAGAGCCGGTTAGAATAAGAATTAGAAAACTAAATACTATAGATAAAAGTTAAATGAAAATATTAATAACTCTTTTTCTATTAATAAAATTTTTATCTGGTGCAGATAAATTATTAATTCCTATGGATCAAATTCAAAAGGATCATTTAAAAGCTTACGGTATTGCGTTTTGGATTTTGGAAAAAAATATAAATATCGAATGGCTATTAAATTATAGGGGGGGTTCATTTCTTATTGATTATTATTCCCCTATTGCACAAGAATGTAGAATTAGAGGTGTAAGCTTTATAAAGATATCTGCGAATGATCTTATAGATATTTATTCAGAAGTTGAAAAAAATAATATGGATATTGTGCTTTTAGAAAAAGCGCCTAAAATTGCTATATATACACCTGAAAATAAACAGCCGTGGGATGATGCTGTTACTCTTGCATTAACTTATGCAGAAGTACCATATAAAACTTTGTGGGATAGAGAAGTTTTTGAAGGAGATTTACAAAAATATGATTGGCTACATTTGCATCACGAAGATTTCACTGGTCAGTATGGTAAGTTTTATAGGAATTATCATACAGCTCAATGGTATTTAGAGCAACAAAAGAAATATGAATCGATGGCTAAAGAACTAGGTTTTCTAACAGTACACGCACAAAAAAAGGCGCTCACACGTCTAATAAGAACATATGTTGGTAATGGTGGTTTCCTTTTTGCTATGTGTTCCGCAACAGATACATACGATATAGCGCTGGCAGAAGAAGGATTAGATGCAGCACACCATGTCTTTGATGGGACCCCTATCACACCTAATATAAATTCAAAACTTAATTACAAGAATACTTTTGCATTCACTGATTTTTCATTAATGACAGATCCAATGGTATATGAATTTTCAGATATTGACTTTCCACCAAGCCATAATCCTATAACGCGTGGGGCGGAAGCAGATTATTTTACTTTATTTGAATTCTCAGCAAAATATGATCCAGTCCCAACTATGTTAACACAAAATCATGTTTCAGTAATTAAAGGATTCATGGGTCAAACTACAGGTTTCAATCGGGGTAAAATAAAAAAACATGTAGTTATAATGGGTGAAGATCCAGTCTCGCCTCAAGTAAAGTATCTTCATGGAAATTATGGTCAGGGAACTTATACTTTTCTTGGAGGACATGATCCAGAAGATTATCAACATTTTGTTGGAGATCCACCAACCGATTTATCTTTACATAGAAATTCTCCTGGTTATAGATTGATTCTTAATAATATTTTATTTCCTGCTGCAAGAAAAAAAGAAAGAAAAACATAATTGAATAATTAAAATGTGGTTTCAAAAAGAAATTTCTATTGCACCAAAACCTAGGGGATTTCACCTTATAACTAATGATATAATTAATAATATAAATGTTATTAGTACAATGAAAAATGGAACCCTAAATCTTTTTATAAAACATACATCTGCTTCATTAACAATTAATGAAAATACAGACCCAACTGTTAGAGCCGATTTTGAATCTCATTTTAATCATATTGTTCCAGAAAAACAGGGATATTATTCTCACACAATGGAAGGGCCGGATGATATGCCAGCACATTTGAAATCTTCAATACTTGGAGCCTCAATTAATATACCAATAACAAATGGAAATCTTAATCTTGGTATATGGCAAGGTATATATTTATGTGAACATAGGAATCGAGGAGGAAGTAGAAAGATAATTGCAACTATAAATGGTGATGGTATTTAAGAATTATTATTCTTTTTTATAGTATTCCATATATCATCCATTTCATTTAAGGAAGATTTTTCAATATTTTTACCTCTCCTAATTAACTCATTTTCAATCATTTTGAATCTATCAATAAATTTATTGTTTGATTTCCTAAGAGCATCATCTGCAGATATACCTAGAAATCTAGCAAGATTAATTAAAGAAAAAATTGCATCACCAAGCTCTTCTAATATTTCATCTTTATTATTTTTCTCTCGTGCATTTTTTAATTCTTCTATTTCCTCTGATATTTTTTCCCAAATGTCTTCTTCTTTTTGAAAATCAAATCCAACATGGGAAGCTTTCTCTTGTATTCTTTGAGCGCGAATAAGCCCAGGTAAACTTTGAGGAATTCCGTCTAATCGAGAATTTCTTTTCTTCTCTTTATGCTTTTGTAATTCCCAACTTGGTTTAATATTATCTTTAACCAAGTTTTTTTTATCAAAAACATGTGGATGTCTTCTTACTAATTTTTCATTAATATTTTTTAAAGATTCAGATATATTAAATAGTCCATTATCATTTGCAATTGATGCCTGAAAAACAATATGAAGCATCAAATCTCCTAATTCTTCTTTTAAACCTTCCCAATCTTTTTCATCAATAGCTTCAATAACTTCATATGTCTCTTCAAGCATATATGATATTAAGGATTCAGGTGTTTGCTCCTTATCCCAAGGACAACCATCTGGCCCTTTTAATCTATGAACTATATTGATTAATTCTTCAAATTGATCTCCTATAGATGAATTACTCATAATTATTAAAATATTTTATTCCAATCAAAATCTTTCAAATATTTATTTTCTAATTCTGTCATAATAAACTTTTCATCATCTGTATTATCTTTATAATTCAATAAATGCAGTGTACCATGTATTATAAGTCTTGCCAGTTCCTTTGATACTTTTTCATCATATTCTTTTGCATTATCAATTGCTCTTTCTAAACTAATATAGATTTCACCTTCTACTTCTGTATCCGTATAATCATTAATTCTAAATGCTATCACATCAGTTAGATGGTCTTTTTGAAAATATTCTATCTTTAAATTATTTAGCAATTCATCCTTAGCAAATATCAGATTGATTTTTGCTTTACTAATCAGCTCTTTGTCTAAAGTGGATTTTAAAATATTAATTGATTTTTTTTCATCTATGCCTAATAAATCAGGATCTATTTCAATATTAATATCAATCATATATTATCGGTAGAAGTATCACTTTCGGGATATTCTATTCTAATATGATAAATACCCCTAAGTACTGGTATCATACCTGAGTTTCCATCAACAGTACCTTTAATTTTTCGTAAATCATCAAGAGTTAGTGGGCACTCATCCAATTGCCCATCTGATACACGTCCTTTTATAACTTTATCTACCATAGCATCAATTTTTAAAATATCAGGGTTTTTTATTGATCTTACAGCGGCTTCAACAGCTTCACATATCATTAAAATTCCTGTTTCTTTTGTATTCGGCTTTGGTCCTGGATATCGATATGCACTATCATCAACTTTTTCGTCTGTATCTTTAACTGCTTCTAAAGCCATTCGATAAAAATATTCTACTCTTGATGTTCCGTGATGCATTGGAATAAAGTCACTCACAATTTTAGGCAATCCATAATCATTTGCTAGTTTCAATCCATCAACTACATGTTTCCTAATAATTTTAGCACTCATGGATGGTGTCAGCGAATCATGTTTATTTTCTCCCATAAACTGATTTTCAATATAGTACTCAGGTCTCTCCATTTTCCCCAGGTCATGATAATAGGCGCCAACTCTACACAGCAAGGATCTTGCATTAATTGCATCAGCACAAGCCTCAGCCAGATTTCCTACTACTACACTATGATTGAAGGTGCCATTGGCCTCTTGCTGTAACCTTTTTAATAATGGATGATTAAAATCAAGAAGCTCAATTAATGATAGATTAGTAGTAATCCCAAAAGAAACCTCAAGTATGATAATTAAACCATAGGTAATTATTGGAGAAAAAATACTATTTACAAATAAATATATTAAATCAACACCCATCGAACTAAAACTATGACCAATAAAAAGGCCATGACCCAAGATAACAATTATACTTGCTCCTATAAGTGAAAATATAGCAGTGATAAATGTGCTTCTTGTTCGAATTCTTCTTACTGTGTATATAGCTATTGATGACATGAATAAACCAGTAACAATGAACTCCAGATCATTACCAATCATAATTCCTACTAATAGGACTATTGATGTCGTACCCATAAACCCTATACGTGCATCAAATAAAATTGTTAATAACATTGCAGCAACAGTAACGGGTATTAAGAATTCAGAAAATTCAAGTTGGTAAACAAATAAATTGGCTATTACAATTATAAAGACATAAATAAGAGCAATGACTAATAACATTTGCCATTTCGCAAAAATATGTATTCGAAATATTGATAAAAATGTAAAGAAATATGAAATTATAATACCTATGACTAATAAACGACCCACGTAGGTTATAAATGTATCTTTTAAACCAAGCGTGCGATTTTCTTTGCTTATTTCCACTGCCAAAGATTGTAGTTTTTGCAAATCCTCTTCATTTATTCTTTGATTAGCATTTACAATCATTTCATCTTTTAATACTATTCCTTTACTTCTAGGCACACGGTCTAAACTAGCGCTTTGCCTTCTTTCTGTTGTCTCCTTATCATAAATCAAATTTGGTATCATAAATTCAACAATTAAGTCATAGCCCAATTCTCGTCTTATATCACCCTCATCATTATATATACTAGTAATCTCTTTCCTGGCTTCAGTCCATGCTTCATTAAGATCATCTAATTCGCTTAAACTATACAATGTTGGTATATCACCATTATCTACAGCCAATTGATTACTAACAATAATCGATTCATTAATATCTAAAATTCCAATTGCCCATCTATTCCGACATATTTGTAATATATCTTTTTGGAATTCTTTTAAAGAATATTGTGGGCCCCCTTGAGATACTGGCATTAAAAATTTATTCCAGTCTTCTTTATCCTTTGCAAAAGAATATAGTTTATAAAATTCAATCACTTTTTGTGATAAAGAAGCGCTATCAGATGACGCAATGGATTTTGCCTCTTGAAATTTATCTGTATATCGATAATCATAAACAAGATTTCTTGAGTTTAGTAAATCTTTATTTGCTAGACGAATTTCATTAGCAAGCAGGAAAAAAGAAGATAAATTTGATGATTGTTTATCAACAATTTCTTGTTTTCGATTAATAATAAAGGGTTCTGCTTTTAAGGCGTTATTTAAATCTTCCTCAAGTTTTTCTTTGGTTTTTAGAATAGGAAAATTATAAGGGGCAATAATTGGCTCTCGAGCTATATCATCAATATTATAACTATATTGCAAAGATCTTCCTCTTTGAAAAAATAAAGATAGGATAATAGTTAAAGATATAAGAATTGAAATCTGTTTATAATAATTACTAAGAAATATTCTTATTTTATCTACAAAAGATTGACTATTCTTTTTCCTAATCAAATTAACGACTCAACTTTTTTTAAAATTTGCTTTAAAATAATTAAACGCTGAACCTCACTTGTTCCTTCTCCTATTTCAAGAATTTTTGCATCTCTAAAATATCGTTCTACATCATAATCTTTAACATACCCATATCCTCCATGAATCTGAATTGCATCTGTAGTGATCTTCATAGCAGCTTCACTTGCAAATAATTTTGCCATTGCAGCTTCTTTTATAATGTCATGCCCATTATCTTTTTTCCATGCTGCATGATAAGTTAACAGTTTCGCAGCTTCTATTTGTGTAGCCATATCTGATAGTTTAAATCCAATCGATTGAAATTTGTTGATTTTTTTTCCAAAGGCTTCTCGATCAGTAGAATATTTTAATGCTCTTTCATACGCTACTTGAGCAGTCCCTACTGCTAATGCAGCAATTGAAATCCTCCCTCCGGTTAAAATTTTCAAAAATATTTTGAATCCCTCTCCTGGTTCTGCAATCATATTTGATTCACTTATTAACATATTATTAAAAAATAATTGTCTGGTGTCACTTGCCTTCCATCCCATCTTTTTTTCTGGTTCAGATATAGTTAATCCATGAATATCTGTAGGTACTATAAATGCACCAATTCCTTTGTTTTTTCCATCTTCAATTATTTGTGCAGTAAAACTTAATAAACCAGCAACTCCCGCATTCGTAATAAATATTTTCCCTCCATTAACAATAAAATCTTTTCCCTTTTTATCTGCAGTTGTTTTGGTTGCACCAGCATCACTGCCAGCTTCTGGTTCTGTTAGGCCAAATGCACCAAGAATTTCTCCAGAAGCTAATTTTGGTACATATTCTTTCTTTTGCTCTTCAGTACCAGAAAGCACTATAGGCATTGTCCCTAAAGATGTATGTGCTGCTACTGTAATTGCAATAGAGGCATCAGCCTTTGCTAATTCCATAATTGCTGCTGCATAAGCAACATTATCCATGCCGGATCCACCATATTTCTTTGGCACTGGTATGCCCAATATGCCTAGATCGCCTAATTTGCTTATTACTTCAGATGGGAATCTACTAGTTTGATCAATTTCTTTTGCTATAGGTAAAATTTCAGATTTAGCAAAATCTGAAATCATTTCTATTAACATATTATGTTCATCTGTAAAGAAAAGTTTATCCATATATGAAATATTATTATACTATATCATTAATAATATAGCTACCAACGGATAGCGGTAGATGCCCAAGTAAATCCTGCTCCAAATGCAGCTAAAATAATTATATCATCAGAAGAAAATAATCCTTTTTCTCTTGCATCACACATTGCAATAGGAATTGATGCTGCAGTAGTATTGCCATAGTTTTTTATATTACTAAATACTTTATCCATTCCAACCCCCATACGCTTGGCAACTGCTTTACTTATACGGTGGTTAGCTTGATGTGGTATAATTTGGGCAATATCATCTATTGTCAATTTATTTGCATCCAATGCCTCATTTATA
>Ga0310345_10005079_pt1 | contig 11787 bp, 8 predicted proteins | sample HC15DNA20500_MG_FD_204667 | JGI IMG/M metagenome (GOLD analysis project Ga0310345, IMG submission 204667) | Marine microbial communities from station ALOHA, North Pacific Subtropical Gyre - HC15-DNA-20-500_MG | ecosystem: Environmental > Aquatic > Marine > Oceanic | place: Pacific Ocean: North...
ACGGCCCCAAGGTCACCGACATCGCCGCCACCATCCTGGTGGAGCGGCGCGGCCAGAAGAAAATCCTGATCGGCGACAAGGGCTCGCGCATCAAAAGCATCGGCACCCAGGCCCGCGAGGACATGGAGCGTCTGATCGACCGCAAAGTGATGCTGACGCTGTGGGTCAAGATCAAAGCCGGCTGGTCCGACGACGAACGCGCCCTGCGTTCGCTGGGCTATGACCACCGCTGAGCCCGACGGCCCGAACGGCCTCGCCCCGGCCTGGCTGTTGCACCGCCGCGCCTTCCGCAACACCAGCCTGATCGTCGATCTGTTCCTGCCCCGCCAGGGCCGGGTCGGCGCGGTGGCGCGCGGCGGCCGCCGGGAGGCCGCACTGGCGCCGTTCGCGCCGCTCTGGGTGGACCTGAAAGCCGGCGGCGAGCTGTTCACCCTGCGCCAGGTGGAGCCGCGTGGCCCCAGCCTGGCGCTGCACGGCAAAGCGCTCTACTGCGGCTTCTACGTCAACGAGCTGCTGGTGCGCCTGCTGCACCGCGACGACGCCCACCCGGATCTGTGGCCGGTGTACGAACGCACCCTGGCGGAACTGGCCGGCGACACACCCCTTGACATCACCCTGCGCCGCTTCGAGATGATGCTGCTGGAAGACGTGGGCTACGGCCTGGCCCTGGACCACGATCTGCAGGGCGAGCCCCTGGACCCGGCCAGCCGCTACCGCTGGGAAGGCGGCGAAGGCCTGCGGCCCGCCGTTGACGGCTACTACGGCGAGCACCTGCTGGCGCTGGGCCGCGACCAGTGGGACGCCGACGTGCGCCGCACCGCCAAGGCGCTGCTGCGCGAAGCCCTGGCCCCCCACCTCGGCGACCGCCCCCTGCGCAGCCGCGAACTGTTCCGCTAGACCGGTTCTGCTACCATTCCCCCAACTTTTGAATCCGCTGCTGGAGCACCCCCCATGTCCGTTCTTCTCGGCATCAACATCGATCACGTGGCCACCCTGCGCCAGGCCCGCGGCACCCGCTACCCGGACCCGGTGCAGGCCGCGCTGATCGCCGAGCAGGCCGGCGCCGACGGCATCACCGTGCATCTGCGCGAAGACCGCCGGCACATCCAGGACCGCGACGTGGAGCTGCTGGCGCACACCCTGCAGACGCGCATGAACCTGGAGATGGCCGCCACCGAGGAAATGGTTGGCATCGCCCGTCGCATCGGGCCGGCGCACAGCTGCCTGGTGCCGGAAAAACGCGAGGAGCTGACCACCGAAGGCGGCCTGGACGTGGTCGCCAACGAAGACTGGATTCGTGACTGCTGCGACCGGCTGGCGGACGCCGGCATCGAGGTGTCGCTGTTCATCGACGCGGACCCGGCGCAGATCGAGGCGGCGGTGCGCTGCCGGGCGCCGGCCATCGAGATCCACACCGGCCACTACGCCGACCTGACCGCGCCGGAAGCCCGCGACGTGGACGCGGCGGCCCGCGAGCTGACCCGCATCCGCGACGCGGTGGCGCTGGGCCGCGAGGCCGGGCTGATCGTCAACGCCGGCCACGGCCTGCACTACCACAATACCCGCGAGATCGCGGCGATCCCCGGCATCAACGAGCTGAACATCGGCCACGGCATTATTGCCCGCGCGGTGATGACCGGCCTGGACGAAGCGGTGCGCGCCATGCGGGCGCTGATCGACGGTTCCCTTTAGTCAGGTGCCGCAGAAGGTGCGCAGCACCTGCTCGTCGGGTGCCGGCGGCTGCCGGTAGGGGTCGTCCGGCCCGCGGTCCCGGTAGGGGGCGTCCAGCGCCGCCAGCAGCGCCTTCACCGGCGCCATGTCGCCATCACGCACCGCCGCCGACAGTGCCGCCTCCACCTGGTGGTTGCGGGGAATCACCGCCGGATTATGGCGGCGCATCAGTGCCCAGGCGTCCTCGTCGGCCTTGCCGTTGCGGCCCAGCCGCGCCTGCCAGCGGCGGTGCCAGTCGGCGAATTCGTCGTTCTCAAAGGGCTCGCCTGGGGGCGTGGCGCCGCCGATCAGGTCGCGGAAGGTGTTGGTGTGGTCGGCGTCGTGGCGGGCCATCCAGTCGAGCAGATCGGCGGCCAGGGCGGCGTCGTCGTCCTCGTCGCCGAACAGCCCCAGCTTGCCGCGCATCATCACCAGCCAGCCCTGCGCGTAGCGCTCGGTGTGGCTCTTGATCAGCGTTTCCGCTTTTTCCACGGCGCGGTCGGCGTCCTCGTCGATCAGCGGAATCAGGGTTTCCGCGAAGCGCGCCAGGTTCCACTGGGTGATCACCGGCTGGTTGCCGTAGGCGTAACGGCCGCGTTGATCGATGGAGCTGAACACGGTTTCCGGGTGGTAGCGGTCCATGAACGCGCAGGGGCCGTAGTCGATGGTCTCGCCGGACAGCGCCACGTTGTCGGTGTTCATCACGCCGTGGATAAAGCCCACGCGCATCCATTCGGTGATCAACGCGATCTGCCGGTCCATGACCCCCTCCAGCAGCGCCAGCGCCGGCACGTCGGCGCCCACCCGGTCCGGGTAGTGGCGCTTGAGGGTGTAGTCCACCAGGGTTTCCAGCAGCGCCGTGTCCTGGCGGCCGGCGGCGTACTGAAAGGTGCCCACGCGCAGGTGCGACGCCGCCACCCGGGTGAGGATGGCGCCGGGCTGGGCGGTGTCGCGCAGCACCTGCTCGCCGGTGCCGACCACCGCCAGCGCGCGAGTGGTGGGCACGCCCAGGGCGTGCATCGCTTCGCTGATGATGTATTCGCGCAGCATCGGGCCGAGAGCGGCGCGGCCGTCGCCGCCGCGCGAAAACGGCGTGCGCCCGGAGCCCTTGAGCTGAATGTCGCGGCGCTGGTCGTCCGGGGTGAGCTGCTCGCCGAGCAGTACCGCGCGACCGTCGCCGAGCATGGTGGGGTTGCCGAACTGATGGCCGGCGTAGGCCTGGGCCAGCGGCTGGCCGCCGGGTATCGGCTGGTTGCCGCCCAGCACGGCGGCGCCGGCGTCGCTGTTCAGTGCTTCGGCGTCGAGCCCGAGTTGCGCCGCCAGCGCGCTGTTGAACAACAGCAGCTCCGGCGCCTGCACCGGCTGCGGGTCACAGAAGGCAAACAGGGTTTCGGGCAGGTGGGCGTAACCGGTGTCGAACCGGAAGCCGAACGGGTTGGCGGACATGCGGGTACTCATGCGGGTACTCCATAAGGTCGTCACTGCGGCCCCAAGGGTAACAGACTCCACCGGCCGGGCCGGACCTAAAGCCGCGCCGCCTGGCCGTACTGACGAACGCTTTCGATCTCCGCCAGCAGGGTCGCCACCAGATGCTCCAGGCGGTCGTCGTCGACATCGGTCTTGAGGCCTTCTTCCAGCTCCCGGGCGGCCCGCTCCAGGCGCGGCGTGCCGCAGTAGCGGCAGGCGCCGTGCAGCTTGTGCACGCGCTCCAGCAGCGCGTCCCGGTTGTTGCTCTCGGACAGGGCGTTAATTCCCGGCGCGTCCTGCTCCAGGCTCGCCAACAGCATGCTGAACATGTCCCGGGCCAGGTGCTCACGGCCGCCGGCGCGCTGCTTGCCGAGCGCCTCGTCCACCACCTGGTCGGTGGTGTCCGGCTCCGGCTCCGGCGCCGGCGGCGCTTCCTCGCTGGCCGGTTCGCACTCCGCGCCGTCGCTGCGGGTCCAGCGCTCCAGGGTGTGGCGCAACTGCCCTTCGGTGATCGGCTTGCTCAGGTAGTCGTCCATGCCCGCCGCCAGCAGTGAGCGCCGTTCGCTTTCCAGGGCATGGGCGGTGAGCGCGATAATCGGTGTGCGCAGCCCCTCGCCCTCGCGCTCGCGCATCTGCCGGGTGGTTTCCAGGCCATCCATGCCCGGCATCTGCACGTCCATGAACACCAGATCAAAGGTGCCCCGGGAAAACGCGGTGAGCGCTTCCTCGCCGCTGGCGCAGGGCACCACGTCGACGCCCATCTCTTCCAGGAACACCCGCGCCAGTTTCAGGTTGCCGGGGTGATCGTCCACCACCAGCACCCGGGCGTGCAGCACCGCGCCGCCGGCCGCCGCGCCGGCGCACGCCGGTTCCGCCAGGCCGCCCAGCTCCAGCAGCCCGTCGCGCAGCCGCCGGCGGGTCGGCGGCTTGCCCAGCACCCGGCAGTGCTCGGCGTGGCCGCTGAGCTGGCCGGACAGGGCGTCGGCGTGGGCGGTGAGCACGATCACCGGTTTGCCGGTGGTGTCCAGCAGGCGTTCCACCAGCGGCGTCAGCGGTGAGGGGTCCGGCAGGGACGCTGGCGCCGCCAGCAGATAATAGTCGGTGCTCGCCAGGGTGCCGGTTTCCAGGTGGCCGTGCAGTTGCTCCAGGGCCTGCAGCTCGGTCACCGCCATGCGCCAGCCGCTGAGCATGTGGTACAGCGCCAGGCGGGCGTGTTCGTTGGCTTCCACCAGGGTCACGCTGAGGCCGTTGAGGGCGGCCGGGGCGGCCTCCGGCTCGCCGCCGCCGTCCCGTTCGGCGCGCACCGTGAACCAGAAGGTGGAGCCGCGCCCGGAGGTGCTGTCGATGCCGATTTCGCCGCCCATGCCTTCCACCAGCCGCTTGCAGATCGCCAGGCCCAGGCCGGTGCCGCCTTCGCGGCGGCGGGCGCTCTGGTCCACCTGGGTGAAGGCGTTGAACAGGTTTTTCTGCAGGTCCGGCGACAGGCCGTTGCCGGTGTCGGTGATGGTGATCTTGACCACCGCCTCGGCGCCGCGCTCTTCCTCAAGCATGGCGCGCACCACCACCGAACCGCGCTCGGTGAACTTGATCGCGTTGCTGACCAGGTTGGTGAGCACCTGGCGTATACGCAGCGGGTCGCCGAGCAGGCCGGTGGGCACGTCGGAGTAGATGATCGCCGCCTGCTCCAGGCCTTTTTCCTGGGCCATCGGCGCCAGCATGGTCTGCACGTCCTCGATGATGTCGTGCAGATCCAGTGGAATATGTTCCAGCGACAGCTTGCCCGCCTCGATCTTGGAGAAGTCGAGAATGTCGTTAATGATCGACAGCAGGGATTCGGCGCTTTTGCGGATGGTGCCCAGATAATCCTGCTGGCGGGGCGACAGGGTGGAGCGCTCCAGCAGGCGGGTGAAGCCGATGATGCCGTTCAGCGGCGTGCGGATTTCGTGGCTCATATTGGCCAGGAATTCCGACTTGATCTGGCTGGCCTTGAGCGCCTCCTTGCGGGCCATGTCCAGCTCGATGTTCTGAATCTCGATGGTTTCCAGGGTCTCGCGAAGATCCTGGGTGGCCTGGTCCACGTTCTGTTGCAGCTCGGCCTGGGCCTCGTCCAGGGCCGCCACCATATTGCCGAGCGCGTCTTCCAGTTCCTTGAGCTCGCCCTGGGCGCCGGCCGGCGGCGGCGGGCTGAGGTCACCGTCGCGCACCCGGCGCACCGTGTCCACCAGCGTGTCCACCGGCTGCGTCAGCCGTTTCGCGAAGCGCACCGCCGGCACCACCGCCACCAGCACCAGCACCGCCACCACGGCGATCATCGTCAGCACCGCTTCCAGGATCTCGATGTACTGGCCCTGCCGGGAAAACTCCACCGTCAGCAGCCGGTTGCGCTGGCCGGGCAGGGCGCGCACCAGCTGCCAGCTGGAATCGGTGACCAGGCGGCGGTCGCCGCCTTCCAGGCTCTCCGCCTCCTGAACCGGGCGCAGCCGCGGGCCGGCGTGGGACTGCCAGCCGGACGGGTTGTCCAGCAACGAGGCGGCGCGCACGTCCGGCTCTTCCAGCAGGGCGCGCAGCAGCGGCTCATAGGCCGCTTGGTCGGCGTCGCCCAGCGCCGCCAGACGGGCCGCGTAGCTCTCGATGATCAGTTGCTGGCGGTGGGCGGTGTCGGCGCGCACCTCCAGCACCCGGTGGACCAGCGTGTAGCCGCCGATCACCAGCGCCGCCAGAAAGGCGGGCAGGGCGGTCATCATCAGAATGCGTGTGCGCAGGCTCGAATGGGCCATGGTTCCCCTGAACGTTGTTCTTGTGTCGCCATTATGCCGCAGTTGGCGAGCGGCGCATCCCGCCCTGTCACGGCCCCGGAGTTAAGCTACAATGCGCCCCATGACCTACAAGACCATTGAATCCACGGTGGGCCACACGCCACTGGTGCGCCTGCAGCGCCTGCCGGGGAACACGACCAACACCATTCTGGTGAAGCTGGAAGGCAATAACCCGGCCGGGTCGGTCAAGGACCGGCCGGCGCTGAATATGATCATCAAGGCGGAACAGCGCGGCGAGATCAAGCCCGGCGATACCCTGATCGAGGCCACCAGCGGCAATACCGGCATCGCTCTGGCGATGGCGGCGGCCATGCGCGGCTACAAGATGAAGCTGATCATGCCCGCCAACCAGAGCCAGGAGCGCCGCGATGCGATGGCCGCCTACGGCGCCGAGCTGATCTCGGTGACCAAGGAAGAGGGCATGGAAGGCGCCCGCGACCTGGCCCAGGCGATGCAGGCGCGCGGCGAGGGCCGGGTGCTGGATCAGTTCGCCAACCCGGACAACCCGCTGGCCCATTACGAAAGCACCGGCCCGGAAATCTGGGAAGAGACCGGCGGCGCGATCACCCATTTCGTCAGCTCCATGGGCACGACCGGCACCATCATGGGCTGCAGCCAGTTCTTCAAGGAGAAGAACCCGGAGATCCAGATCGTCGGCCTGCAGCCCACCGACGGCGCCTCGATTCCCGGCATCCGCCGCTGGCCCGAGGCCTACCTGCCGAGCATCTTCGACGCCGCCCGCGTCGACCGCGTGATCGACATGGGCCAGGACCTGGCGGAGCGCACCATGCGCCGGCTGGCCCGCGAGGAAGGCATCTTCTGCGGGGTCTCCTCCGGCGGGTCCGTGGCGGCCGCCCTGCAGCTGTCCGAGGAACTGGAGAACGCGGTGATCGTGGCCATCGTCTGCGACCGGGGCGACCGCTACCTGTCCACCGGCGTCTTCAATGAGGCGGGCAACGCGGAGGCCGGCCAATGAACGTGCTGGTGTTTGATATCGAGACGGTGCCCGACCTGGAAGGCGGCAGCCGCATTTACGACCTGCACGGCCTCAGTGACAAGGACACCGCCAGCGCGCTGTTCAATCTGCGCCGCCAGGAAAACGGCTCCGAGTTTCTGCGCCTGCACCTGCACCGGGTGGTGGCGATCTCCGTGGTGCTGCGCTCCGCCCAGGGCGTGAAAGTCTGGTCCCTGGGGGACGAGGACAGCACCGAGAAGGAGCTGATCGAACGCTTCTACGACGGCATCGACCGCTTCACCCCGCAGATCGTCAGCTGGAACGGCGGCGGCTTCGACCTGCCGGTGCTCAACTACCGCGCCCTCAAGCACGGCGTGGTGGCGCGCCGGTTCTGGGAAACCGGCAACGAGGACACCAGCTTCCGCTTCAATAACTACCTGAGCCGCTTCCACCAGCGCCACCTGGACCTGATGGAACAACTGGCCATGTTCAACGGCCGCGCCAACGCGCCGCTGGACCAGATCGCCACCCTGCTGGGTTTTCCCGGCAAGATGGGCATGAGCGGCGCCAAGGTGTTCGACACCTTCCAGGCCGGCGACCTCAAGGCGATCCGCGATTACTGCGAAACCGACGTGCTCAACACCTGGCTGGTGTTCCTGCGCTTCCAAATGCTGCGCGGCGAACTCGACGCCACCGGCTACCAGGCCGAGCTGGACCTGCTCCGGGATTACCTGAAAGCCGAAGGGCATCCGCACTTCCTGAGCTTCCTGGAAGCCTGGGAGGGCAGTTGACAGTTGATAGTTGATAATTGACAGCGTAAAAACCGCGCTCAGACTTCCGGCGCGGCCCCCCACGGCGCTGTCTCTGCAAACCTCTATCGCGTAGCTATCAACTGTCCACTATCAACTATCAACTGAATTTGATTTATGGCTCGACGTCGCAAGAAGCAGCTGCCGGAAACGCCGGTGGCCGCCACCATCGAGAGTCTCAGCCACGATGGCCGGGGCATTGCCCGCCTGAACGGCAAGACCACCTTTATCGACAACGCCCTGCCCGGCGAGCAGGTGTTCTTCCAGTACACCTTCATGCGCCGCAAGTTCGACGAGGGCCGCGCGGTGGACATCCTCGAGCCGTCCCCGGACCGGGTCACGCCGCCCTGCGCGCACAGCCTGATCTGCGGCGGCTGCAGCCTGCAGCACCTGGACCCGGCGGTACAGATTCAGCGCAAGCAGGCGGTGCTCGCCGAGCAGCTTGAGCACTTTGGCGGCCTGCGCCCGGAGCGCTGGCTGGAGCCGCTTACCGGGCCGGTCACCGGCTACCGGGGCAAGGCGCGGCTGGGCGTGAAGTACGTGGACGCCAAGGGGGACACCCTGGTCGGCTTCCGCGAGAAACGGAACAGCCTGATCGCCGACCTGGCGCAGTGCGAGGTGCTGATTCCCGAGGTGGGGCACCGCTTCCGCGACCTGCGCGCGCTGATCAACGGGCTCGATGGCCGGCGGCGCCTGCCGCAGATCGAGGTGGCCCGGGGTGACGACGCCGTGGCGCTGGTGTTCCGCCATCTGGACCCGCTGTCCCAGGCCGACCAGGACGCGCTGGTGGCGTTCTGCCGCGAGCACGGCCTGCAGTGCTATCTGCAGCCGGGCAACGAGAGCACGGTGCACCGGGTGTGGCCGGAAGAGGGCGAGGAACGGCTCTACTACCGCCATCCGGAAGCGGACGTGGAAATGGCCTTCCACCCGTCGGACTTCACCCAGGTCAACGCGGAGATCAACCGCCGCATGGTGCCCTTGGCATTGGAATTGCTGGAGGTGCAGGCGCACCACCAGGTGCTGGACCTGTTCTGCGGCCTGGGCAACTTCACCATCCCCGCCGCGCGTCGCGCCGCCGGGGTGGTGGGCGTGGAGGCCAGCGACGCCATGGTGCGGCGCGGCTACGAGAACGCCCGGCGCAACGGCCTGGAGAATCTGGCCTTCCACGCCTGGGATCTGGACAGCGAGCCCAAGGGCCAGCCCTGGGCGCGGCAGCGCTACGAGCGGGTGCTGCTGGACCCGCCGCGCAGCGGCGCCTTGGAAATGGTGCGCATGATGCCCCAATTTGGTGCGGAGAAACTGGTGTACGTTTCCTGCAACCCGGCCACCCTGGCCCGCGATGCTGGGGAACTGGTGGCCCGGGGTTACCGTCTTAGTGGCGCCGGGGTGATGGATATGTTCCCGCACACCGCGCACGTGGAATCGATTGCCGTGTTTGATCGTCGTTAAAGAGCGACCGTCGTTAGAGGATAGCCAATGGTAACCGTACGCCGGCAACAGCCCGCCGAAGTGGATGCGCGGGACTGGAACGCATGGCTGGAACAACTTAATGCCCGGGTGCCGGTGCGCGACCCGGCGCTTCTGGAGCGTGCCTGCCAGGTGGCCGAGCGCTGTGAGCGGGCCGGCGAAGCCGCCGGTCGCCTGTGGCCCTACGGAAAGGGCTGCCTGACCATTGGCCTGGAAATGGCCGATGTGCTCGCCGACCTGGGGGCCGACGCGGAAGCGCTGCCGGCGGCGGTGCTGTACCGGGCGGTGCGCGAAGGGCAACTGACCCTGGCGGACGTCAACAAGGATTTCGGCGAGCCGGTGGCGCGCCTGATCGAGGGCGTGCTGCGCATGGCCGCCATCGGCACCAGCCTCAACCCCACCCGCAAGGCGGTGCTCGGCCAGCAGGACGGCCAGCTCGATAACGTCCGCAAGATGCTGCTGGCGATGGTCGACGACGTGCGCGTGGCGCTGGTCAAGCTGGCCGAGCGAACCGTGATTATCCGCGCGGTGAAGGAATCCGACCCCGAGCGCCAGCAGAAAGTGGCCCGCGAGATTTTCGACATCTACGCGCCGTTGGCCCACCGCTTGGGCGTGGGGCAGTTGAAATGGGAGCTGGAGGACCTGTCGTTCCGCTACCTGCAGCCCGGCGCCTATAAAAAGATCGCCAAGCTGCTGGACGAAAAACGCCTGGACCGGGAAGGCTACATCGACGAGGTGATCGACAGCCTGCGCGGCCATCTTGACCGCAACGGCATCAAGGGCACCCAGGTGTACGGCCGCGCCAAGCACATCTACAGCATCTGGCGGAAGATGCAGAAAAAGCATCTCGATTTCGGCGAGGTCTATGACGTGCGCGCGGTGCGCGTGCTGGTGCGCGAAGTGCGAGACTGCTACGCCGCCCTGGGCATCGTCCACTCGCTGTGGAAACACGTGCCCAAGGAATTCGACGACTACATCGCCAGCCCCAAGGACAACGGCTACCAGAGCCTGCACACCGCCGTGGTCGGCCCGGAGCGCAAGATGCTCGAGGTGCAGATCCGCACCTTCGACATGCACGAAGAGGCGGAGCTCGGCGTGTGCGCCCACTGGCGCTACAAGGAAGGCAGCAAGGCCGGCCGCAAGAGCCGCTCCTACGAGCAGCGCATCGCCTGGCTGCGCCAGGTGCTGGAGTGGCACGACGAGCTGGGCGACAACGCCGACACCATGATCGACGAGCTCAAGCACGGCCTGGTCAGCGACCGGGTTTATGTGTTCACGCCGGACGGCCATGTGGTGGATCTGGAAGCCGGCGCCACGCCGGTGGATTTCGCCTACCACATCCACACCGAGGTGGGGCACCGCTGCCGGGGCGCCAAGGTGAACGGCCACATCGTGCCGCTCAACTACAACCTCAACACCGGCGAGCAGGTGGAGATTCTCACCGCCAAGGAAGGCGGCCCCAGCCGCGACTGGATGACGCCGTCGCTGGGCTATGTGGCCACGTCCTCGGCGCGGGCGCGCATTCAGCAGTGGTTCAAGCGCCAGGACCGGGACGTGCACATTGCCCAGGGCCGCGCCATTCTGGAGCGGGAAACCTCCCGCCTGGCCCTGGACCGCATTGATCTGGACGCCCTGGCGCCGCAAATGAACCTGAAGACCGGCGACGACCTGCTCGCCGCCCTGGGCGCCGGCGATCTGCGCCCCGGCCATGTGGTCAACCAGGCCCAGTCCCTGCTCGGCGACGACCCGCAGCAGGAGCTGGCGTTCGTGCCGGCGCGCTCCAAGGCGTCGGAAAGCGGCGACGTGACCATCCAGGGGGTGGGCAACCTGCTCACCCACATGGCCGCCTGCTGCCGGCCGGTGCCCGGCGACCAGGTGATGGGCTTCATCACCCAGGGGCGCGGCGTCACCGTGCACCGCGCCGACTGCCACAATCTTCTGGCGATGCAGGGCGAAGAGCCTAACCGGGTCATCGAAGTGAGCTGGGGGGAAGCGGACCGCATCTTCTACCCGGTGGACATCTTCTTGCGCGCCTGGGACCGCCAGGGCCTGCTGCGCGACGTGATCGCCGTGCTCGCCAACGAGAAGGTCAACGTCACCGCCGTGCACACCGAGTCGCACACCGAGGACAACACCGCCACCATGCTGCTGACCCTGGAAATCGCCTCCCTGGGCGGCCTCGGCAAAGTGCTGGCCAAGATGGATCAGCTCAAGGGCGTCCTCGAAGTGCGCCGCTATAAAAAATAGCGGCCTGGCGGCCGCGATACAGGATGCAGGATACAGGATGAAGCGATAGCACAACGCCCGCCCCTGTATCCTTCATCCTGTATCCTGAATCGTCTTTTCTTCCGGAGCGCTCCCATGTCCGATGCCCCCCGATCTTCCTCCGAAGCCGCCGTGTCCGAACTGCTGTCGATCATGGCCCGGCTGCGCGACCCGGACGGCGGCTGCCCCTGGGACCTGAAACAGGACTTCGACAGCATCGTGCCCTACACCGTGGAAGAGGCCTTTGAAGTGGCTGAAGCGGTGGCGCGGCGGGATTACCCTGAGCTCAAGGAAGAGC